>Ga0082335_1001458_pt1 | contig 50019 bp, 55 predicted proteins | sample Subgrocontami58m_FD_72375 | JGI IMG/M metagenome (GOLD analysis project Ga0082335, IMG submission 72375) | Subsurface groundwater microbial communities from S. Glens Falls, New York, USA - GMW37 contaminated, 5.8 m (SPADES assembly) (version 2) ... | reverse complement strand
GGGGCGGGGGGGGGGGGGGCCCGCCCCTCCTGGGGGGGGGTTGGGGGGGTTCCCCCCCAATTGGGGAGGGGTGGGGGTGGGGGGGGGGGGATACGACGTGATGGGATCCATCCTGCGGCCCGCCGCAGCATCACCGGGAAAGTCGGCCCCCGAAGACTGAGCATGTACGTCGGGCGTGCGACCGGTTGCCTATCATGCCCAGCCGTGCACGCTGCCTTCTGGCCCTGAAAGGGATGCGTCGTCGTCGGACTCCTCAGCATGACATGAGCCCGTGCGACACAGATGCCTGCTGTGCTCTCCTGCAGAGGGGCCACCGGAGACTGGGCGCTTACCTCCAGCAGAAGCGTGTTGACAGGCGGCCGGGGGCTTGCTAGCGTGGAGGCGTACAGGCGTCGATCCAGACGAGTACGCCGCGAGCGACGGTCCAGAGAACCGGGGGTAGGTGCGAGCCCGGGACGAGCGCAGCGGCCGAATGGACTGGGGAGCCGTGGCCCGAAAGGCGAAAGCCGACTAGGCGTCACCGGAGCGGCACCGTTATCACGGCCGGCGGGTCTGGATTGGTGTTGGCTGAGCCTGTCGAAGCTTGTCCTGAGCAGCGTCGAAGGGGCATCAGTACTCCAGGAGTACCCGGCAGAGACGGCTGCTTCGGCGGCCAAGAAGGGTGGTACCGCGAGACCTTCGCCCCTTTATGGAGCGGGGGTCTTTTTGTTTGTCTGAAACTGGGCGGTAGGAGGACAAGGTGGCAGACGAGACGAAGATTGTGCTGAGCGAGAACGAGCTTCCCACGCACTGGTACAACATTGCGGCGGACCTGCCGAGTCCGCTGTCGCCGCCGCTGCACCCGGGCACCGGGCAGCCGGTGGGGGCGGAGGCGTTCACGCCCATCTTCCCGATGGCGCTCATCGCCCAGGAGATGAGCACCGAGCGCTACATCGAGATCCCCGACGAGGTGCGGGACATCCTGAAGCTGTGGCGGCCCAGTCCGCTGTACCGGGCGCACCGCTTGGAGAAGGCGCTGGACACCCCGGCGCACATCTACTACAAGTACGAGGGCGTGAGCCCGGCGGGCAGCCATAAGCCGAACACCGCAGTGGCCCAGGCCTATTACAACAAGCAGGAGGGCGTGAAGCGCCTGGCCACCGAGACGGGGGCCGGGCAGTGGGGATCGAGCCTGGCGCTGGCGTGCCAGATGTTCGGGCTGGAGTGCAAGGTGTACATGGTAAAGGTGAGCTTCCACCAGAAGCCCTACCGTCGCCACATGATGGAGGTGTGGGGCGCTTCGGTGGTGGCGAGCCCGAGCCCCGACACCAACGCCGGCCGCGGCATCCTGGCCGCGGACGCGAACAGCCCCGGCAGCCTCGGCATCGCCATCAGCGAGGCGGTGGAGGACGCGGCGACCCGCGACGACACCAAGTACTCGCTGGGCAGCGTGCTGAACCACGTGCTGCTGCACCAGACGGTGATTGGCCAGGAGGCGAAGCTGCAGATGGCGAAGGCGAGTGAGTATCCCGACGTGGTCATCGGGTGCGCGGGCGGCGGCAGCAACTTCGCCGGGCTGGCCTTCCCCTTCGTGCAGGATAAGCTGACCGGCGACAAGAAGGACCTGCGGGTGATGGCGGTGGAGCCGCAGGCGGCGCCCAGCCTGACCAAGGGCGTGTACGCCTACGACTTCGGCGACACCGTGGGCCTGACCCCGCTGATGAAGATGTACACGCTGGGCCACACCTTCATGCCGCCGAGCATCCACGCCGGCGGCCTGCGCTACCACGGCATGGCGCCGCTGGTGTGCAAGCTGTACGAGCACGGGGTGATCGAGGCGCGGGCGGTGGGGCAGCTCTCCACCTTTGACGCCGCGATGCAGTTCGCTCGTACTGAGGGCATCATCCCGGCGCCTGAGAGCGCCCATGCCATCCGTGCCGCCATCGACGAAGCGCTTGCGGCCAAGGAGGCGGGGCAGAAGCGGGTGATCCTGTTCAACCTGAGCGGTCACGGCCACTTCGATATGGCGGCGTACGACGCCTACCTCTCGGGCATGCTGGACGACTACAGCTACCCGGCCGAACTGGTGTCGGACGCGATGCGGAGTATTCCGAAGCTGGGGTAGGGACGGTGGGGGAGCATGAACGGTCTCACACGTTTAGAGAAGTGGGCGATTGGAACCGGTCGTAGCCTGGCACTGCTAGGGGTTCTATTAGCGGTGGGCCAGGCGTTTAGATCCGGTGTGGTCGTTACCACGGGTGAACCGCTTTCCGCGTGGCAGGTGCATCTGTCGCTTGTCGCGGTTGGCCTTACTTTGGTGGCTGCTGCCTACGCTCACGGGGCATTCGAAGCGCAGAGGCGAGATCTGCAGTCAGCGAATGCACAGCTCTCGATTGCCCAAAGGGGACTGGACTTGGCGCTACAGGCACCCAAGCTTGAGATTGGATGGGCAACGACGCAAGATACTGGCGTTGACATAAACGGACGTCGTGCTGTTGTAATCGTGGACCCAAAGGACACCGAGGGGAGCGATCGAGTTTGCCCCCTTTTCGTCCATATCTCCAACGGCGGCCATCGTGTGGCCGATATCTACGAGGTAACTATCACGTTTCCGCCTGAGCTGTGCGCCGGCGACGATCCGGTTCAGAAGAATCTCAGCTTCGTACGCGATACGCACGCCGGAGCGCACAATCCTCATCCGATTCACTATCTTCAAGTGACCGCAAACGGCGAGAGAATCCACTCTTGGCGCGTGCTGAGTATGCCTGACCTAGCGGTTTTCCCGCACGGTCTTCCCTTGCGCTTCAGCTTGTTCGGCTTAGACTTCTCCTGGCGCGTGAAAGACAGCGAAGGGTGTGCGTCGCCTTTGGGCAGACTCCGCAGAGTTGCCAACGCTTGGAATCACCCGCACATCCTCACGGTGCGGGTCGCAGGCAACTGGGGTCAGGACGATCCGGAACCCCTCGAACTGGAACTAAGGCAATCAGAGCTACTCGCCTCTAGAAGGACGACTGCATGACCCAACCTAAACAACGAATACTTACCGGCATCAGGCCGACCGGGGCGCTGCACCTGGGGCACTATGTGGGCGCGCTGGAGAACTGGGTACGGTTGCAGGAGCAGTACGAGTGCTACTTCCTGATCGCCGATTACCAGGCGCTGGGCGACCACCTGGAGGAGATCGACCGCATCCGCGACAGCGTGCTGCAGGTGACGCTGGACTGGCTGGCGGTGGGGCTGGACCCCACGAAGGCGGTGTTCGAGGTGCAGAGCTACGTGCCTCAGCATGCCGAGTTGCACATGCTGCTGAGCATGGTGCTGCCGCTGAGCTGGCTGCAGCGCAACCCGACGCTGAAGGCCGAGATGGACAACCTGGAGAGCGAGCACAAGACGCTCACGCTGGGGTTCTTCAACTACCCGGCCAGCCAGGTGGCCGACATCCTGCTGCCCAAGGCGCACCTGGTGCCGGTGGGCGAGGACCAGTTGCCGCATATTGAGATGACGCGGGAGGTGGTGCGGCGCTTCCACAACATGTTTGGGGTTGAGGTGTTCGCCGAGCCGCAGGCGCTGGTGGGCCGGGTGGCCCGGCTGGTGGGCATCGACGGCCAGGCCAAGATGAGCAAGAGCCTGGGCAACTGCATCTACCTGTCGGACGACGCGAAGACGGTGACCGAGAAGGTACGCCGCATGTACACCGACCCGACCCGACTGCGGGCCACCGACCCCGGCCACGTGGAGGGCAACGCGGTGTTCGTGTACCACGATGCGTTCAACACCGACACCGCCGAGGTCGACGAGCTGAAGGCCCGCTACCGGGCCGGCCAGGTGGGCGACGTTGAGGTGAAGCGCCTCCTGGCAGCTAAACTCAACGCCTTTTTGGACCCGATCAGGGAGCGCCGCGCCGGCTATGCCGCCCATATGGACGACGTGCGCGACATCCTGAAAGAGGGGTCGCGCCAGGGCCGCGAGGTGGCGGAGGCCACCATGGAGCAGGTGCGCTCGGCCATGCGGCTGCAGTACACAGGGTAGGCGTCTAGACCCATGCGTTTGCTGGACTTCTGCGGCATTCCGAACCACGGCGGCAGCCTGGAGTTGCTGGTGGCGTACTGCCCCGAGCCCGCAGTGGCGGCCGCCGCAGCCGGGCGCCCGATCTGCCTGGCGGTGCACGTGGGCAGCCACGACACCGGGGCGGTGCTGTGGGACGCGCCGCGCAGCCGACCGGTGCGCCTTACGGAAGGTCACGCCGAGGTGGTGGCGCCGCTGGTGCTGCCGCCGGCGCCGGGCCGCTACCACCTGGAGGTGGACGCGGTGGTGGAGGGTGCGTTCTGGGCGTCGGGCCTTGGCGTGGTGGTGACGGCGTTCGAGGCCGTGCGGTCCGAGGACAGCTCGGTGGTGCTGACCGACCTGGCGACGGGTGTGGTGCATCGGGTGCCGGTGCTGGAGCGCTTCGCAGTGCCGGCCACCGGGTACGGCCGGGCCGCGTCGGAGCGGTGTATCGAAGTGCCCTGGGCCCTCATGCACTACCGGGGCGAGGAGCGGGTGCTGGACGTGGGTTTCGCCAACGCTGAGCTTGCCCATGTGGAGGCGCTCGGGGCCTTGGGCGCACCGTTGCTGGCGGGACTGGACCTTGTTGCCGCATCACAGCCTGGGATCGCGGGGGTGCAGGCGGATGTGCGGATGCCGCCGTTCAGCCCGGCGAGCTTCGACCTGATCTTCGCCATTTCGGTCATCGAGCACATTGGCCGCGATAACTCGGTGTACGTGTGGGGGCGTGGCGGCGAGGCCGATGCCGCAGACGGCGACCTGGAGGCGGTGCGGCAGCTGGCCGCGCTGCTGCGGCCTGGCGGCCGGCTGGTGATCACCGTGCCCTTCGGCCACGGCGAGAACCACGGCTGGCTGGTGCAGTACGACACCGAGCGGCTGGAACGCCTGGTGCGGGCGAGCGGCCTCTCGCTGGCTGGGGCGGAGTTTTATTACTACGACGGGTCGTGGAAGGGGCCGGTTCCGGCCGGCCGGCTCTCGGGCTACCGCTACCGGGTGGGCGACCACTCGGCGTCGGCGCTGGCGTGCGTGGTGCTGCAACAGCCGGTGGCGGTTGCGCCGTCGAGGTTGCGGCGAGTGTTGGCGGCGCTGGGCGTCGGGCGGGTGGTGGCCACGGCTGTGGGTGCGCTTGCGACGCTGCGGCGCGCCCGGGCGCTGGCTGGTGACGTCGACTGGTTGTGGCGCCGCCCCGTCTGCTCTTGATCGAGGCTCTGAGCAGGCGGGGGTAACGGACGGCCGGTGGCCGTGCCGCAAGAGCCAGCACAACCAGCCCGGTTCGGGAGTATGTCAGGAGACAACATGTTCACACCAACGCTCGAAGATGTGCGCACACTGGCGGCCAGCGCCAACCTGGTGCCGGTCTATCGCGAGATCACGGCCGACCTGGAGACCCCGGTCTCTGCCTACCTGAAGGTGACCCGCGGCCCGTATTCGTTCCTGCTGGAGAGCGCCGAAGGCGGCGAGCGGTTCGGCCGCTTCAGCTTCATCGGCACCGAGCCCTATAAGGTGCTGCGGACCGGGAAGGCCGGCAGCCGGGCCGCCGCCGCCGACCCGCTGCTGGCGGTGGAGCAGGAGTTAGCGCGCTTCACGGTGGCGCACGTGGCGGGGGTACCGCGGTTCAACGGCGGGGCGGTCGGCTATCTGGCGTGGGAGGCGGTGCGGCACTTCGAGCTGCGGGTGCCGCTGGCGGGCAACGACGTGCTGGGCCTGCCGGAGAGCATCTTCATGCTGGCCGATACGCTGCTGGTGTTCGACCACCTGGTGCACAAGATCAAGGTCATCAGCCATGTCCATACCGAAGGCGACCTGGCCGAGAACTATGCGGCCACCTGCGACAAGATCGACCGCATCATCGCCCGGTTGCGCCGTCCCATCCCCAGCCCGGCACGGCCGCACGGCGAGCGGGCCGGGCACCACACGGCCGGCGTCGTGAAGTCCAATGTGCAGCGCGACCTATACGACGGCATGCTGGCTAGGGCGCGCGAGTACATCATCGAGGGCGACGTTATCCAGGTGGTGCTGTCGCACCGGTTTGCCCGGCCCACCTCGGCCGAGCCGTTCACGTTGTACCGCACGCTGCGCACCATCAACCCGTCGCCCTACATGTACTACCTGCACCTGAAGGACTTCCAGATCATCGGCACCTCGCCCGAGATGCTGGTGCGGGTGGAAGACGGCCAGATCGACTATCACCCGATTGCCGGCAGCCGGCCGCGGGGCCGTACGCCGGAGCAGGACACCCAGTTGGAGGCTGACCTGCGGGCCGACGAGAAGGAGCGGGCCGAGCACGTGATGCTGCTGGACCTGGGCCGCAACGACGTGGGCCGCGTGAGCCAGCCGGGCACCGTGAAGCCGGTGCAGATCATGGACGTGGAGCGCTACAGCCACGTGATGCACCTGGTATCGCACGTGCAGGGGAGGCTGCGGGAGGGGCTGACGGCGATGGACGTGCTGCGGGCCTGCTTTCCGGCGGGCACGGTGTCGGGAGCGCCGAAGATCCGGGCCATGGAGATCATCAGCGAGTTGGAGCCCGAGCAGCGGGGGCCGTACGCCGGGGCGGTGGGCTATATGAGCTTCGGCGGTAACCTGGACACCGCCATCGCCATTCGGACCATCGTGTATAAGGACGGCGTGGCGTACGTGCAGGCGGGCGGCGGCATTGTGTACGACAGCGTGACGGAGACCGAGTTCGAGGAGACGGTGAACAAGGCCAGCGCTGCGCTCCGGTCCATCGAGGCGGCCGAGGTGTTCGAGGCCGGCGAACTGGAGGCCGAGGAGTCGGCCAAGCGGGTGACCCGGCGGCCGGCGGCGGCTGGGCGGTAAGGGAAGGACAGCATGCTGCTACTCATCGACAACTACGACAGCTTTACCTACAACCTGTACCAGTACCTGGCCGAACTGGGCGAATTGGCTGAGGTGTACCGCAACGACAAGCTGACCTGCGACGACATCGCGGCCATGAAGCCCGACCGCATCGTCATCTCGCCGGGGCCGTGCACGCCGCGGGAGGCGGGGATCTCGGTGGAGGTGATCCGGCGGTTTGGGGCCACGCTGCCCATCCTGGGGGTGTGCCTGGGCCACCAGTGCATCGGCGAGGCGTACGGTGGGGTGGTGGATAAGGCGGGCGAGATTGTGCACGGCAAGATGAGCCTCATCGAGCACGATGGCAAGGGCGTGTTCCGCGGCATCCCCAGCCCGTTCGAGGCCATCCGCTACCACTCGCTGGTCATCCTGCGGGACACGGTGCCGGTCGAACTCGACATAACGGCGTGGACGCCCAAAGGCCTGGTGATGGGCGTGCGCCACAAGACGCACCCGGTGGAAGGCATCCAGTTTCACCCGGAGTCCATCATGACCAAGCCGGGCAAGCACCTGCTGGCGAATTGGCTGGAGCAGACGGCGGGGGTGGGGGCGCGGGCGGGGTAGTGAGCGATCTCGCAAGTGCCGTTGTGAGCTGTCACTATATAGCGCTATCGCGATATAGTGACAGCATCTGAGGTACAGGAGACACCGATGAAGAAACTGTTGGTCTACCTTCCAGATGAACTTCACGAGGATCTGAAAGAACTGTCTCACCGCAAAAAGACGCCGATGGCTGAGTTGGTGAGGCGGGCGATCGAGGAAACGTACGTCGATGAACTAGATGCATTGCTGGGCGAACGGGGGCTCACGGAGTCACCGGATTCCATCAGCCTAGAGGCATTTATGGCCAAGTATGGAACCGTCGTACAGCATTGAACTTAAGCCACGTGCAGAACGGGCACTGGTGCGTCTGCCGGCCATGGATCGGGCAGCGATCTTGGCGGCGATACACAGGCTTGGCGCCTTGCCACGCCCCGCGGGTGCTCTGAAGCTTCAAGCACGTGGCCCGCTTTGGCGTATCAGAGTCCGCGATTACAGGGTGATCTATGCGGTGTTTGACCCTGACAGGCTGGTAACGATCTCAGCGATTGAGCGGCGCAACGAACGTACCTACCGCGACCTTGACGATCTTATCGAGTAAGGACAGAAATACATGATTCGAGAAGCGATTGACCAGTTGGTGGGCGGGCGCGACCTCACGATGGACCAGTCGGTCCAGGTGATGGAGGAGATCATGACGGGGGAGGCCACGCCGGCCCAGCTCGGCGCCTTCCTGACGGCCCTGCGCATCAAGGGCGAGACGGTGGAGGAGGTGGCCGGCATGGCGCAGGTGATGCGCGCCAAGGCCAACCAGGTGCACCATCCGGGCCCTTTGGTGGACGTGGTTGGTACCGGCGGGGACGTGGCCGGCACGTTCAACTTCAGTACCGCGGCGGCGTTCGTGGTGGCGGGGGCGGGGGCGAAGGTAGCCAAGCACGGCAACCGCGCCATCTCCAGCAAGGCGGGGGCGGCCGACACGCTGGAGGCGCTGGGCGTGAAGCTGGAACTGACGCCGGAGCAGGTGTCGGCGTGCATCGATCAGGCGGGCATGGGGTTCATGTTCGCGCCGGCGTTCCATCCGGCCATGCGGTTCGCAGGGCCGGCCCGCCGCGAGATCGGCATCCGCACCGTGTTCAACATCCTGGGGCCGCTCACCAACCCGGCCTCGGCCACCCACGAGCTGTGCGGGGTGGCGGTGGAGCCGCTGGCCAGCAAGATGGCCGGCGTGCTGCAGCGGCTGGGCGCGGTGCACGTGCTGGTGGTGCGGGGCACCGACGGCCTGGACGAGATCAGCATCTGCGCGCCGACCCAGGTGTGGGAGTTGAAGAACGGGGCGGTGCGGGAGTACTCGGTGACGCCCGAGGAGTTCGGGTTGACCCGGCACCCGCTGCAGTCCATTCAGGGCGGCACGGCAGATGACAACGCGAACACGCTGCGATCGCTGTTCGGCGGCGTGCACGGGCCCATCCGGGACATGACGCTGTTGAACGCCGGCGCAGCGCTGGTGGCGGCCGACCTTGCGGCCACCATCAAGGAGGGCATGGTGACGGCGGCCCAGGTCATCGACTCGGGTGAAGCGCTGCGGCGAGTGGAACTGCTGGTCAAGGCCAGCTCCAGCTTTGCGTAAGCCAACCTCAACACCAAAACTATGACCACCATCGCCCCACCATCCATTCTCCAGAAGATTGTGGCCCACAACCGCGGGTTGCTGCCGGCCGCCAAGCGACGGGAGCCACTGGCGGTGCTGGAGGCCCGCATCCGGGACCGCCGGCCGCCCAAGGACTTTGCTGCGGCGCTCAAAGGCGACAGCATCCGCATCATCGCCGAGGTGAAGAGCGCCTCGCCCTCGGCCGGGGTGCTGCGCAGCCGCATCGACCCGGTGCGGCTGGCGCAGCGGTATGCCCAAGGTGGCGCGGCCGCCATCTCGGTGCTGACGGAGCGCAAGCACTTTCGGGGGTCGTTGCAGCGACTGGGGGCCATTGCCAAGGCGTTCGAGGCCGGCGGGCCGATGAAGACCGGCGCTGGTGCTGCTGTCGCGCCGCCGCCGTTGTTGCGCAAGGACTTTCTGTTCGACCAGTACCAGCTTTACCAGGCCCGCGCCTATGGGGCAGACACGGCGCTGCTCATCGTGGCGATGTTGGAACAGTCCCACCTCACCGAGCTGCTGGCCCTCGCCCGCTCGCTGGGCATGGAACCGCTGGTGGAAGTGCACGACGAGGGGGAGGTGGAACGGGCACTGGTGGCGTCGGCTAGGGTTATCGGGATTAACAACCGGAACCTGAACACCTTCACGGTGAGCTTGGAGACGACGGGGCGGTTGCGGCCGCTGATCCCGGCCGACCGAGTGGTGGTGAGTGAGAGCGGCATCCGCACCCGTGACGACGTGCACCGGCTGCGGGACTGGGGCGCCGACGCTGTGCTCATCGGCGAGACTCTCATGACCGCGCCGTCGCTGGAGGCGAAGATGCGGGAGTTGCTGTCGTGACCCGTATCAAGATCTGCGGTCTGCGGGAGGTAGCGCACGCCCTGGTGGCGGCAGAGGCCGGGGCGCACTACCTGGGGGTTATTTGCTGGCCCGGGAGCCGGCGCTATGTTGAGCCAGAACGGATTAAAGCTATCCTAAACGCCATGAATACGACGTTTGACTATCAAATACGCCCGCTGGTGGTGGGCGTATTTGTGAACGCAACGGCTGAGAGTATTACGGAATTGGTCCGTATTTGTGGTTTAGATTTGGTTCAACTCAGCGGCGATGAAGGTTGGGCCGATTGTGACGCGCTGCCGGTGCCGGTTTTGAAGGCGCTGCGGGTGCCGCCCGAGCGGCCGGCCGCCGACCTGCTGGCCGAGCTGGACCACGAGCTTCCGGTCCACCGCGGGCGGGCCGGCAAAGTGCTCATCGAGTCGTATGTGGCGGGGCAGTTTGGCGGCACCGGCCAGACGGCCAACTGGGGCGTGGCCGGCGAGGTTGCCCGCCATCACCCGTTTCTGCTCTCCGGCGGGCTGACCCCGGAGAATGTGGGCGAGGCCGTGCGCACCGTCCGCCCTTGGGGCGTGGACGTGGCGTCCGGCGTCGAGACCGATGGCGTGAAGGACGCCGCGAAGATCCGGTCGTTCATCGCCGCCGTGCACGCAGCGGATGCCGCGATCGCTGCGGCAACCACCCCCGCTGTGGCCCGAGTCCGCTCTACCTGAGCAACCCTGCGGCGACCGGGACCGGCGCTGCCATTCGAGGAGGATACCGTGACCACCCGACCACCCATCGACTATGTGCACCAGCCGGACGCTTCGGGCCACTTCGGCCCGTTCGGCGGCAAGTTCGTGCCCGAGACGCTGATGACGGCGCTGCGCGAGCTGGAGGACGCCTATGACGCCGCCCGCCACGACCCCGACTTTGCCGCCAGGCTTGCGGACCTGAACCGCCACTACGCAGGCCGTCCCACCCCGCTCTACCACGCCCAGCGGCTATCGGCGACGATGGGCGGGGCACAGATCTACCTGAAACGGGAGGACCTGGCGCACACGGGCGCTCACAAGATTAACAACGCATTGGGGCAGGGGCTGCTGACGCTGCGCCTGGGCAAGAAGCGGGTGATCGCCGAGACGGGGGCCGGGCAGCACGGCGTGGCAGCGGCCACGGTGTGCGCTGCGCTCGGCCTCGACTGCGTGGTGTACATGGGCGAGATCGATATCCAGCGGCAGAGCCTGAACGTGTTCCGCATGAAGCTGCTGGGCGCCAGAGTGGAGCCGGTCTCCAGCGGCAGCCGCACGCTGAAGGACGCCATCAACGAGACCATCCGTGACTGGGTGACCAACGTGACCGATACCCACTACATCATCGGCAGCGTAGTGGGGCCGCACCCGTACCCGATGATTGTGCGGGACTTCCAGTCGGTGATCGGCATCGAGGCGCGGGCGCAGAGCCTGGAGCAGATCGGCCGGTTGCCGGACTACGTGGTGGCCTGCGTGGGCGGTGGCAGCAATGCCATGGGCATCTTCTACCCGTTCGCACCCGATGCCAGCGTGAAGCTGGTGGGCGTGGAGGCGGGTGGCAAGGGCGTGGAGACGCCGCTGCACTCGGCCACGCTGGTGGCGGGACGGCCGGGTGCGCTGCACGGCGCGGCCAGCTACCTGCTGCAGGACGAGAATGGGCAGATCATGGAGACGCACAGCATCTCGGCCGGGCTCGACTACCCCGGCGTGGGGCCGGAGCACTCGTACTACAAGGAGACCGGTCGGGCGCTGTACGTGGCGGTCAACGACGATGAAGCGCTGGAGGGCTTCCAGTTGCTGTGCCGCACCGAGGGCATCATTCCGGCGCTGGAGTCGGCGCACGCCATCTACCACGGAGCGCACCTGGCGGAGCGGCTGCCCAAGGACCAGGTGGTGGTCATTAACGTGAGCGGCCGGGGCGACAAGGACATGCACACCGTGGCGGAAGCGCTGGGTGTCACGCTGTAGCACCAGCCTGCAGGTAGACAGGTAGACAGGTGTACGTGCCAACGTTCAATGAGTCGGCGCAACTGCGTGCTGCGGTGACGGCGGTATGATCCGCGCCGTGATCTTCGACCTGGAAGGCACGCTGCTGGACGGCGAGCAGGCGCATGAGCGGGCGCTGGCCGAGGTGTTTCGCGTGCTGGTGCGGTTCCGTCCCAAGCTGGCCGAGGAGGAGCTGCAGCGGCAGTGGGCCGGGTCGCTGCGCATGAATGTGCACGGGCGCGGGGGACGGCCGGCCAGCCCGCAGGCCATCTACGCCGAACGTTTCAAGACGACCTTGACGTGGTTGGGCACCGAGGACGACAACCTGGCGGTGCGGCTCGGCCGGTTGTACGCGTCGCTGATGCTGGACCGAGCGGTGGCGTATCCCGACGTGCGCGCCGTGTTGCCTCAATTGGCCCGCAAGGCGTCGCTGGCCGTGACGGCGGGCGTGAGTACCGCCACCGCGCAGCGGCAACTGGAAGCCAGCGGGCTGGCGGTCCACGTGCCGTGGGTGTTCGGCGGCGAGTGGGCGGCGCGCCCCAAGCCGGCGCCTGACCTGCTGAAGGTGGCGCTACGTGAGATGGAGGTGCTGCCCTCGGAGGTGCTGGCGGTAGGTGACGGGCCCGACACTGATGTGGCGGCAGCAAAGGCGGCTGGGGTGGCCAGCGTGTGGCTCAACCGCCGCCGTTTGCGATGGCCAGATGATGATGGTGGTCCAGAGTTCATGATCTGGACGTTGGAGGAGTTGCCAGCGCTGGTGGGCTGATGAGGAGCACCTTGAGGAACACCAGGGCAATCGCATCTTGTTTGCTGGTCCGATGCCCTTGGAGGCTGCTTTTGCCAGCCGGTTTCACCCCCAAACCCCCTCAAGGGGGTTCAAGGTACTCCTTCGGAGTGAGTGAAACATGGGGGGACACCCCCCAAGCCCCCTGGCAAAGAGGGTTGCACCCTCTCTGCACTCACCCGCCGGAGCGCTCCGACTCTTCATGGGCCAAATTTGGATGCGATAGCCCTGACACGAACCCCGGGTTCCTCACAAGGCTATCGCATCTTATTTCGTTGGTGTGACACGAGTCCCCGCGGGGAGTGCAGAGGGGCGGCTGCCCCTCTGCCAGGGGGTTCGGGGGGTGTCCCCCCGAAGCTTCCAGTCATCCCGCAGGGATACCTTGAACCCCCTTGAGGGGGTTTTGGGGGTGGGACTGGCGGGACGTGCCCCTTTTTGGGGACCGGCACGCCTGCGGTGGTTCAGATGCGAGTGCCCTGACACGAACCCAACACGAACCCCAGGGTCGCTTGACCCAGGCACGGTAGGCTTGGTAGAATGCTTTTTAGTCCCTATGAGGTGAACTCCCATTTACGCGATCATTGAGTCCGGCGGCAAACAGTACCGGGTGACCGAGGGGCAGACCTTGGACCTGGAGTTGCTTCACCAGCCCGACGGCGCCATCGTCGACATCGACCGGGTGCTGCTCATCGAGAACGACGGCACGGTAACCACCGGCAAGCCGTTCATTGAGGGCGCCAAAGTGGTGGCTGAGGTGGTGGAGCGGGTGAAGGGCGAGAAGCTCATCGTCTTCCGCTACAAGCGCAAGACGCGGTATCACGTTAAGACCGGGCACCGGCAGCAGTACAACCGGGTGCAGGTCAAAAGCATCGTCACGGCGTAAGGCAGAACCATGGCACACAAAAAGGGCGTAGGCAGTTCTCGCAACGGCCGCGACAGCAAACCCAAGATGCTCGGCGTCAAGCGGTATGCTGGCGAGGCAGTCCGGGCTGGCACCATCATTGTGCGGCAGCGCGGCACCCGCATCCTGCCCGGCGTGAATATCGGCGTTGGGCGGGATCACACGCTGTACGCGTTGATCGATGGCAAGGTGAAGTTTGAGACAGTGCGCGACGACCGGCGTCGGGCGAGCGTCGTCACAGAGGAAGGGTAAGGCTGTCTTGAAGGACAAGATCCATCCGAAGTACCTCGAAGCGACGGTGACTTGCGTGTGCGGCAACGCGTTCGCCGTTGGCTCCACCCGCCAGCAGTTGAAGGTGGAGGTGTGCAGCAAGTGCCACCCCTTCTACACCGGCGAGCAGCGCATGCTCGATACGGGTGGCCGGGTCGAGCGGTTCAAGCGCCGCTACAACCTCACGAGCTGAGCCCGCAGGTGCGGGACAAAGGCCGAGAGCACCGCTCTCGGCCTTTGTGTTCCCCACCCCACCAACTCATGACTGCAGAGACTCCCCGCATACCTACGTACGGCGGCCAGGCCCTTATGGAGGGTGTGCTGATGCGCGGCCCCTGGCTAAGCGCCATGGCGGTGCGCCGTCCGGACGGCAACGTGGAGGTGAAGGTAGAGCCTAACGGGGCCTGGCGTGCGCCACTGCTGCGCCGCATCCCGGTGGTGCGCGGCGTTGTGGTGCTGGGCGAGACCCTCGTGAAGGGCATGTCGGCGCTGCAGTGGTCGGCCAATGTGTCGCTCGGTGAGACAGAGGAGCAGCTCTCCAGCCTGCAGATGGGCGTCATCGTCGCCTTCTCGCTGGCGGTTACGGCAGTGGTGTTCTTCGCCTCACCGGCGGCGGCGGCCCGTCTGACCGAGGGCTGGATCCCGGGCCCGCTGGTGCACGTCGTCGAGGGGCTGGTGCGGGCAGCGCTGCTGTTCGGCTATTTGGCGCTGCTCGGCCGCTCGCAGCAGGCCCGCCGGCTGTTCGCCTACCACGGCGCCGAACACAAGACCATCCACGCATTTGAGCATGGCCTCGATCTGGTGCCCGAGCGCATTCAACCCTTCGCCTGCGCCCACCCCCGCTGCGGCACCAGCTTCCTGCTGGCGGTGGTGGTGGTGTCGACGCTGGTGTTCACATTGGTGGGCGACCTGCCGCTGGAGTGGCGGCTGGTATCGCGCGTGGTGCTGGTGCCGGTGATTGCAGGGTTGAGCTACGAGGTGCTGCGGTTCGGCGCGGCCCACCGCAACAGCATGTGGGGTCAGGCCATCATATTGCCCGGCTTGTGGCTGCAGCGCTTCACCACCCGGGAGCCGGACGACGACCAGGTGGAGGTGGCGGTGACCGCCTTCCAGGCGTTGCGGCTGGCTGAGGTCACCACGCCCGCCCCTCAGACGCTGCATGGGGCCGGAGAGATCAACGCCTAAGGCGTCGGGACCGGTTTGGGGTTGGGCGTGTGTGGCGTGAAGGGCGATTCATGAATCGCCCCTACAGAGCCGGCTCGATGAGCGAGGCGCGTAATGCTCGACAACCAGTCCTATGCGGGACGGGCGGTGTTCGCCGTTTGCCGTAGTTGGTCGAGCTGACGGCTGAGCGAGTAGCTGGTGATGCGCATCAGCAGCTCGAAGTGGGGGAAGGTGTACCACACCACTGCCAAGCCGAACAGGGTGCCCGTCATTACCCGCAGCTCCCAGGTGCTCTCACGCCACCCGAACAACTGGGTGAAGCCGTCGGCCGCCATGGGGAACGAGTAGGCCACCAGCAGGGGGAACGGCAGCGGGCGGAAGCGGCGACGGACGGTGATGTACAGCATGCCAAACACGAAGAAGCTGGCATGGATTGCCGTCATGCGGTGGCACATGGCCATCTGCTCGCCCCAGGGGAAGAACGACCGGCTGGGCATCTGGTGGCAGGTGAACGAGTACACGATGAAGATCGCATCCGCCGCTTGGTCATAGCCCGCGAGTTGCAGCAGCGGCGCCACTGCGGTGGGGAGCAGCACGGCGATGAATGCCGCGATATTCACGAGGGCCAGCCAGTGGTCGGCAAACCAGCGCAAGGTGGCGTAGAGCGCGGTCTGCACCGTCCGGTCCAGGGCCTGGCGGCGCGGCGAAATATCGCCGTGGTAGCCGGAGGAGGGCAGCGTGCTCATGCTGAGCGCGTCGCTATGCTATCCGGCGGTGAGGTGCTGGGTGAGCACCTTCTCGGCCGTGGCCGGCCCGATGGGGGCGGAGAGCAGCACCCGGCCGTTGAACTCGACCACGGGGATGTCGTCCCGGAAGCGGTCATAGAGACCGGCGTCCTGGGTGATATCCACCTTGCTGAACGTGAATGGGAGGCGCTGCTGGACGTCGCGCAGCATCTCGGCAGCGTTGTGGCAGAGGTGGCAGCCCGGCTTCATGTAGAGGACGAGCTGGTGCATGCAGACTAGCTCCGGGCGAGGACCGGGTGTGGCGCGTCGGCTGGGGTAGGGGCTGACATGGGTAACGGTGGCAGGATGGGTTGGCCGCCCGCCCCCTGCACAATGGCGTCGATCTCCTGCTGGATGTTCACGAAACGGTCGGCCATGCCGGCCAGGTGTGCCTCGCCGTTGGCAATCTGCACCCAGATGCGACTGCGGGCCATCCAGAAGGTGACCCATACCGCGGGCACGAACATGAAGGCCGCCAGCCAGATGAAGGTAGCGCCGGGGTCCTTGCGGGCCACCACGCCCGAGAAGTAGTGGATGCCATCGAACTTGAAGGTGAGACCATGCTCGGTGACCGTCTGGCCGGGCGTCAGCCTTACCACAAAGTCGGGCTGACCGTTCGGGCTGGCGGTCGGGTCGCCGGCGAAGCCCATCACGGCGAGTTGCGCCGCTTCGCCACCGCGCACAAACGTGCCGCCGCGGATGTCGGTGGTGGTGTTGCCGGCGGTGAGGGCCACGATGGCGTTGAAGTCGGTGGTGGGGATGGAGATGGTGTCGAAGGGCACCGCACCGAAGTTCTGGTTGAGCACCATGGTGTCGGAGAACAGCATCTGCTGATCATCGGCTTTGCGTACTTCGAGCGCCACCGTGGGGCCGAAGGAGTTCTGGTGGAACCGGAACTCCCCGTAGTCCATGGGGTCGTTTACCCGAATGCGGCCTGACGCGACCTCCTGCCCGCCCTTGAAGACGGTCAGGTCGCTGTAGTAATCCTTTGGCCGGCCGTCGTCGTAGTACTCTACCGTGAAGCCGCGGTTCAGCACTTGCATCTGGTCGGGATGAAATACCGAGTAGATGGGCAGCGACTGGCCGTCGGGAATGATCAGGAAGCGCTGGTACCCTTCCACATTGGTCAGCATGCCACCGAACATGAAGGTAAGGAGGCCGAGGTGTGACACGAAGGTCATGTACTTGGCCCAGCCGTTCTTATCGGCGTACAGGTGCAACGTATTGCCTACCACCGTCTGCGTCACCCGGTAGCGGCGCTTGCGGAGGGCGGTCACCAGCGCCTCGGGGCCGGCGGGAAGCGTGAACGCGCTGCGGTACTTGGCATTGCGCACGAAGCCCTGCGCCACCACCGGTTTCGCCTTCACCGTGGTCTGGTAGATGGCGGGGAAGCGGTTGAGCGTGCATATGACGATGGCTACGGTGAGCAGCACCAGGCTGGCGCGGAACCACGGGGCGTGAAACACGTCGAACAGGCCCACTTGCGACATGACGTTGGTGAAGTTGCCGTAACGGGGGCGGGCTTCCTGCTCCACCCATTGGGCGAAGTCGGCCGGACTGCTGCTCAGCTCGATGGGCACCTGCGAGATGATGACGCCCAGGAAGCAACCGATGGCCAGCACGCTGATGAGCAGCAGCGCGAAGCGGACCGACGTGAACAGCCGCCAGAAGTAGCCGAGCACCGGTACACGATTGGGCAGCCGCGTGAAGTGGGCGCCGGCAGGGAACATGGGCATGCGGGGGTACCTGGTCTCTAGTTGCGCGCCTGCAGCGCTGCGTCGAGTTGCTTCACCATGCCCTGGCGGCTCAGGGCGCCCACGTTCACGGAGGCGATCCGGCCGTCCTTATCGATGAAGTAGGTGGTGGGCAGCGACGCTACCCGGTAGGCGGTGAATGCGTTGCCCGAGGGGTCCATGAGGATAGGAAACTTAAGGCCGTACCGGGTCACGAACTGGTTCACCAGTTCGGCGGCCTCCTGCACGTTGATGGCCACGATGGCGAGGTCGGTGGCGCCTCGCTCAGCGAAAAGTTGCTGCATATCGGGCATTTCGGAGCGGCAGGGGGGGCACCACGTGGCCCAGAAGTTCACCATGACTGCCTTGCCGCGCAGGTCGGTAAGCGACATGATTCGCCCGTCCACGGTCTGGAGTGTGATGTCGGGAGCCGGGGTGCCGGGGTCGAACGAGTAGGGCGTGTTGGCAGCCAGCGGGGCCTGTGCGGGAGCGGCGCTCAGCAACACAGCACCGCCGAGCGCTAGCGCCAACACCGCCAGCGCCAGGGGGATCATACGGGCCACCCATGCCGCCACCCCAGGCGGCGGGGATGCAGGAGGCGCAACCTCAGCTACGGCTGAGGAGCGTTCGGTCTCTTGGGCCGGGGTGGGTTCGTCCATCGATATACAGCGATCAGGAGGAGGTGGCGGTAGCGGTAGCAGTGGGAGACGGCTCTGGACTGGGTGTGGGCACCGGCGGGTTGTTGACGACGCGGCTGAGCTCGTCGCCCCAGACCTTATCGATTAGGTAGATCGTATCTGAATCGGCGTTCTTTGCATAGTGGAACTTGCCGTCGGGCGTCTTATCGCCCATGAACACCTTGTGCACCAGGCCGTTCTTCAGCGTGATGGTGGCGGTGATGGAGGGCTTGCCGAACCCATACTCGTTCAGCTTGTCGGCGGCGATAGGGCCTTCAGAGATGATGCGGCCGTAGGCAGGGCCGCTCATGATGAGTTGGATGTTGCCGGCGTTTGCGGCATCGGCATTGGCGTTGTCACCGTCGGCGAACTGCCACTGCTCCTGATCGCCCACTTTCACCTGCTTGATATGCAGCGACTTCTCGGTCAGGTCGATGTCGATCCGGACGATGTCCTCGTACTGGTACTTGTAGAGGTACTGGGGGGCGTTCGATGGTGGTTTAGGTTTGCTCTTTTGCAGCACATAGGCACCGCCCGCAAGCATTGCGAGCAGCACCAAAAGGACGGCGGTGAACTTGAAACTCATGCTTGGGTACCCTTGGTCAGCGGCGCCGCCACCACACCCAACCGCCAGCCACCAGCATCAGCGCGGGCCAGATGGCAATGGCCGACACCTGGATGAACGTCCACTGCTGGTTGGTGATGACCAGACGGCGGAACTCCGGCGGCTTCGGGCGGATGGCGATCAGCGCCTCGTTGGCGGTGAGCCAGTTGACGGCGTTCACGATGAAGTCGCCGTTGGTGAGCGACGAGATGTAGTTGTTGGTTGCGAAGTCGGAGTCGCCGAACACCACGATGCGGGTGGGGCGCTCCGGGGGCTCTGCCTGGGGCTGGCCCTGGGCCGGCTTGGGTGGCTGCGGCTTCGACGGCCGCTGGCCGATGGGACGGTCGGCCTGCACGGTGGCCGCCAGCACAAAGCCGAATAGCGACCTGATGTCGCCCTTCGACTGATCGAACGTCTTGCGGTCGCTGCCATCGGTCTTGAGGAAGGCGTCGGGGGTGGTGGTCACCAGTGGCGCCACCACCACATGGTCATCGTCGGTGGAAGGTACGCCCAGAGCGAGCCCCACGGCCTCGGGAAAGATGGAGCCGGTGAGATATTGCGTGATGGTGCCAAACACCTGCTGGCGTTGGGTGGCCACCACGATCTGCGGCTGATCTCGCAACGACGACGCCGGGTCGAGCAGCATGCCCTTCGGGGCCTTCACTCCCCACTTCTCCAGCATGGCCACGACCTCGGGCCTGGTGTCAGGGTCGAGTAGGAACAACCCCTTGCCGCCGTTGGCCAGGTAGTCGTCAATGGCCCTGATCTCGGGGTCGAGCAGCGGCTGGCGGGGTGAAGCGATGACGATGAGCGCGGCGTCGGCCGGGATCTTGGCCTCCCCGGACGTCAGGTTCAGTTCGCCCACCTGGTAGTTCTCGGCGTCCAGCGCCTGGGCCACTGCACCGTAGCCAGCCGGGTCGTTGGGCGCTGCCGTGATGCTGCGTTCGCCGTGGCCGGTGAGGAAGAAGAGCTTCAGTTGCTCCTTGCCCAGCACCTTGAGGATGCCACCGGTGAAGTCCTGCTCCGACAGACCCTGCAGGCGCTGGCGGCGACCGGCTTGCTCCACCACCACGGCCACGCCGGTGTCGGCGGTTACCTGGTACTGGCGGGCCACCGATGGGTTGAGGGCGGGGTCGATGAACTGATGCGAGACCTGGGTGGTGTTGTTCTCGTACTCCTTGAGCAACGACTCCATCTGCTCCTGTGCGGCGCCCGATTGTGCCTGGGAGTCGGCGTCGTTACGCGGCAGGAAGGCCATGACCTTCACCGGCTCCTTCAGATCCTTCAGGATTTGCAGGGTGTGCTGCGTCAGCGTGAACTGCCCGCCCGCGGTCATGTCGATGCGCTGCGGGAATTGCGCTGCCAGGAAGTTGACCACGACCATGATTGCGGCGAACGCGAGCACCATGACCAGCGCGTTGGTGCCGTACCGGGCCTGGCGGGACCGCAAGCCCGACGACACGGTGTCGAACGCGCCGATGGCGAACACCACGAAGAACAGCAGCGCGATGCCCAGCATGATACGGCCGGTATCGGCCAGGGCGGGGAGGAAGCCGAAGATGAGGCCGGCCAGGAAAACCGACACCACCGCCAGCACGAATGCGATGGCGGTGTAGCCCGAGAGGGCGGTGCGGAGGTTACGATTCGGAGTAGTCATGTTACCGCCACCGCCGTGCTTCGACGGCACGCGTGGTCGCAAACAGCACGACCGCCGTCAGGCTGATCAGGAAGATGATCTCGCGGGTGTCGAGGAGGCCCCGCAAGAAGTCGACGTATACGTTGGTGAGGGCCACGTAGTTCACAATGTCCTTAGCCCATGCGACGCTCTGAGCGACACCCGACAACGCGCTGACCAGCCAGAGCAGCCCCAGCAGGCCCAGACCGAGCACTGCGGCCAGAATCTGGTTGGACGTGACCGACGAGGCCAGCAGGCCCACCGCAAGGAAGGCCGCCCCGAACAGCAGCAGGCCCACGTAGCCCGACACCACCGGGCCAAGGTCGGGCTGGGCAAACAGCACCAGCAACATCGGGTAGAAGAACGTCATCACCAGCATGCTGATGAGGATGGTGAGCGCGGCCAGAAACTTGCCCAGCACCAGTTCGGCCTCGCGCACCGGAGCGGTGAGCAGCAGTTCCAGGGTGCCCAGCTTCTGCTCCTCGGCAAACAATCGCATGGTGAGCAGCGGGCCAATGACAGTGAGCAGCGCGATGGCGCCGAACAGGAAGCCGGTCATGCGGGCCTGCTCGCTGCTGCCGAGGTCGCTGATGAAGAACACGCCGCTGACCGCCAGGAAGACGGCAGCGATGATATACGCCAAAGGCGTGGTGAAGTAACCGTAAATCTCTTTGCGGGCGATGATGAGGACGTTACGCATTCGCGCTCATGTCCTCCTTGGTGGTCAGGCGCAGGAAGATATCTTCGAGACTCATGCCTATGGCCTGGAGTTCCAGCAGGTCCCACTTGCGGCCCACCACGGCCGCCGCCAACTGCGGCCGCACGTCACGTCCCGGCCGGCAGATGACCTCGAAGCGGGTCACACCCTCGTAGGCGGTCTGGTTGGAGTCCACGGTATGAACGCCGGGCACGTCGCGGATGACGGCGGCCACTTCGCGCATGGGGCCGCGCACCGTCACCCGCAGGTGGTCGGGGCCACCCAATCGCGAACTCAGGTTCTCGGGCGTGTCCATCGCCGCTACCTTGCCCTCGTTAATGATGATGACCCGCTGGCAGATCATGCTCACTTCGGGAAGGATGTGGCTGCTGAGGATGATGGTGTGGTCCTTGCCGAGGTCCTTGATGAGCTGGCGGGTCTCCACCACCTGGATGGGGTCGATGCCGATGGTCGGCTCGTCGAGCACCAGGACGTCGGGCTCGTGCACGATGGCCTGGGCGATGCCCACGCGCTGCCGGTAGCCCTTCGACAGCTTGGAGATGTAGGAGTCGGCGTAGTCGTCCAGCCGCAGCCGGCCGATCACCTCGTCCACCCGGGCGTTCTTGTGGGCGCCATTCATGCCGCGCAGGCTGGCCTGGTAGTTGATGTAGGACCGCACCGTCATGTCGGTGTACAGCGGCACCGTCTCCGGCAGGTAGCCGATATGACGGCGGGCTTCCAGCGACTCGCTGAACACGTCGTGACCCGCGATGGCAACGCGCCCCTCGGACGGCGGCATGTAGCCGGTGAGGATGCGCATGGTTGTGGTCTTGCCTGCGCCGTTGGGACCGAGAAACCCGAGCACTTCGCCCTGATAGACCTGGAAACTGATGTCTTCGACCGCAGGAAAATCGCCGTACCGCTTGTAAATGTGGTCAACGTCGATCATCACCTGCGGGGTCGTACTACTGGTCATAACCACCCCTGGAGTCAGGCATTAGCAGAGTATAGCACAGCCCTAGGCACGCCTAGCCTGCCTGGAGGGTTAAGACTTGCTTAACCCATATAACTTTACATAATGCGCCAGCCACGCACCGTGCGTGGCTGGCGTAGAAGTGTCCGGTAGGGGGTTACTTACTTGGCTGCGGCTACTGCCTGCTTCAGAGCCTCGTAGTCGGGCTCCACGCCGGGGTTGGCCGTGGTCTCGGTGTAGCGCAGCACGCCGGCCTTATCGATGACGAACACGGCGCGCTTGCTGGAGACGTACCCGGGCATGCCGCCGAAGTTGGGCAACTCGGTGCCGAGGGCGGTGACGGCGGCGCGGCTCTGGTCGCTCACCAGGGGGTAGGTGATGCTGTTCTGGTCGCCCCAGGCCTTGAGGGCAAAAATGGAGTCGACCGTGACGCCGACCACTTGGGCGTTCAGGTCGTTGTACTCGGCGGCGCTGTCACGGAAGGTGCAGGCCTCCTTGGTGCAGACGCCGGTGAAGGCGCCCGGGAAGAACGCCAGCACCAGGGTCTTGCCGGCGAAGTCGCTGATCTTCTTCTGCGCGCGGTCGGTGTCCGTAAACGTGATGTCGGGGACCGTCTGGCCTATTTCGACTGCCATGGTGAGTTCTAGCCTCCAGGTGTGTGTAGTAAAGGTTGCGGTGTGCCGCCTCTAGAGTGTACGGGCGGGCAGAAGACGGCCGCAACGTGACATAACGGGGAATAGGACGTGAGGAGGTGAGCACTCAGGAATCGGATGATGGAGGCGGGTAACTGCTCAGAAGCGAGGTGAATCCCCGGGGGTGAGTGCAGAGAGGGCAAAGCCCTCTTTGCCAGGGGGTCTGAGGGGTGTCCCCTCAGGAAGGAGTTCCTGAGGGTGGGCGGGCGGGATACGGCGTGTACGGATCCATCCTGCAGCGGCCGCCGCCCGTCGCCACCCAAAGACTGAGCACCTGCAGATGCGCCTGGACAGCGGAGGCCGGCCGGGCGGGTGGTATGCTGACGCCACGTGCGCCGGGTGGCCCTGATCCCCGCGCCAATCCTCTACAACGGCGGTGATGTGCATGCTGCGGTTTGGCATCTTCCTTAACAAACAATACCTGGCCGGGGAGTCGCCGGTGCAGCGGATACGAGAGCACATCGAGCAGGTGCGGCTGGCCCGGGATCTCGGGTTCGACACGGTGGTGATGGGGCAGCACTTCCTGTCCGCTCCGTTCGTCGAGCCGTCGCCGGTGCCGCTGCTGGCGCGACTGGCGGCCGAGAGCGGCACGATGCGCATGGGCATCTCCATTCAACTGGGGGCACTGCTGCCGCCGGTGGAGGTGGCGGAGATCGGCGCCACGCTCGACGTGATCACCGAGGGCCGCTTCATCTGCGGGCTGGGCATCGGCTACCGCAAGGAGGAGTACGACGCCTTCGGGGTGCCGATGGCCGACCGGGTGCGCCGCTTCGAGGAGTGCGTCATGCTGGTGCGCCGGCTGTGGGACGGCGAGACCGTCACCTACGAAAGCCCCACCTGCACCCTGAATGGCGTGGCGCTGACGATGCGGCCCCTGCAGCAGCCGCACCCACCCATCTGGATTGCCGCCAACTCCGACGCCGCGGTGCGCCGGGCGGCCCGCATGGGCGACACCTGGGCCGTGCCTGCCCACGGCGCGATGCCGGCGCTCAAGCGGCAGGTGGCGCTGTATCAGGCCGAGCGGCTGAAGCTGGGGCTGCCGCTGCCCGAGGACGTGCCGCTGCGGCGTGACGTGTATCTGGCCCCTCAAGCGGCCACAGCCTGGACCGAAGGCCAGCCGTTCATGGACACCAAGTACGACGCTTACCGCGCCTGGGGCCAGGACGCCGTGCTGCCCAAGGACGACCACTGGGCCACCGAGTTCCGCGAGCTCGCGAAGGACCGCTTCATCATCGGCGACCCGGCGGCGTTCATCGACGAATTTCAGCGCTACCGGGCCGAGATGCCGGACGTGAACCACTACCTGTTCCGGGTGCAGTACCCCGGCATGCCGCAGGAGTTCATCCTGCGGGCCATCCGCATGCTGGCCGAGCAGGTGCGACCGCACGTGAACTGAGGACGCTTGCTCCGTGTGTCGCGGGTGGCAGGCGTTGGCTGCCCCCTCACCCTAGCCCTCTCCCAAGGGGAGAGGGAACCGGAGTGATCCAGAAGAGCCGGGAGTGCATGCTCCCGGCTCTTGGCATGCGCGGGCAGCGAGCGTTAGCTCACCAGGTAAAGGGTGGGGTAGATGACGACCCACACTACGTCGACGAAGTGCCAGTACTTTACCGCGCCCTCGACGCCCCAGTAGCCCGACTGCTGGGTGTTGCGGCGTCGCATATACACGATGAACAGGATGGCGAGGCCGCTGAGCACGTGGAAGGCGTGGAAGCCGGTGAGCGTGAAGAAGATGCTGCCGAACGCCACCTGCGGCGGGAAGAAGGTGAACGCCTCCACCCACTCCATGCCCACGCCCACGGCGAAGATGCCGCCGAGCGCCAGCGTCAGGACGGTGTTGCGGGCATAGGCGGACTTGTCGCCATGGGCCGCCGCGATCTCCGCCTTGTAGGCGGTGAGGCTGCTGAGCAGCAGCACCATACTGATGGCGAGGCCCAGGACCTGGTTCAATTCCTGCGGGCGAAACACGCCGTCGATGTAGTAGCGGCTGGAGACGAGCGCAGCGAACAGGAACGTCTCGGACAGGATGAACAGCCAGAGGCCGAGGCGGTTGGTGGCCAGCGCATTGCCGGCATGGTGCGATGGTGCGGTGATGGCGGTCATGGGTTACTCCTCGCTGTGCCAGAGCTGGGGCATGTGCATGAAGTACTTCAGGATGATCCAGCCGTCGACCACGGCCAGCGCGGCGATGGGCAGGAAGCTGCCGCTTGGCATGGCCACCGCCACCGCGTACTCCACGATCTTGAGGACCACGAGCGCCACGAAGGCGATGACACCCGTTTTCTGTTCTGTTGCGTAGTCTGCTGTGCTCATTGGTGTGCTCCGTTGGGGTTGTCGGGCGTTAGCCGCCCAGGGCATGGGCTTCGCCGCCATCGGTGCGGGCATGAACGGCGCCCGGGACCCCGTAATCATATGGGTGATGCAGCACCACGGGCTGGTGCAGGAAGTTCTCGACCGGCGGTGGCGACGAGGTCTGCCACTCCAGGGTGCGGGCCATCCAGGGGTTGGCGGTGGCCTTGGGCCCACGCACCCACGAGTGCACCATGTTGTAGACCCACAGCAGGAAGCTGAGGCCCAGCAGGAACCCGAACACGCTGGTCACCTCGTTGGCGAGTTGGAGCTGCGGCGGGTAGGTGGCCACCCGGCGGTTTTGGCCCTGGAAGCCCACATAGAACATGGCCAGGTAGGTCAGGTTGTAGAAGATGAACATGCTCCAGAAGTGGATGTTGCCCAGCTTCTGGTTGAACATGCGGCCGGTGATCTTGGGGAACCAGTAGTAGATGCCGGCGAACAGGGCGAAGATCTCTCCGCCCATGATGGTGTAGTGGAAGTGCGCCACCACGAAGTAGGTGTCCTGCAGGTGGATGTCGGTGGGAACGTCGGCCAGGAAGATGCCGGTGATGCCGCCGATGAGGAAGTTGAACACGAACCCCAGCGCGAACAGCATGGGCGTCGTCAGCCACAGCCGCCCCATCCAGATGGTGCCCAGCGCCGCCAGGAAGATGATGCCGGTGGGGATGGAGATCAGCTCGGTGCTGACCATGAACGGGATGTGCAGCCAGTCGGGCATGCCACTGGTGTACTGGTGGTGCGCCCACACGAGAAAGCTGAGCGACACGATGCCGATGAACGCGCCCACCACCCATTTGTAGGCGAACAGCGGCTTGCGGGAGAAGTGGGTGAGCACCTCCAGCGCCAGGGCGAAGCCGGGCAACGCCATGATGTACACCGCGGGGTGCGAGTAGAACCAGAACAGGTGCTGGTACAGCAGTGGAGCGCCGCCGCCCTTGGGCTGGTAGAAGGTCATGTGGAACACCCGGTCGAACACCACCAGGATGAGGGCGATGAACACGAACTGGGTGGCCGTCAGGCTGATGAACGAGGCGGTGAACACGCCCCACACAAAGATGGGGATGCGGCCCCACGTCATGCCGGGCGCCCGCAGCTTGGCGACGGTGGTGATGAAGTTGAGCGCGCCCAGGATGGACGACAGTCCGAAGGTGGCGAACCCCATCAGGAACAGGAGTTGGCCGGTGGCGTTCACCTCGCTGAGCGGCGGGTAGGCGGTCCAGCCCGAGTCGTAGCCGCCCACCAGCGGGGCGGCCAGCAGCAGCACCACCACGGGCGGTATGACCCAGAAGCTGAGGGCGTTGATGCGGGGGAAGGCCACGTCCTCGGCCCCGATGAGCAGCGGCACAAAGTAGTTGCCCATGCCGCCGGTGAGCACCGCCACCGCCACCGCCACCATCGCAATGCCGTGCAGCGACATCACGTAGTTGTAGGTGTTGGCGTCCATGATGGTGCCGGCGGCGGCGCCCAGGTGTTCGATTCGGATGAGCATGGCGAGCAGGCCGGCGATGAGGAACAGCACCAGGAAGGTGACGATGTACTGCAGGCCAATGACCTTGTGGTCGGTGGAGAAGGCGAAGTAGCGTTGCCAACCGGATGGCTCGTGCGCCCGGCGCGGGCAGCCGAACCATTCGCAGGCCATGGTCTCCCATACGCCCACGCCCAGCAGCCAGCCGGCCAGCGCCAGCACGAAGCCGAGCGCCAGGGCGGGTTCTAGGGTGTCGGCGGCGCCGGTGGCCGCACCGATGGCCATGGCGATGCCGGCGCCCGCCCCGAGGCCCACCAGCGCCAGCACCAGGCCGCGCAGTATTGGGACGAGGAACATCACTTCGCCTCCTTGCGTTGCTGCTCCTGCACCCAGGCGTCGAACGCCGCAGGCTCCAGCACGGTGACCGGGGTTTCCATGGAGCCGTGGGCCAGGCCGCACAGCTCGGCGCACTGCACCCGCAGGCTCACGTTGTCGTTCAGGGTGCCCACCCGGTTGGGTGTGGCGTAGGTGAAGGTGGTGAGGCCGGGCACGGCGTCGATCTTCACCCGGAAGGCGGGTACCCAGAACGAGTGGATGACATCCTTGGCGGTCACTTCGAACTTGACGCGGCGGCCCAATGGCAGCACCAGCGCCTCTTTGGTGGTGATGTTCTGGGCGGGATAGGTGTACTCCCAGAACCAGCGGCTGCCAGAGACCTGTACCACCATCTCCTGCCCGGCCGCTTTCAGCGCGCCGTGACCCCGCAGGTCGAGCAGGCCCAGCGAGCCGAAGCCGGCCAGGAACAGGGTGAGGGCGGTGCTGACGCCGAACCAGGTGTATTGGACGGCGCGGTTGCCGTGGATCGGCGGGCCGTCCACATCGGGCGGTCCGGCCCGGCGGAACCGGAACATGGAGTACACCAGCATGATGGTGACGCCGGTGAAGACCGGCACCGCCATGACGGTCATGAACACCATGTCGGTGTCCACCAGCGCCGCCTCCTCGGCATTGGACGCGGGCATGAGCGGCACGGCGTACACAAATGCCACTCCGGCGGCCGTGGCCAGCAGCCAGAACACGCACAGGAACAGCCATTCTCGCTTCATACGTGTACCTGCCTACATGTGCACATGTCCACATCCCTCCTGGAACCTTAGCCCGACAGTGGTTATACACCGAAGCGAGTTGCTCCACAACGCGCAGCGCACCCCGCCTGCCGAACGGCCACCTACAGCATCGGCCGTGGCGGTGTGGATGCCGTGAGGAAGCGCGAAGGCGCCGTGAGCATTTCGTGAAATCCGTCACGAGTGGGGGATGTGGGTGGTTCCGGTTCCCTCTCCCCCTGGGAGAGGGTTAGGGTGAGGGGGTTCGCTCGCAGCCGCAGGTCTTGATGCAAGCGTACTACTTGTCATAACTACATATCGCATTTTGACGGCCGCCCACACCTCGACCTCGGGCGGGTAGGACGGCGGTGGGATGGGCTGCACCCTCACCCCGGCCCTCTCCCAGGGGGAGAGGGAGAAACTGCGGCAGGTAGCGTGGGGAAGGCCTACCGCCACCGTCAACCGCTAGGAGTTGTTCGCTGAGCCCGTCGAAGGTTCCCCTGAGCTTGACGAAGGGCGACCAGCGGGCGTGGCGGGGAGCAGGCGCCTAGTTGGGCGGCGGGACAGCGGTTGGAACCCTCTCCCCTTGGGAGAGGGCAGGGTGAGGGTGCAGCCCCGCCTACCGGCGGAACCGGCGGCGGACGGCGAGGCCGAATAGGAACGCGAGGAAGGGGGTGACGATGCGGAGGAACATCTGACAAATGAAGGGCCAGCCATCCAGCCACATACCCGTGGGATCTGGTAGAAGGGCTGCGGAGCGAAACGCGAAATACAGGATGGCCCAATAACCGCTCAGCCAGTCCCCGGCACCAGAGGCGGTGATGGAGACTGACCCCATTCTTATCGAAGGGGACCAGAGCAGTTGCGCTCCGATTAGGAGTGGCCATAAGAAGATGATCGACGCGAACAGAACGAATGGCCTTCGCCAACTATCACCATAGTTTGCGAGAAGACGATACAGTGCCTCGAATGAAACGAGATTCCCTCGTAGCCATCCGTCGCTGGCCAGGATGTCCTGACGACGCATCTCCAACTCTCGGTCTGCGAACCGATAGGCTGTTGGGAAGTCATGGTGCGTTTCCAGCGCCCGTTTGACCTCTTGATAGGCCCGCTGGGCGCGTCGCCAATCGCCCGATTCGTGCGCTTCAGCCTCCTCACGCAGGAGTGCTGCGGGCGGTTTAGGCCAAACGCAATCATCAAAGTCCGAGTCAGCGACCCCATACGCCTCGGCGAGTGACACACCGACCATAATGCAGCGGCGAAACCTGACTGGCTTCAGATCGGAGCGATCGAAGTGTGCCTCGGGACCAAACTCGGTGCGGTCGAAGGTGGTAGCCGCAAGGAATATCACTTCTCGAAAGCTACACTGGTGGGCAAATGTGGTCCGCACGAGGTTGAGCGGACCGAATCGGGCCCCCCGTTTGAAGGTTGTACCCTCGAAGTCAGTCGTCGGGCCGAACGTCACGCCGAAGAAATGTGCTGACTGCGCGAAGCTGGCTCGTTGGAAGTCGACGCCTAAGTCGAAACGTGCCCCATTAAAATCCACAGGGCCATCGAAACGGGTGTCAGCAAAGCACGGCCGCCCGATGAACTTGGCACCGCTGAACCGAATCGCATTAGGGAACCATGCCCCATCAAAACGGCCTTGGACGAAGGTCCGGTCTGTCATGAAGTGGACATTGGGGAATACCCAGCCGCGGCAGTCGTAGACCTGGGTTTGGCCCATCCGGGTGAGTTCATCATGAATGGCCTGAATAGCCTGTGCTGACCTCGGTTCCTCAGTGTGGAATCGGCAGCGTCCTGAGTCATCAAGTGTCACGGGATCGTCGTACGGGCAAGTGTCCCCGTTGAGATGCCCGCGCCCGTCGCAGTGTCGGCTTCGGATCGTCGTCATGCCGCACATTCTACGCGATCCGCATTATGCTTGCTATAATCACCATTAAGTGAAACATCGACCTGCCACGGGCGTTCATAGGGTTGCAAGGGCCTACCACCCGAAGCCTAGGCCCGCCGTCCAAGGTGGCCGGCGCCAACAAGCGCAACACCACGCGCCAATGCGCGTTCACACCTACGGAGGCTGATGCCTTCGACAGGCTCAGGCAACAGCCCGAACGCTCCACCACGGCAGGACCACCACCATGACCGACCGGACAATGACCATTGCGCAGGCGCGGGCCGACTACCTGGACAGCCTGGGCGAAAAGAACAAGAGCCAGAACACCAGCGCCACCTACCGCTACGCCATCGACCGCTTTCTGGCGTTTGTGGCGGAGGCCGACGAACTGGCGGCGTCCGCGCCGCTGGCCGCGCTGACGGCCGACCAGGTGCGGCGGTTTGGCGTGGACCTGTACCGGCGCAAGCTGGCCGCCTCCAGCCGTGGCACCTACCTGGTGGTGCTGCGCAACTGGTTCCGCTACCTCACCAAGCGCCCCGACCTGGCCGAGGGCTCCCCTGTCCACCCGGACCTCATTGAACTGCCCAAGAACGTCCGGCCGGCGCCCAATCCCGACGAGCGCTTACCAGTTATGTTAAGTACGGTAGCCGCCACTGAGCCCGACGACGAGCTGCACGCCGTGATCCGCCGCCGCGACATCGCCCTGCTGGAGACGCTGTTCGCCACGCAACTGCGGGTGAGCGAGCTGGTGTCGCTGAACAAGAGCAGCATCGACTGGAGCCAGGGGCTGGCGATTGTGACCGGCAAGGGCCGCAAGGTGCGCACGGTGTTCTTCTCCGACTCCGCGCTCAAGGCCGTGGAGGCCTATCTGGACGCCCGCAAGGACAGCTACCTGCCGCTGTTCCTGCGCCACGACCGTGCCCGCCAGGTGGCGCCGCGCGACCGTGACGGAGCCTCGCTGCGGCTGACCCGCCAGAGTGTGGAGCAACTGGTGCGCAAGTCCGCCCGCCTGTCGGGGGTGGAGGCCACGCCCCACAGCTTCCGCCACTACGGCGCCACCGAACTGCTGCGCAACGGCGCCGACATCCGCACCGTGCAGGAGTTGCTGGGCCACGCCAGCGTACAGACCACCCAGATCTACACCCACGTCAGCCCCCGCCGCCTGCACACCGAGTGGAAGCGGTTTCACCCGGCCGCGGGCGGCGGCGCGCCCGAGGTCGGCGGCCCTTCGTGATCCGTCGTTGCGAGGCTGCCCTGACCGGGGCTCACCAACGCCGATGAACCTGGCCAGCGCCAGCCCTGGGGTCGACCGGTAGGGGCGATTCACGAGTCGCCCAGCAGCGTTGCTCGTGACGCCCTTGGTCGTCCGAGCCTGCCGAACCCACATCTTCATCAACGGCCACGCATGGGCTATCGCCCACCAACACCAAGGGCAGGAACGCCCCCGCGCCTAAGGCAACAGCGTGAAGGCTTTGGTGTGGCGCGGCCGCACCATGTGGAAGTGCCTGCGGTCCACCGTGAGCAGCTTCGTAATGTTGTAGCGCTCGGCGAGCGCAATGATCGAGGCGTCCACCACGCCGATGTGGCTATCGGCATACTGCTCGATCAGCGCCGCCGACCGCTGCAGGTCCTCGAGGGTTACCGGCTCCAGCAGCATGTCCGACGCCGTAAGCCCCGCGAGGAAGAGCGCCTCCGCCCTCGCCCCCAGGAACCGCCCGACCATGAAGCATGCTTCGGGTATCACGGTCGAGGGGAGCATGAGCGGCTCGTTGACCTCCTCCAGGAATGCGCTGACCGCTGCGTGGTGGCGGTCGTCGGTATCGGCGTAGGCCAACAACGGGCCGGTATCTACCAGGATGGTCACACCGACCACCCTTCAGCACGATCGGCATGCGCCGCCAGGTAGTCGTCAACTCGCTCGGACAGGTCGCCGACGCCCGACGCCCCGAGCGCTTTGAACGGCAGCGCCGTGCGTGCCGACCGATGCGCGGTCACGTACTCCGCCACCGCTTCACGCACCATGTGCGACACCGTCTGCCCTTCTTGTTGCGCCAGCCGCCGCAACTCGGCCAGCACGGTTTCGTCGAACTCCCACGAGGTCCGTTTCATATCCATCACCTCACCCCTCTACATATATGTATATGTAGCATGGTGTGTCCCCTAGGTCAAGGGCGACGAAACAGGGTAGAAATGCCGAGTGTTCTAGAGGACCTTCGGCGGCGCGTGGCGTACGCACGTTGCCCGCAACACCACCGGTGCGCTAGGATACCGCCGTGGTTCCCGCCGACCAGTCATCGCCAGCCGAGGCCAGCGCCCTGAGTGCGCAGGTGGCGGCGCTGTGCGGGGTGGCTGCAGCGGCCGCCTTGCGCAGTCCCAATGCGCTGTGGCTGGCGGTGGAGGAAGCGTTCGCCGCCGGCGCCACCCCCGAGGCGGTGAACGAAGCGGTGATGGCGGCGGTGCGGGCCGCGGCCGACGCCGTGGAGCGGGACGCCGCCCCAACGCTGTGGGAGCTGCAGGCCCGCCTCGGCACACGTGAACGATGGGGACTGGATCAAACCTAGGAGTTGACGATGCTTGCACTATGGGTGTCGGTGAAGATCAAGCCGGAGAAACGCGAAGAGTTCCTTTCGATCATTGCGCACGACGCCGAGCATTCGGTGCGGGACGAGCCGGGATGCGTACGGTTCGACGTGTTCGAGGACACGTCGGAGACGAACCACTTCTACTTCCACGAGGTCTACAAGGACCAGGCGGCCATTGAGTACCACCGGGGTACGCCGCACTTCAAAGTGTGGGCCGATGCCAACCCCAACCTGCTGGCCGAGCCGGTGGGCCGGGCGCTGGTGAAGAGCGTGTTCTCATCTGATGCGTCGTTTAAGCTGAACCCGTAAGAAAGGCCACCCTATGATCTGCATGTTGATCGAGGTCCACATTAAGCCGACCCATCTGGACACGTTCCTGGGGGTGATCAAGCACGACGCCGAGCACTCGGAGCATGACGAGCCGGGGTGTATGCGGTTCGACGTGCTGCGCGACAACGACGACCCGCTCAAGTTCTACTTCTACGAGGTGTACAAGGACGAGGCGGCCCGGGCGGCGCATCGCACCATGCCCCACTTCGCCGAGTGGGCTGCCTTCATGGCGGAGGGCCTGGACGGTGAGGTCGTACGGCACTCGACCACCAACTTCCACCCCACGGACGCTGAGTGGCGGTAGGTTGCGGCCGGTTGTGTTGTGAGGAAAAGCCCGCACTCTTATGAGTGCAGGCTTTGCTTGTACGCTTGGCTAGGATGGAGTCCCCTCACCCTAGGCCTCTCCCGGAGGGAGAGGGAACCGGTAGCTATCCTGCCGCTCTCGCGGTGCGGGCAGTGGTCGGCTGGCGGCCGCTGAGGTAGGGTTCCATGCGGGGGGCGAGGTGGGGTGGGATGCGGCCTTCGACCAGCGTGCCGTCGTTCTCGTGGCGCTCGGTGAGCACCTGACCGTAGCGGCGGAAAAGCTGCAGCATGGCTGGCCGGTTGTAGGGGATCTTGACCGTTATGTCGACTAACCCCTCCCCGAGCATGTCGGTGATCTTTTGGATCAGGCGGTCCAGGCCCCAGCCCTTCTCGGCCGAGACCAGCACCATGCCCTCGCCGTGGGTGCCCAGCACCGCCAGCGCCTCCAGGTTCGAGGCGTCGTCGTCGGGGATGCCGTCGGGCGCCAGCACGTCGACCTTGTTGGCCACCATGAGCACCGCCCTCCCCTCTAGGTCGAGGGTCTTGAGCACTTCGTCCACGGTCTGTGCCTGCTCCGAAGCCCGCAGATGACTTATGTCAACTACGTGAAGGAGCAGTGCTGCTTCCTCCAGCTCTTCCAGCGTGGCGCGGAACGCCGCCACGAGGTGGGTGGGCAGTTTCTGGATGAAGCCAACCGTGTCGGTGAGCAGTACCTCGCGCTGGCTGGGCAGCTTGATGCGCCGCGTGGTGGGGTCGAGCGTGGCAAACACCTTACCTTCAGCGAGCACATTAGCCTTGGCGATGGCATTGAGCAGCGTCGACTTGCCGGCGTTGGTGTACCCCACGATCGCCACCACCGGGACACCGCGCACGGCCCGGCGGCGGCGGTGCAGCCGGCGGTGGCGCTTCACGTCCTCCAGGTCGCGCTTCAGGCGCTCGATGCGGGTGCGGATGAGGCGGCGGTCGGTCTCGAGCTGAGTCTCGCCGGGGCCGCGGGTGCCGATGCCACCGCCGAGGCGTTCGAGGTGGCTCCACTGGCCGGCCAGGCGGGGTAGCAGATACTCGTGCTGGGCCAGTTCCACCTGCAGTTGGCCCTCGCGGGTGCCGGCGCGGCGGGCGAAGATATCGAGGATGAGGGCGGTGCGGTCGAGCACCTTCACCGTCAGCGCTTTCTCGAGGTTGCGTTGCTGGGTGGGCGATAGCTCGTCGTCGAAGAAGACAACGCTGGCCTCCAGTTCGGTGACGGCGTCCTTCAACTCCTGCAGCTTGCCCTTGCCCACGTAGTGCGACGGCGACGGTGAGTCCAGCTTCTGCGTGACCTTCGAGACCACCAGCGCTCCGGCGGTGTAAGCAAGCTGAGCTAACTCATCAATGGAGTCCTGGATCGGGAACAGCGAATGGGTGATGGGCGTCTCGACACCAACCAGGATCGCCCGCTCCGGAGGGGGTGCAGTGGTGTAGGGAGCGCCGCGGGTATGACCTTCGTTTGTGGTTATGGTTAGCTCTCCTTTGTCTGTTCCAGCCAGGCGACCACCGGCTGTATGCCCCGGCGGAAGGCGGTAACCCCGCCGTTGGCCGGGTGCCGCACCTTCACATGGGCGATGCCCAACTCGGTGAGTGCGGCGGCCGCCTGGTTGCCCAACGCCACCGCCTGCTGCACCTGTGATCGCGAGTATACCGCCTGCAGCAACGGCAGGCAGGCCCGCCGTTCCCGCACGGTCGGCGTGCGGTTGGTTAGGGGCTGGCCAGCGGCGTGGGGGTGCAGTGGCACCACATTCCAGCACAGCACCCGGGGTCGGTACGGACCCAGCATGCCCCACAGTACAGTGGCGGTCGGCTCGCCGTAGGGGCCGTGGCGGCTGGTGGGCTGCGTCTCGAAGGGAAAGCGTGTGCGGTCCAGCAGCAGTCGCTCGCTGCTGAGGGGCACGCCGGTGAAGCGCCCGCCGCGGTAGCCGATGGCCTCGCCCACCACCAGCAGGTCGGGCGGAGCATCGAAGCTGGCGAGATAGGCCCGCAGATTGCCGCGGCGGCGGGCGGCCCCGCCCCGGCGGTCCGTGCCCGGCACGTCGTCGCGGTAGGGGTTGAACAGCGTGTCGGTAGAGGGGAGGGGGAACAGGCTGCGGGTGAACAGGCGCCAGAGCGCTTGCGTCTGCGTCAGGTGGGGGCCCGTTGGCCCATGTGGCTCCTCGCGATCGGAGCGGAAGCCTGACGGCGCCAGCTCAGTCGTAAGCGGGCTCGATGGTGGCGGTGAGGCCGCGGGACTCCAGGCAGTCGCGGTAGCGGGCAGCCTCGGGACGGGGGGCGACGGTGACCCGTGCCTTGCCGTTCTGGTGGGCCAGCATCATGATCTCGAACGCACCCTCGTGGCTGATGTCAGGCACGCAGCGCTGCAGGCTCTGCACCACGTGCGCCATCGAGTTGTGGTCGTCGTTGTACAGGATGAGGGCGTACGGCGGTTCTATCTGCTGCTCGGTGGCCGGACGCTCGGTACGTACGGGTGCGGTGGTCATAGCAGCTAAGGTGACGTCCGGTAGGCGGGGCTCGTTTCGGCCACCATCAGCGCGGGGGCTGCAGCGAACTCCCTGCGACCGCGACCAGGTTTCTGGCGGCTGGCTAAGTATTCCTCCATCCACTCTGCGGTCGTGCACCAGTTCCGGCCAATTTTCACTGCAACGAGGCGCCCATTGGCGACCTGGTTACGGAGCGTGGTGGACGACAGCCCATAGTCGGCGGCTGCGTCGCTGAGCGAACGATAGCGGGCCGCTGCCGGCTGGTCATCGGGGCTGCCGTCCTCATCGTCGGGCACGCGCTCCCACAGCATGTCGAGTTGAGCCTCCAGCACGTTCAGGATGGTGCGCATGTGCAAGACGGCCCCATCGAGGTCCCCGAGCCAGTCAGCGAGGGTGTCGGGCGGCGCGGCAGCCAGACCGGCGGCGAGCGCATGGCCCACCGTGCGAAGGGTGGCGGTTTCCTCCGTCAGCTCACGCGTGACTTCATCAATCACGGCGCGAGAGAGATAGAGATCGAGCTTTTTCAACATTGGCTTACCCCTTTGGCTTGAAGCGGCTGAGGCGCCGGCGCTCGCGGGCTGGCAACAGCTTCACTTCGTCCGCGGCCAGCTGCTGCCGCTGACTGGCTATTTCGTTCTCCCAGTAGCGCAACAGCCCGTCTTGTGGCGCTGGATGCGTGCGCTCGGCGGCGACCTTACGTTGGTGGAGGGCGATCTGCACTCGAAGGTGCTCTACCGCCTTCAGTAACTTCTTTCGCCTACCCACGGTAAGTCTTATTATAGACGATATCGACTATAATGCAACCCCTTTTGCTTTCGGCATTCGCTCAACTTTGCGAGGGCGGAAGAGGCATGTTGGGAGGAGGATGGTCGGGTGGCCGGAGGGGCATTGCGCTGCGGCTGGGAATGCGGACGCCTGTGGGCCATGACTGCAGGTGCGGTCCTAGCGCACTGGGGCAGGCCCAACAGAGTGGCTACCCCACTTGGCGCATGTACTGGCGCAGGTAGCCGTCAACGTCCTCCAGGTAGACGCCGCCGCTGGCGATGGTCTGCATGACGCCGACGAACTCGTCGGGTTCGAGTACCAGCGCCGTGCCGTTGCGATAGAGCCAGGCCAACAGCAGCGCCGTCGCGGCCGCGACCGGACGCTTGCTGAAGGTGCGCTCCTTGTCGCGCATCAGTTGCAGCGCGAGGTGCGAGAACAGCCGCACTAGGTCGCCGCGTTCGCCTTGGGCCATCTGCATGCAGCGGTCGAGGTGGGAACTGAGCCGGCCGGCGTTGACCGTGGCGTCGGGGGTCTCGCCGAGGCGTTCCAGCAGCGCGCTGTAGAACGGAACCGTCTGCTCGGGGTCGATGTAGACGAAGCCGCCGTTGGCCATGTTATGCCTGCCCTTCTGCCGCCGGTGGCTCCACGGGCGGCTCTTCGGGCGGCGTGTCCAGCTTGGCCAGCAACTCGCCGTACTGCTCCCACACCGCGTTCAGCGCCCGCTCCCATTCAACCGAGAACCAGGGGGCCACACCGACCGGCCGCAAGAAGATGCCCTCCTCGGTGGGGTCAATCTCCACCTCCACACCCTCGTCGAGGTGGAAGCGGTCGGCGACGTCCGCCGGGATGGCGATAATGATGGTCCCGTCGACCTTGTGGGCTGTGGCCATGGGGGGTTCCTTCTCGGGTGGTGTTCCGTTCTGACCTGCGGCGGTTTTGCCAGGAAGGGGCGGGCTGCACCCTCACCCTAGCCCTCTCTCCCAGGGGGAGAGGGAACCAGATTAGCGCACCTTCCAGTTCTCCAGACGCTGCATGGCTTCTTCGATGCGGGCGTCGGGAGCGGTGAGGCTGATGCGGATGTAGCCCTCGCCGCTGGGGCCGTAGCCGACGCCCGGCGTCACGGTGACCGCCGTTTCGTCGAGCAAGCGGGCGCAGAATGGGATGCTGAGTTCGTCGGTAGGAATGCCGGCCCAGATGTAGAAGCTGGCTTTGGGCGGCGTCACCCGGAAGCCGAGCTTGCGCAGCACCGTCACCACCCGATCGCGCCGCCGGCCGATCACTTCGCTGTTGTGGCGAGGGGTGTCATCGGGACCTCGCAGCGCGGTGATGGCCATGTGCTGGATCGCCTGCGGGATGCCGGAGTCGAGGTTGCTCTTCACCCGTAACAGAGCGTTGATGATGTCGGCGTTGCCCACCGCCATCGCAATGCGCCAGCCGGTCATGTTGTAGGTCTTGCTCAAGCTGTGGAACTCAATACCGACGTCGCGGGCACCCTTTGCCTGCAGGAAGCTGGGTGGGCGGTAGCCGTCGAACGCCACCTCGGTGTAGGGCGCGTCATGCAACACGGCGATGTCGTATTTCTTGGCGAAGGCGACCACCCGCTCGAAGAAGTCAAGTTCGCAGGTGGCGGCGGTGGGGTTATTCGGATAGTTGAGCCAGAGCACCTTGGCCTTCTGCGCCACTGCTGGAGGGATAGCGTCGAGGTCGGGGAGGAAGGCGTTCTCTTCCTTCAGTGGCATGAAGTAGCTCTCGCCGCCGGCGAACATGGTGCCCACCGAGTACACCGGGTAGCCGGGGTCGGGCACCAGGGCGATGTCGCCGGGATCGATGAAGCAAAGCGCGATGTGGCCGATGCCGTCCTTCGACCCGATGCAGGGCAGCACCTCTTTGTCGGGGTCGAACTTCAGGCCGAAACGGCGCTCGTACCACTCCGACACCGCTTGCCGTAGCTCGGGCAGGCTATCGCTCTCCGGGTAGCGGTGGTTGGCCGGGTCCTTCGCCGCCTCGAACAGAGCGTTGAGGATGTAGTCCGGCGTGGGCAGGTCGGGGTCGCCGATGGCCAGGGAGATGACGTCGATGCCCTGCGCCCGCTTCTCGGTGATGCGCTTGCTGATCTCGTAGAAGAGGTACGGGGGCAGCTTCTCGATACGGTTGGCGAACTTCATGCAGTGGTGCTCCAGAGACACGCAGAACAGCCGCTCGCAGCGTGCCGTCCGGCTGGGTAATGCAAGCGTTACGGTACGGATTGGGGGTGCGCTATGTCAAGATGAAGCATACGTGTGGGGCAAAGTTGTACAAGATAGCGACGATCGACACCTGCTCATGCCGGGTTAGCACGTTAGGTTAGCCAAAACCCTTACGATAAGCGCCTTCCCCTGCTATACTACGGCGACAAAAATACGCAATTCCACCGCAGTTCCACGGATATCATCGCACCATGCCTGAACTCAGTATCGGCCCAGAAATCCTGCAGGCGCTCCAAAACACCGCGCTTGCCATCATCGGTTACTTTGCCATTATCTGGCTGTGCATCGGCATTTGGACCTTCAACGACATCCGGCAGCGCACCCGCAACTGGTTTGCCCGCATACTTGCCACGCTGTTCGTGCTGGGCACCGGCCTCGCCGGCGTGGTCATTTACATGTTGCTGCGTCCCAAGGAGACCTTGCGGGTGAACTTCGAGCGCGAACTCGAAGAAGAGGCGCTGCTGCAGGACCTCGAAGAGCGGCAGGCATGCCCGGTCTGCAAGCGGCGGGTGCACGAAGACTATCTACTGTGCCCCCATTGCGAGACCCACCTGAAGCTGCAGTGCCGCGGCTGCAGCCGGCCCATTGTGCCCACCTGGAAGGCCTGTCCTTACTGCACGACCCCAGTGCCGACCGTTCAGCAGCAGACCATTGGGCGCCCAGCGGCTCCCGTTGCCGCAACTGCGGCGGGAGACTTCCTAGAGCAACCTTAGGGCGTGTTCCAGGCGGGCCCAGTCGAGCCTGCCGTCCACCAGGTCTTGCACCACCGCCGTCTTGGCTGCCTGGCGGAAGCGCACCCGCTCCACCAGCCCGTCCAGCCGGTGGACCGTGCCGATGGTATCATCCGGCACCGCCAGGATCGGCACACCGGCGTCCTCCGCCCGGTAGACCACCGATGTCTGCACATGGCCGTTGCCGGTGAACACCATGCAGTTCACGGGGGCTTCCAGTGCGGTCAACTGTAGGTCGGGCCGGTTGGCGCGGCAGATGATGGCGGTGCGCGGCTTAGCCTGGAAGTAGCTGAACGCCGGGTCGGCCGAGTTCGGCCCCAGCATCAGGTTCTCAATCAGTTCGTCCTGGCGGTCGGCCCGGCACAGGTACGTAGCCCCCAGGTGGCTGGCCAGTTCGCCCACGGTGAAGCCCATCAGCGCCCGCTCCTCGGGCACCAGGCCCAGCAGCGGTGTGCCCGCGGACATCAAGGGTTCTTGCAGCAGTTCCCGTAGCGGGAACGTGAAGCGGGCCGGCGCGGCGTTCACCACGAATCCGGCCATCCGCTCCTGGCGCTGCGCCAGCAACTCGGTGGCGGTCAGGTGTTGGTGGTAACGAGCGATAAGCAGCACCTGGCCGCCGATGCGCTCCGCCAGCGGCCCTGCATACATGCTCAGACTGTCCGCCAGTTCGACCAGCGTCACATCGGCGTTGGACAGCGTTAGGTCGACCGGATCAGCCACCCCACTACTGGCGGCGCCATCCAGCCTCAGGATGCCCGCCATGAACGCCGCCTGCTCGGTCGCACCTGGCCCCACGGCGGCGTAGGCCACCCGTTTGCCTGCCGATTGCCAGCGCCCGGCGATGCCACACGCCAACGCGGTCTTACCGGCGGCGGCGCCGATTCCGGCCAGGATCAGAGCGGTCATAGCAGCCTCACAGTGTCCGGCCCAGCGCATTGAGTTGCCGGGTGAGGCGCACCAGGCTCTCCAGGTTGTGGGCGGGCATGAAGTAATCGACGAATGGGAGCGCAGTCCGCATGCCGGCGCACAGCGGCTCGTAGCCGGGGCTGGCCAGCAGCGGGTTCAACCACACAATCTTATACGCGTTCTGGCGCAGGCGGCGCATCGCTTTCTCCAGCAGCGTGACATCGCCCCGGTCCCAGCCGTCGCTGATGATGACCACCACCGAGCGCCGCGTCAGCCGGGTGCGGCCTACGCCCATGGCGAACTCGTACAGGCAGTTGCCGATGGTGGTGCCGCCCGACCAGTCGTGCACCGACTCGCTGATGCGCCGCAGCGACTCGTTGTAGTTGCGGCCGCGCAGCACGTGGGTGACCTCCGTGAGCCGGGTGCTGAATACCCAGGCGTCGACGCCGGTCATTTCGTTCTCCAGACCGTACATGAACTGCAGCAGGAACCGGGCGTAGCGGTCCATCGACCCGCTGACGTCGCACACCATGGCCACGTGCAGCTTGCGCACCTTCCGCCGCTTGCGGGCCAGGTGCACGATGTCGCCGCCATAGCGCAGACTTTGGCGAATGCTACGTCGCAGGTCCACGTTCTGGCCCCGGAAGCTCGATTTGGTGCGCCGGCTCATGCTGGTTGCCAGCTTGGGCGCCAGCCGGGCCAGCAGGTGCTGCATCGCCCGCATCTCGTCGGGAGTAAAGTCCTCGAAGTCCTTGCGGGTCAGCACCTCTTGGGCGCTGTAGGCCAGCAGTTCACCGTCGTCCTGCTTGCCGCCAGCGTCCGGCCCCTCTTCGGCGGGCTCCACCTCCCGCACCTGCAAACGCTCCTGAGCGCCGCCGGGTAGGTCCAGGTTGATGGGGATGCCCTCGTCGGAACCGGGCTGCTGCAGCCACTGCGCCGGACTCTGCATGCCCTGCGGCCGCCAGTAGAGCTGGTACAGCAACTCGAAGGCGGCCATGTCATCCTGGGTGGTCACCAAGTTGGCGCGCAACGCCGTGTGGAAGTCGTCCTCGTTGCCGATGTCGATCAATGGCAGGCTGCGGCAGGCGTCGATGATGCGCCCTGCGGTCACGTTGCTGACCTTGGTGCGCAGCACCCGGCTGAACGCCACCACATTGGAGACGATGTCCCTGCGGGTGGCGCCACCGGCGTGGCGCAGCAGTTCGTGGGCGCTGGGGGGTGCGGAGGCGCTACCGGGTGCCCATGGCACGGGCAATGTCTCCCAGGCCGATGCGGTCGAGCAGGTCCTCGATGGCGTCTTCGGTGAGTAGCCCCAGGTCTTCCTGGTACTTCAGGATGCAGCCGAGCGTCTCGCCCACCACCTGGCGGTTGAGCTGGTCGGCGCCCAGCGCCATCAGCGCCATGGCCCAGTCCAGCGTCTCGGCAATGCCCGGACGCTTGTACAGTTCCATGCGTCGCAGCACCTGCATGAACTGCGCCACCTGCGAGGCGAGCTGGTCGGAGATGCCCGGCACCTTGGCTTCGATGATCTGCAACTCGCGCTCGAAGGTGGGGTAGTCCAGCCACATGTAGAGCGCCCGCCGCTTCAGCGCGTCCTGGATCTCGCGGGTGCGGTTGGACGTGAGCACCACGAACGGCGGCTCCTTGGCCTTGATGGTGCCCAGTTCGGGGATGGTGATCTGGAAGTCCGACAGCACCTCCAACAGGAAGGCCTCGAACTCCTCGTCGGCCCGGTCCACCTCATCGATCAGCAGCACCGGCGGCCTGGGTCCCTCGAAGCTGATGGCCTCCAGCAGCGGCCGGCGAATCAGGTACTCCTGGCTGAAGATAGAGCGCTCCACCGCCTCACGGCCGTCGGTGTGCCCTTCTTCCAACTTGATGCGCAGGAGTTGCTTGGCGTAGTTCCACTCGTACAGCGCGTGGTTGGCGTCCAGGCCCTCGTAGCACTGCAGGCGGATCAGCTTGGTGTCCAGCACCTGCGCCAGCACCTTCGCCACTTCGGTCTTGCCGACGCCCGCCTCGCCCTCGAGGAAGAGCGGCTTGCGCAACTTGGCCGACAGGAAGATGGTGGTGGCCAGCGCGCGGTCAGCGTAATAAAGGGCGCTTCCCAGCGCCTGTTGTACCTGCTCGATAGAGTCTAGCAACGGGGCCTAGGTGTTCTTCAGCGGGAGAATGGGTTCGACGAAGATGTCCATCAGGCCGCCACAAATCTTGTCGGGGCCGTCGATGGGGGCGGTGAGGTCGACCGTGACGATGCGGGGCTTGCCGTCCTCGAACGCCTCCATGGCGGCGCTCCACACCTCGGCCTCGCCGCAGCCGCCGCCAATGGTGCCCTGGATGCGGCCGTCCCGGCGCACCAGCATCTTGGCGCTGGTCTTACGGGGGGTGGACCCGCGGGTACCAACGACCGTCGCCACCACAAACGGCTCCTGCTGTTCCAGCAGTGCCTCGATATCGCGGTACAACTCTTTCATGGGGTCTCCCGTGCACGGTGCGGCTTCCTTGAGGATAGCAAAGCGCCGCGCGCCGCGGCAAGCGAGCCACCGCAGACGGCAGGGCTATCGCATGCTCTCGCCCGCCATCAATAACCGCTCATCCTGAGCTGGTCGAAGGATCGGACGAGGCCACCGGCAGGAGAGAGCATGCGATAGCCCTCCGGCCGCGGCTACCGGCGTGTGGCGCCACGGCTCACAGCCTGCGTCCCGCCCGGTTCGGTTGTAGCCGTCGCGGCGCCAGGACTGGCCGTCGCCTTCGGCGGTGTGGCCATCTTGGGGGGCATTGGCGGCGGGGGCGGCGGCGTGAACTTGGGCGGCGCTGGGGGCGCGGGCAGCGACGGCCGCAACGTCGGGCTGGGGGCCTGTGGTGGCTTCACCGCCGGCGTTGGGGGCGGGACGGTTGGGGTCACAGAAACCTTAGGGGTGGGCGTCACCTGCGCTTTGGGCGGCTTTTGGCTATTGGGTTTCGCCGAGGGCGCGACCGCCTGAGGGGCCTGCGGCGCCCGGTTCCGGGCCTCTAACGGCGGGGTCTGTGGCCTCTCGGATGGCAACGGCCCCAGTGCGGGTGGTCCGTCGGCCGGCCCCAATGCCCCAGCGCCGTTCAAGCGCCGGGGCGTGTAGCGGGGGTCGTACACGATCACGTGGTAGACCGCCCTTGGCGGCGTCTCCTCGTACACCCACAGGCGGGTGTGCTGTGGGTTGGCCCACCCGGCGAACAGCCGCACGTGGCCGTAGCCGCGTGGGTCCTCCGCACGGGTCAGGTTCAGCGCGTCGCCAGTGCGCAGGTCGTCTTTAGCAATGGCCGTGGAGAACGCCGGCAGCGTATCGGTGGTCTGGTGCGACAGGCCCCACACGCGGCTCACGTACGCCGAGCAGTCCATACCGCCGGTCGTGTTGCCGCCCCACAGGTATGGCACGCCCAGTAGCGACTGTGCCGTGGCCACGATGGCGGCGGACGCAAGACCGCCGCCGGGGGCTCGTGCTGGCGGCTCCGGTTCCACCGGTGCGATGGCCTCGGCAACGCGTGCCGTTACGCCGGTGAACGGGTCGGGCGCGGGAAACTCCGGCACCTCGTCTTCGTCACCGGCCGGTGGCGCGCTGCCGGCCGGCTGGAACGCCGGCAGCGCCGCCCCTGGCACATCTGCATCGAACGCCGGTTCGCGCACCAACGCTACTGGCGGCGCTGCCGCCTGCTGAACCGGACTGAGCCGCAGCGAAGCCGGCGGCGTGGCACTGATGGCAACCGGCGGCAGCGGTGGCGCGACCTCTGCGCCCAGCAAGGTCGAAAACGTCATCACGCCCACCAGCGCCGAGACCCGCACACCCATACCGTCTCCCTTAAGTCGCGCACACCGCCTGAATGGACAGCGTGGTGGCACGTTGCCCGGCGGAGGCGCGCCCGCTCCACCTTCCTCCATAGTCGCCGAGCATGCGCCGAGATGTACGGGCAGGAAGCACCGGCGCCGGCAAGCCGTTCTTCCCTTTTTACCCGCACCCCGGCTTGCTGCCTCATGAAAGATGCACAACCCGCGGCAAAGCCTCAGCGGCGCCTCAGCCCCCACCGGGCACACGACAGGCGATCCTGCTAGGGTGGGTGAGCATGGAGGCCGGTCGCGGCCTAGGAGCGCTGCATATGGACAAAGTCAACTTCCTCGCCGAATGGCTGGATAACCTGCGGGAGCAGGGCCTCTTCAACCACATTCGCACCATGGGGTCGCCGCAGGGGGCGTGGCTCGACGTCAATGGCAAGCGCTGCCTCAACTTCTGCTCCAACAACTACCTGGGCCTCGGCAACGACGCCCGCCTCCGCCAGGCCGCTATCGAGGCCATCAACCAGTTCGGGGTCGGGCCGGGTGCGGTGCGGTCTATCGCCGGCACCAACACGCTGCACCATCGGCTGGAGACCAAGCTCGCTGCGTTCAAGGGCGTGGAGGCCACAGTGTTGTTCCAGTCGGGCTGGTGTGCCAACCAGGCGGTGATCCCGGCCATCACCCGCGAAGGCGATGCGCTCTTCTCTGACGAGTTCAACCACGCCTCGATCATCGATGGCTGCCGCCTCTCCAACGCCCGCCGGTATCGGTATGCCCACTGCGACGCCGACGACCTGCGCCGTCAACTCGACGCCAACGCGAGCTTCGAACGAGCGCTGGTCATCACCGACGGCGTGTTCTCGATGGACGGCGACATCGCCCCGCTCGACAAGCTGGCAGACGTCATCCGCGACCGCCCCAACGTGCTGCTGATGGTGGACGACGCCCACGGCGAGGGCGTGCTGGGGCAGGGCGGCCGCGGGGCCGCCAACCACTTCGGTCTGCACGGCGAGGTGGACATCGAGGTGGGCACGCTCTCCAAGGCGTTCGGCGTGGTGGGCGGCTATGTGGCCGGGCGGCAACCCCTTATCGACTACCTCAAGCAGCGGGGCCGCCCGTTCCTGTTCTCGTCGGCCGAGACGCCTGCGGACGTGGGCGCCGCCATCGAAGCGGTGGACATCCTTGCGCAGTCCACCGAGCTGGTGGAGCGCCTGTGGCAGAACGCCACCACCTTCCAGGCGCGCATGCGCGCCCTGGGGTTTGACCTGGGGCGCACCCAGACCCCCATCACCCCGGTGATGATCGGCGACGAGAAGACCGCTCAGGAGTTCTCGCGCCGTCTGTTCGACGACGAAGGCGTCTTTGCCATGGCCATCACCTACCCTTCCGTGCCACGGGGCACCGCCCGCATCCGCGTCATGCTCTCGGCCATCCACACCCCACACGACCTTGAAACGGGCGTCCAGGCATTCGAGCGCATCGGCCGTTCGCTCGGCGTCATCTAACCAGGAGTCCAGGATGGACAAGTCTTCGAAAATCCTGGTGACCGGGGCCACCGGCCAGATCGGGTCGGAGCTGACGCCTGCGCTGCGCCGCCGCTACGGGGCCGAGAACGTGGTGGCAGGGCTGCATGCCAAGGCGCCGCCGCGCGGCATGCTGGGCGAAGGCCCGGCCGCCACAGTGGACGTGACCCAGCGCGACGCCCTGCGCCAGGTGGTGGCCGACCACCACGCCGACACTATCGTGCACCTGGCGGGCATCCTCTCCGGCGCCGGCGAGCAGCACCCGGCGCTGGCGTGGGACGTGAACGTGGGCGGCCTGCGCAACGTGCTGGAGGTGGCCAAGGAGGCGGGCGTGCGGCAGGTGTTCGTGCCAAGCTCCATCGCGGTGTTCGGCGCGGGGTGCCCGCGCGACCAGACCCCGCAGGACACCGTGCTCCAGCCGTCCACCATGTACGGCATCACCAAGGTGGCCGGCGAGTTGCTGGGCGAGTATTACGTGCGCCGCTACGGCCTGGACGTGCGCGGCCTCCGCCTGCCCGGCATCATTTCCAGCGAGACCCCGCCCGGTGGCGGCACCACCGACTACGCCGTCGAGATCTTCCATGCCGCGGTGCAAGATGGCGACTACACCTGTTTCCTGACCCCCGATACTGAGCTGCCGATGCTCTACATGCCCGACTGCCTCAAGGCCATCCTGGACCTGCTGGAGGCCGATCCCGCCCGCCTGGTCCACCACACCGGCTTCAACGTCACCGGCTTCAGCGTCACCCCGGCCCGCCTCGCCGACGCGATCCGCCGCCACCTGCCCGCTTTCACCATTGCCTATGCCCCCGACTTCCGCCAGGCGATCGCCGACTCCTGGCCGCACTCGCTCGACGACTCGGCCGCCCGCGCCGAATGGGGCTGGCGGCCCGCTTTCGACCTCGAAGCCATGACCGCCGGCATGCTGACAAAGCTTCGGGAACGCCTCGGGTCCCGACCATAGGCATTACCCCGCTGGACGGCGTCATTGCGTCTACGTTGCACACTCGGCAGCGGCGGGCGAGTGCAGAGAGGGCGCAGCCCCCTTTGCTGGGGTGCGCGAGGGGTGTCCCCTCGGCAAGGAGTTATGGAGGGTGGGCGGGTGGGACACGACGTTGCCGGATCCATCCTGGCTGCAGCCAGACGCCAGTTTGCATGCCGGGCGTCTGGGATGATGCACCAGGGTCGCCCGGAAGCGAATCGCGCATGGCACACGGCCCCCTCGCGCCGTATACTGCGCCCGGAACCCCACAAGGAGGCCGCACCCATGCGCATCGCGTTCCTGGAGCCCGTGGCGCCCCCAGCCGACCGGCTCGCCCCCGACATCCTGCGCGACCACGACCTGCTGATCCCGGCCCAGCGCGGCCAGCTACCGGCCGGCTACCAGACCGCCGACGTGGTGCTCTGGTCCAACCACGCCGTGGACGCGGCTTTTATCGACAGCCTGCCCAACCTCAAGCTGATGCAGCGGGTCGGGTTTTTCCGGCACAAGGGCGATGCCCGCCCGGCCGTCCAGAAGGGTATCCCGGTGTCGGTCCTCCCCCACGGCACCTCCGGTCGCGTGGCCGAGCACACGCTGGCGCTCATCCTTGGCCTATTCCGCGGCCTCCTCACCTCCCACGCTGCTGTGCTCGATAGCCGCAATCCCGGCAACCTCTACCCGGAGGTGCGCAACAGCGCCACCCCCAGCGTGAACTGGGCGCAGGTGCCCAACCTGCGGTCGCTGCGTTTCGCCACCGTCGGCATCCTGGCGTTCGGCGAGATCGGCGCCGTGCTGGCGCAGATGCTGGCCCCCTTCGGCTGCCGCGTGCTCTACTACAAGCGCACCCGCCTCACGCCCCAGCAGGAGGCCTTTTATGGCGTTACCTACGCCTCACTCGACGAAGTGCTGACGCAGTCGGACGCGGTGGTCAACTACATCCCGGCGTCCGAAGCCACCAAGGGCATGCTGGGGGAGCGGGAGTTCGGCCTGATGAAGCAGTCGGCCTACTTCATCAATACCGGGCGGGCCTACTCCACCGACGAAGCTGCCCTGCTGCAGGCACTCAACGACTACCGCATCGCGGGTGCTGGCCTCGATGTATTCTGGCTGGAGCCGCTGCCCGGCGACCACCCCATCAAGCGGGCGGCCAACACCCTGCTGACGCCGCACACCGCCGGCGGCACGCCCCAGGGCGTGGTCAACGGCTGGGCCGGCTGGACCGACATCCTCACCTGGCTCAACGAGAACATCCGCCGCGTGCAGGCGGGCGAGCCCGTCATGAGTCCGCTGCGGCTCGACCAGCCGCTCCCCACCGAATGACTTAGGAGGTACCCCATGTCCCGCATGAAGTTCGGCATCTTCCTCGCCCCGTTCCACCCCATTGGCGAGAACCCCAGCCTGGCCATTGAGCGCGACTTCCAGCTCATCGAGTGGCTGGACGAGCTGGGCTACGACGAAGCCTGGATCGGCGAGCACCACAGCGCCGGGTGGGAGACCATCGCGTCGCCCGAGATCTTCATCGCGGCGGCGGCGGGCCGCACCAAGCACATCAAGCTGGGCACCGGCGTGGTGTCGCTGCCCTACCACCACCCGCTCATCGTGGCTGACCGCATGGTGCTGTTGGACCACATCACCAAGGGCCGCACCCTGTTCGGCGTCGGACCCGGCGCCCTGCCCACCGACGCCCTGATGCTCGGCATCGACCCGACCACCCAGCGCCCCCGCATGAACGAGGCGCTCCGCATCATCATGCGGCTGTTCACCGAGACCGAACCCATCACCCACCACAGCGACTGGTTCACCCTGAACGAGGCGCGCCTGCAGCTCCGCCCCTACACCCAACCCCACATGCCGGTGGCGGTAGCCGCGGTGCAGAGCCCTGCCGGCATGGTGGCGGCCGGCGAGCACGGTGTGGGCGTGCTCACCTTCAGCGTGCCCCGCGGCGGCGACGCCAGCGCCCTCAAACAGTTCTGGGGCATCGGCGAGAAGACCGCCCAGGAGCACGGCAAGGTGATGGACCGCAGCCAGTGGCGCATCGTCCTGCAGGTGCACCTGGCCGACTCCCGCAAGGAAGCCATCCGCCAGATCCAGCAGCGCAGCGGCCGCTACCAGGTGGAGTATCGCGAGAGCATCATTGGCGTGGACAAGCCGCGCAACCTGCCGGTGGCCGACGTGGCCGAGGCCATGGCCGAGAGCGGCGAGTGGATCATCGGCACCCCCGACGACCTGATCACCCGCATCAAGCAGGTCCAGGAACTCAGCGGCGGCTTCGGCGGCCTCATGCTCCAAGCCATCGACTGGGCCGACAAAGAACACCTGTGGCACAGCTACGAACTGCTGGCCCGCTACGTCATGCCGCAGTTCCAGGGCAGCCTGGCCGGCATCGACGCCTCGGCCGAGTGGTCCACCGCCAAGCTCCCCGAACTCACCGCCTCCCGCGACCGCGCCATCAGCCAGGCCAAGGCCAGCTACGCCGCCCAGCAGGCCCAGGCAGGGCGGTAGACACCCATTCCGACGCCCGCCCGCCCCCAGGGCCCTTCAACCGGTCGCAGGTGGCCTGCTGGACACTCCTGTAGCTGGGTGCAGGGAGCGCGGCGCTCTCCCTGTCGGGGGTCAGAGGGGGTGTCCCCCTCCGAAAGGAGTTTCAGAGGATGGGCGGGTGGGATACGACGTGACAGTATCCAAACCTGCACCACCGACCGACGCCGATGCTACCTCTAGAAGACGGCGACCCCCTCCGGTACTCCAGCGATTGAAGAGGCCCGCACACATGTGTGCGGGCCTGCGTGCTTCGGCGGGGGCGGAGCTTAGTGCAGATACCCGCCACCATCGCAGATGAACGTCTGCCCGGTGATCATCTTCGCGTCGTCGCTGGCGACGAACGCCACCAGGTCGGCCAGATCGTCGGGCGTCACCCGTTTCTTGATGGCCTGGTTCTGCATCACCCGGTTGAAACCCTCGTCCTGGTTATAGGCCTCGGTTCCCGGCGTGGCCACCATGCCCGGCATCACCGCATTCACGTTGATGCCCTCGTCGCCCAGCTCCCGCGCCAGGCCCCAGGTGAGGCCCTGCACGGCGCCCTTGGAGATGACGTACGGCAACTGCCCCGGGTTGCCCATGAAGAAGGTGCGGGACGCGATGTTCACGATGCGCGGCGCCGGCGCCTTCTTGAGCAGTGGGTAGGCGTACTTCGCCGTGATCCAGTACCCGAAGAAGTTGATATCGACATAGCGCTGGATCTCCTCACGCGTCCACACGTTCCACGCCTTGCGCGGCGCGAGGATGCCGGCGTTGTTCACCAGCACGTCCAGCTTGCCGAAGCGTGCGTCCACCTGTGCGATGGCCGCCGCCACCGACGCCTCGCTGGTCACGTCGGCGGCAAACGCCTCGGCCACGCCACCCTCGGCCCGGATGGCCGCCAGCGTCTCGGCGGCATCGCCCAGGTCCAGAATCGCCACCTCCGCGCCATCCCGCGCCAAGCGCTTCGCGATCGCCTGCCCCAGCCCCTTCGCACCGCCCGTCACCAGCATCGCCCGTCCATCAAACCGCCCCATCGTGGTCTCCTTCAGCGTCAGGAATTCAGTGTTGCGGGGCGAGACGAGCCCGCCCGTCGGTTAACACGCTAGCACGCGCAGGTGCCCGGCGGCGCCGTAGGCCAGCAGCAACCGGTCG
>Ga0082335_1001457_pt1 | contig 50050 bp, 46 predicted proteins | sample Subgrocontami58m_FD_72375 | JGI IMG/M metagenome (GOLD analysis project Ga0082335, IMG submission 72375) | Subsurface groundwater microbial communities from S. Glens Falls, New York, USA - GMW37 contaminated, 5.8 m (SPADES assembly) (version 2) ... | reverse complement strand
GCCCGTATTGGTGAACGCATCGATCACAATTGCCTGCGCCACCGTGGCCGCATCGCTCACCGTGATGTTGCTCGCGCCGTTACCCACGGCCGCCGGAGCCGCGGCCAATGCCGCCGCCGTATCGGACAGACTGTAGCTGTTGACTCCGGTATTGGTGAACGCATCGATCGCGGCAGCCTCGGCCACCGTCGTCAAATCCGTCACCGTGATGTTGCTCGCGCCATTGCCTATCAGTGCCGGAGCCGCAGCCAGAGCCGCCGCGCTATCCGTCAGGCTGTAGTTCATGTTCGCGCCCAGGGCGAGTTCACCCTGCAGCGTCGTAGCCTGCGACACCAGCAGCGGATCCAGAACCTGGAGCGCGAGCGCCCCCTGAATCGTCGCGAGCGGCGCAGCGAGCAGTGCCGCGCCCGTGTCTACCAGCGCGTAGCCCGCGGCAAAGGTTGCGTTATCGGTTACTGACAGCGTCGTGAAGTCCGCCAACGACAACAGAGGCGTATCGGTCACCGTGATTTGCGCCGCGCCGGTGATGATGGCCGGATCCAACGGATTGAGCAGCTCGAACGCCGTGTCTGCCAGGCTGTAGCCAAGAGCGAACGTGGTGTTCGCGTTCAGCACCTGCAGCGTAAACACGTCGCTGACCAAAAGCGGTGCCGAGTCGGTCACCGTGACTGAGGTCGCGTTGACGATGATCCCCGCATTTGGCGTCGCCAGGAGGTTCGCCGCAGCGTCTGCGAGACTGTAGGTCTTGGTGCCGCTGTTGATGAACACATCGATGAGCGTGGCCTCTGCCATCGTCGCCGCCGTGGTCGCGGTGATGTTGGTGGCTCCATCGCCCACCAGCGCGCTCGCCAGCGCCAGCGCCGCCGCCGTATCGGACAGATCATAGGTGAGCGTGCCGCTGTTGGTGAAGGCGTCGATCGCGGCTGCCTCGGCCACTGTCGCTGCGGTCGTCGCCGTGATGTTGCTCGCGCCGTTACCCACGGCCGCCGGCGCCGCGGCGAGATTCGCTGCCGTGTCGGTCAGCGCGTAGCTGTTGACACCAGTATTGGTGAACGCATCGATCACAGTTGCCTGCGCCACCGTTGCCGCATCGGTCGCGGTGATATCCGTGGCGCCGTTGCCGACCGCGGCCGAAGCAGCAGCCAGGGCTGCCGCTGTGTCGGCGAGGCTGTAGCTGGTCGTGCCGGAGTTCGTGGCTCCTTCGATCACGGTCGCTTCGGCCACCGTGGCCGCCGTCGTGGCCACCAAGTCCACCGCTTGGTTCAGGCTACCGGCCGTGGCTGCGGCCAGCGGCGCCGCCGTGTCGGTCACGCTGTACACCACCACGGTCAGGTAAGCGGCGATCACGTCGGCCTCGAGAGCCGTCGCCTCCGTGTTCGCCGTCACCGAGAGCGCGCCGCTAATCGCTTCGAGCTCCGCACCCAGCACGTTCGCCGCCGCAATCGCGGCCGCCGTGTCCGCAAGATCGTACGTCACGTCAAAACTCAGCGCCAGCAGCGCATCGGCACCGGCCACGTCAATCGGGTCTTGCACCGTGACAGATCCTGCTGCGATCACCGTCGCCGGATCCGCCAGCAGCAGATTGTCCGCCGTGTCGGAGAGGTCGTAGAAGAACGAGCCCACGTTGGTGATGGCGATGATCGCTGTCGCCTCTGCCACCGTGGCCAGATCGAGCGCAAAGACGATGGTCGCCGCCAGGCCCACCTCGGCCGAGGCCACAGCCAGATTCGCCGCCGTGTCGAACAAAAAGCCATAGCTTGTGTTCGGATTGAGCGCCAGGAGCGCGCTTGCCTCTGCCACGGTTACGTCATTGGACACGGTGACGCTGGCTGCGCCAATGACCGCACCTTCGGCTTCCGGCGCCGACAACTCCACTACCCCATCATATAAATTGTAACCGGTCGTTACAGGATTCAGCGCCAGCAGCAAGTTCGCCTGGGCAACCGATACGTCATCAATGCCAGCAATTCCCGTCACCGTCACCGACGCTGCCGCAGTTATCGTCGCTTCGTTGCCAGGCACGAGGAGGTTCGCCGCAGTGTCGGTGATGCTGTAGCTGTTCACGCCGCTGTTGGTGAATGCGTCGATCGTGGCTGCCTGAGCCACTGTCGCTGCGGTCGTCGCCGTGATGTCGCTCGCCTGGTTCGCCACTAGCGCCGAAGCCGCGACCAGAGCCGCCGCCGTATCCGACAGGCTGAAGTTGTTTGCGCCACCATTGGTGAACGCGTCGATCGCGGCCGCCTGCGCCACCGTCGCCAAATCCGTCACCGTGATGTTAGTCGCGCCGTTACCCACGGCCGCCGGCGCCGCAGCCAATGCCGCAGCAGTGTCGCCGAGGCTGTAGCCATTCGCGCCGCTATTGGTGAACGCATCAATCGCGGTAGCCTGCGCCACCGTCGCCAAATCCGTCACCGTGATGTTGCTCGCGCCGTTACCCACCGCGGCAGATGCCGCGGCGAGATTCGCCGCCGTGTCGGTCAGCGCGTAGCTGTTGACACCGGTGTTGGTGAACGCGTCGATCGCGGTAGCCTCGGCCACCGTCATCACCGTGCTCGCGGTGATGTTGATCGCGCCGTTGACGACCGCGGCCGGGGCCGCAATCAGGTTGGCCGCCGTATCGGACAGACTGTAGCTCTTCACGCCGGCGTTGGTGAAGCCAGCGATCGTCGTGGCCTGCGCCACCGTCGCCAGATCGGTCACGGTAATGTTGGTCGCATCGTTGGCGACCAGAGTCGGTGCCAGAACAAGATTGGCCGCCGTGTCGGCAATGCTGTAGCTGCGCGGGGCGGTCGTGCTCAAAGCGTCGATTGCGCTCGCCTCGGCTACCGTCGCCAGCGTTGTCGCCGTAATCGACAGCGCGTTTTGCCCCACTGCCGCAGGCGCAGCGGCGAGGTTCGCCGCGGTGTCCACCAGCGTATAGACAGTGCTCGGATTGGCCGCAAGCGCCGCGATGACTTGGGCCACGCTCGAGGCATCGGTCGAAACGATGCTGGTTGCCCCGGCAAGCAATGCCGCTGGCGCTGCGGCCAGATTCGCCGCCGTGTCCTGCAGGCTGTACGTGAGCGTGCCCGTATTGGTGAACGCATCGATCACAATTGCCTGCGCCACCGTGGCCGCATCGCTCACCGTGATGTTGCTCGCGCCGTTACCCACGGCCGCCGGAGCCGCGGCCAATGCCGCAGCAGTGTCGCTGAGGCTGTAGCTATTCGCGCCGCTATTGGTGAACGCGTCGATCGCGGTAGCCTGCGCCACCGTCGCGGCGTTGGTCAGCGTAATGTTGATCGCATCGCTGCCCATCGCCACCGGAGCCGCAAGCAGATTCGCCGCCGTATCGGCGAGGCTGTAGATCATCAATGCGTGATCGACGTTCGCGAGCGTATCGGCTTGCGCGACCGACAGGCTCGGGGCGTCGCTCCCCATCCCCCCGCCGGTCGCCGCACTGAGCATGGCCGCGGGTGCCGCGAGCAGGTTCGCCGCCGTGTCAAACAGGCTGAAGCCCGCCGCCGGATTGCTCTGCAACAACGTTTGCGCTTCAGCCACCGTCAACACGGTGAGAGATGCCTGTTGCGTTTGGGCGATCGAACCTGCGCCGCCCGAGACGAGCGTCGTATCCTGTGCGATGGCCGCGGTGCTCACAGCGATATTGGCGATTTGCGCAGAAGTGAACGCGGTGCCGGCGCTCGCGTTGATCGCAGAGAGGGTCGCCGTGGTAGCCAGATCGAGCGCCTGACCGGCATCGATCAAGTCCACCACCGCTTGCAGAACCGCAGTCGCCGATCCGGCGCTGTATATGTCAGCCAGAGTCATCAGCACTGCGAGCTGCGCTGCCGCCTTCTGTACCGCCAATGCCGTCACATCGCTCGGATCGGCGGCCGACAGCGGATCGTAGTTTTGCAGATCGACGTTCGGCAGTGCCAGTGTGGCTTCGATTGCCGCCTCGGCTTGAGCTGCGCTCACGCCCTTGGAGATGACGTACTGTTGCACCAGGGTGGTAAGCGGATTGACCACGGTACTGCCCGCAGGGGCCAACAACACCAGCTTGTTGGCGAGGCCCGTATCTATGTTGGTGCCGCCCACTGCAATGATCGGGCCTTGCACCGAATTCGCCAGCGAGTAGTGGCCCGTGCTGTCGGTAACCACGCCGGTGTCTTCAGCGGGATCGGGCTGGCCATCGCCGCTGGCATCGATGTAGATCCTGGCGCCGGCCACATAACCATCGGCAACTGTCCCTTGAAGTAACATAGGTGCAGGCGTCGGCGCAGGTTCGGGTGCAGGTGCGGGTGCAGGTGCGGGTGTAGGTGCAGGTGCAGGTGCAGGCGCAGGTGCGGGTGTAGGTGCAGGCGCCGGCGCAGGGGTGGGAGCCGGGGTGGGAGCCGGAGCCGGTTCCGGCGTCGGAGTCGGGGCAGGTACCGGTGTCGGAGCAGGTGTCGGCGTCGGATCCGGGGTAGGCGCCGGGGTCGGAGCAGGTGCGGGCGCCGGAGCGGGAGTCGGATCCGGCGTCGGCGCGGGAGTCGGAGACGGCGTCGCGGCAGGAGGAGCAACGTTGCTGCTACCGCCGCCACCGCCGCCGCCAGCAGCAGCGGCGCCCAGTGCCAATAACGGCAATGCCATCAGCGACGAGAAGCCGCTGCCGAGCACAGCCGTCTCCACACCCGCTGCGCCGCCAACGCCGGCGCCAAGGGGTGCGGCAGTGGACGTCGCTGCACGCGGCAGTGCAACTTCGAGGGGCTGAGCACTGTTCGACGACGAAGAAGCCGCCGCGTCAATGCCACTTGCATTCGCGCCAGCAGTCAGTGCTTCGTCGCTTGTACCGGCCGCAATGTCTTTCGTCGTCGGCTCCTCGCCGGCCACGCCGGATACCTGGGCAAGATCAGCGGGATTCGGTTCAGCAGGGGCTTCGGATGCAACGCTCTCGGATGCAGGTACCTGCTCATGTGCGTTCGACGAATCTTGTTTGGGATTCCGCTCGGATATGGTTGTTTTTGGTTTTGCCGCCGGCACACCCGCAAACGACTGACCGGCCCCGGAATTGACTCTCACCATATTCTCGGCAGACTGTGCATCCATTGCATTGGTGGAGTTTGCGGCCGGGTTCTTTGCACTCATAGTCGTTGGTCCTTGTTCTGTGTAAAGGGATTGATTCGTCGTCCTGGACTTGCTCACGGGGTCAAATCGGGCCGCGGGCAGGTTCGCTCCTGGATTCGGTTGGTGCAAGCAGATCCCGGGCGGAAGCACAGCGCCCCCGTTGATCCGATTCGCAAGTGCGGGAGATTAGATTGAACGGCGCTGACAGACAGCGGGGCGGGCCCTGTATTTCCTGCTACGAGTAGAACCGACTTGGACGCGGGTGAAACACTGTAGCGAGGCGCAAACGCGATCGAAGAGATCGTCAACAGCTGGTTTCCAGCAAATCCGTTTTTTGAAGAATTTGGCGAAGAACCGGTTCGAGTTTCCCGGTTTCGGGAAGCTGCGCAGTCGCAGCTTCCGAGATCAGGCGATAATCCGATGCCGCGACCAGGCACCCTGCTTGGTCCCGGCTCAATCCGCAGCCGGATGCGCGAGCACCTTCACCCGCCGTGATCCGCCACTTGAATTCCCTGTACCTGGTCCGGTTCGGCCCGGGCAGCGTTACGGGGCTCCCGCAACAGCGGTGTGACTATCCTCTCCAAGGTAGGCAGGTCCATCTTCTTGGCGAACTTTTGTCCATCGAATCGCAGCACGCCGCGCCGGTCGATCACGTACGTAATCGGCAGGCGCCATGGCCTGCCGTAGCCTTCCGTCTGTGCGTTTGCGGCAAGCGCCGCGCGAAAGCTGAAGTTCTTCATCGCAGCGCTGACCTTGGCGAGATCTCGGGGCTCTTCGATGCTGATTGCGAGCACTTCCAGTCCATCGGCGCGATGACTGCGGTAAAACGCATCCAGAGCAGGCATTTCTTCGCGACAGGGCTTGCACCAGCTCGCCCAGAAATTCAATACAATCACTTTGCCGCGATGCGTCGCCGAATCGAAGGTGCCCCCGCCAAGCAATTCGGCGCGCACGGCGGGGGCCGGCATCCCTTCCTGCAGCTGCGCCACTGCAGCGGGAAGGTTGAGCAGAAACAACCAGGCGAGAAGCACAGCGCGCATTGACAGCGAACCTCAGTTCGACGCCAGCGCGCCGAATTCGCGCGCCAGGTCCTCGCCACTCGCAAGACCATTGATGCGCATCCACGGCTTACCCGGCGCCGCCCGCAGGAACGTCAGCGGCTTCACTTCGCGCTTGTCGTCGTCATAGGCGTCGAAGGCCCGCTGCATGGTCTCGATGTCTTCCCTTGCGCCGGTCAGGAATTGCCAGTTCGCGCCGGCGGCAAACCGCCTGGCGTAGGCCTTGAGCTGCGCGGGCGTGTCGTTATCCGGATCGATCGAAACGGAAACCATGCGTAGCTTGGCCGCGGCCGCTCCCAATTTTTTCGGAACCATGGAAAGCGCGCTGCTCAGCGACTGGCAAACGGCGCTGCAGCGGGTAGAGATGAAATCGAGCACGACAGGACCGTCGGCAGCGAGCAGTTCGCGCACGCGCACTGGCCGCGCGTCTGCATTTACCATCGCTACGTCGGGGACTGCATACGCTTGAAGCGAGCGCTCGTATCGTTCCGACGCAAGCGCTGCCTTGAATTCCCGGGCCTGCCGATCGTAGTCTTGGGAATCGCGCGCGCGCTGTGCCAGGACTGTGTGCGCGTGTCCTTCGTGGGCGCTCGCAATCGAAGACACGAACATTTGGCTGCCTGCAATTGCGACAGCGATCGTGAGCAGCATCATTTCGCCTCCGTTCATCGGCTGTTGTCGTTGCGACCCGCGACGCTATTTGTCTCGCGCCGTGCAACTCGGAACGCCCAATCTAACAGCCGCGCCAGAGGATCACATTGGGGTTAATCCCGCGATTGCCGCACGCGCACGCTCAAACGCGGGTAGGGCAATGCGGTAGTCGAAAACCTCTGCGCCCGACACTACGGTTGCGTCCGCAGCGCCACAGCGCGGCGGCAAGCCGGGATATCCCGCGCCGGCGGCAACCGCGGACGGCCTACATCGACAACTTCAGCTTTCGGTAGAAATCGACGACTTTCGGCACGTATGCCGTGGTCTCGCGGTAAGGCGGAACGCGCCGGCCGTACTTGATTACGGCAGCCTCGCCCGCGTTATACGCAGCCAAGGCCAGATTGAGGTCATCGTCGAACAGCTTCAGCAGGTCGCCGAGATATTGCGCTCCGGCACGCACGTTGTCGGCAGGATCGAAAACGTCCGCCACCCGGTAGCGTCGCGCCGTCGCCGGCATGAGTTGCATCAGGCCGGAGGCGCCGCGCTTGGACACGGCCCTGGCGTTGTATCCGGACTCGACCGTAATCACCGCGTGCAGAAGCGCGGCTTCGATTCCGTATCGGCCCGCCACCTGCGCCACCACGGTGCCGTACGGGCGCGCGCGGCCTGGAGCCGGCCGATCGTCATGCGCGGGCAAGTCAGGCGTCATGACGACGGCGGCCCCCAGCGGAAGCGCCAGTCTGCGGTAGCGACTGTCATCGGGAACATTGCTCAGATGCACCCGCCCCTCATCGTCGACGAAATTGAATATTGCCGATTCGGCCATGCTCGCGGGCGAGCCGATCAGGGCAAGAAGCACTGCGCCAATCCTCAACCAGTCCATGCGTGGTCCCATCTGTTATCCAATCGCGGCCCGCGTTCCTGCATTTCGCCGTGCATGCTAATTGCGGGGAACACCGACCGGCAATACGGCGATTGCCGTATATACCGGGCCATCGCACTACGGTAATTTTCGCTACTCGCTTCCTCTGCGTGCGACGTGATAATTCGAACCGACATGTTCAGGCTGCTGCGCATCACTTCAGTCATCACCTTCATCGTCATCGGCATCGTCGTCGCCGCTGCGCTGCTCACCCTGTTCTATCGCCGCGAATTGATACGCGAGACCGTTCATTTCGCGCAAGTCGGCAATGTGGCTTTGGCGCAGGCGACGCTCGTTTCGATTCGACCCGAGCTCGACCGTTACCTGGCGGCCGCGGCGCACGTCAGCCCGCACGAACTTGCAACTCCGGGCCTGTCGGCGCGGTTTACTCAAGCGCTGAACCGGGTCGGGCGCGACGCCTCGCTCACAAGAGTGAAGCTCTACAACCGCCGCGGGTTGGTCATCTTCTCGACCGAGCGCAATCAGATCGGCCAGAACGAGTCCGGCAACGAGCAATTCCGCGCGGCGCTCAACGGCCAGACCACGAGCGACCTGAAATACCGCGACATATTCGACCTGATCGATGGGGTAACGAAGGACAGCAACCTGATGGCGACCTACGTTCCGGTGCGCGTTCCCGCTGCAGATTCCATAGAAGCGGTATTCGAGATCTACACCGATGCCACTCCGCTCGTGGCTGCGAACGAACGCGCCGTGTTCACGATATTGGGGAGCGCCGCGCTGGTACTCATGCTGCTCTATGCGGTCATCGCCCTGGTCGTGCGGCACATGAACAAGAGCCTGGAATCCCGCTAGCGCGCGACAATGCAGTGTCCCGTTCCGGAGACAGCTTGCCTATGTCGCATCCTCGAGGCGGGATACGAAGTATCACCTCAACCGGCCGGTGTTCAGAATGCGAAGTATGGCCCGAAACCGCCCGGCGTATTCGCGCCCTCAAATGCCACGAATACGTTGCGCCCGAAGAAAAATGGCAGTCCCCAGTCGAAGCCGAGAGCGAAAAAACTCGGCGACGCGAGACCGGAAAGTGCACTGAAACTCGGATTGTTGGTTCTGAGTGCCTCGGCGTTCGCCACGCTGAAATCGACGCGGACACTGTTTCCATTGGCCGCTTGCAGCGTCGCCGTCAGGCTCTGGGTCGAAGCGGGACAATAGAAGCCAGCGGCCGCGGTGCCGGTACAGACGGGAATGTCGGGGTCAAAGAAGAACAAGGCATTGGATGCGCTGTCGATAACGCCCTCGGGGAAGTTGCGATTCTTGTAGATTGTCGTGATTCGGCCGGTCGCCGCATCCACGGCAAGCACCGAGGCTGAGCCAAGGCCGTTATTGGCCTGCGTGCCGATGCCGAAAACCAGCGCGCCGCGCACGCCAGCCGCACCGGCCTCTGCAATCGACGGCAGCTGGACGATGATGCCGTTATTGTCGGCGCCGAGCGCAGCAGCGGGATTCTGCAGCTGATCGGCCAGGGGCATTGCAATCTCCTGGCAGCCCGAAGCCGGACAAGCGTGGTACACGCCCAAGCCCGCACTCAACGCGCAAGCACTGCCGCAATCGTGGCGGAACACGCTCAGACCCAATATGGCGTTGACACCGTGGTCGTGCAAGCTGCCCATCGACGCGCCGGTACCCGCGCATTTCAAAGGTACGGGGGCGAAGGCGGAGTCGGCTATCACCTGAATCGCCAACGAACTTGCCTGCTTGCCGGCCATATTCACGTCCGCGAGCTTGATCGGCCCCCAGCTGTATCCACTGGCAAACTGCGTACATTCGGCCACCGGATTGCCGTTGGCATCGACTTGCTGCGGCAAGCCTAGCGCTGGCGAGAGTGCCGATGACATGATTCTGAGTCCGGTCGATGCGGTGTCGACGAGAACATGGTCGATCGTCTGGCAGTTCGCGCTGCTGCCCGGTGCGCATATGGTGATCGTGGCATAGGCCAGATTGACGCCCCCGGCGGGCCCGGATTCGACCGAAATCGGCAACACATTTTGCGCCGGTGCTGCGATGGCGTTGGCGCTGGGCGGCAACACTGCCAGCGCGGCGCTCAGGGCTGGCCCATCGCCCGCGCCGCCGTCCGCGCCACCGCCCCCGCCGCCGCCGCCGCATCCAGCGATCAGCAAGGCGGCTGCCGCCAACGTCAATGCCCGGAATTTAGGCATAAGCCATGTCCGTCATTGAAGTTCTTCCGCGGCGACACCTTGCGGCTGCAATTGCGGAATGTAGGCCCGCCCGCGAAATGCCCGCATATGGCCGCCGCTGTATGCAACCAGTCCGTTCTGCCGGATCAGTCGGGCACCGGGTCCTCCGCCCTGGACGGCATCGACGTACTGCTGGAAGTAACTGCCCAATAGCTGCCGCAAATCGGGAAGCGAAGGGCCTTCCCAGGTGAGCGCAAACACAGTTCCACTCACGGAAACGTACTCCCTCACCGTCGTGCCAGAGGGCAGTTGCAGCTCGAACTGCGTGTACCGGTTCGCTGGCGTCGCACGCAGAACGGCGTTCAGCTGTGCCTGGTCGGCCTGCACCGACGCCACGTTCCCGCCCAGCCCTGCCGCTGCGGTCAGAGGCAGGAGAAGCATTGCCAGCGCGACACGCACCAACCACCGCCTCGATCTCATGTTGATATCCCAATGTCCGTACAGCGCGAAAGGCCAATCGGGGAGCGCATTTGAATTCCATCGAGTGCATGCCCGAATGCCTGGCACGCAAACACCCAAAATGCCCTGGATATTCCCGCCGCGCGATGCTGCGGCAGGCACTATCCGCAGCCAAGCACCGCATGCTCTATGCCCTTGGCATACCCCCTTGCCCGCATGCGGAACGCAGGCCTAATTGGGCAGTAATCCGGAGCGTTTTACGTAGGTCACCTACGCGCCATGGGTTGACACATGGCAGACAATTCGGCACACGAAAGTCGCGGACTTTTGCGTACACGGAATTGAACCGCCCGCTACCAGGATGCCATCACGATGGGTTCGACCCTCACCTTTGCAGATCATCCAGACACGGCGCTGCCCTTCAATCTCAGCCGCTGGTTTGCAATCGTGGGCCTCGTTTCCATCACCGCGGTCAGCGTGGCTTCCGGATTCCTGCTTTCCCATTTCCTGACCGCACGCATGCTGCGGCAGGAAGGGGTGTTGACGATGGAATTCGTACAGTCTCTGGTCCTGACCGAAAAAACGCTGCATGCCTACTTCCTTGGCCAGAGTGCGGGCGACGGCGATGAACTGAAGTCGGCGCTCAGCCACGTCGCGGCCATGCCGGACGTACTGCGGGCCAATATCTACAATCGCGAACGCGTGCTCATCTGGTCCAGCGAGGATAAGATCATCGGGCGCCAGTTCGGTCATAACCGGGAGCTCGATTCGGCACTGGCAGGGGAGCTGGTCGTCCACGGCGACGCCGCGGGCGAAGATGCGGTGCCGCGCAAGGAAGAGCACGTCGACCTCGCGCACCGCACCAACTATTTTGTCGAGATTTACGTACCCGTGCGCGATTCGCCGCACGGCCGTGTGATCGGCGCCATCGAACTGTACAAGCGTCCGCAGGCTCTTGCGCAAGCGCTGCGAGACGGCCATTCCTATATCAGCCTGGGTGCCGCACTCTCCGGCTTGTTCCTGTACCTGGCGCTGTTCAGTCTGTCGCGCCGCGCCGATGCGGTGATCCGCGCGCAAAGGGAACGCCTGGTCGAAACCGAAATTCTCGCCACGGTCGGCGAAATGGGTTCGGCCGTTGCGCACGGCATACGCAATCCGCTGGCGGCCATACGCAGCTCGGCGGAACTCGCGCTCGACGCTGGCCACGAGGTCGCGCTCGAGTCCGCGCGGGACATCATTGCCGAGGCCGACCGGCTCGAGATATGGGTGCGCAACCTCTTGAGCTATACGCGGCCGCTGTCGTCCGCTCCCGAAGCCGTTGCACTGCGCGCGCTGGTCACGACGACGATGGAACATTTTGCCCGCGACATGGAAAAACGCGGCATTGCGGGCAACCTCAACGTCGCGCACGACCTGCCCAAAGCGACAGGAGACCCGCTCCTGTTAGGGCAGGTACTGCACAGCCTGCTCGCCAACGCGGTCGAGGCAATCCAGGAAAACGGCACGATCGAGATCGCCGGCAAGACCGTTCCCGATCAGCGGCGCGTGGAGTTGACGATACGCGACAGCGGTCCGGGCATGACCGCGGAGCAGATCAAGCGCGTGTTCACGCCATTCTACACCACCAAACCGAGCGGACTTGGAGTCGGCCTCGCGCTGGCGAAGCGCATCGTCGAGCGCTTCGGCGGCCGCATCGCCATCGAAAGCGCGCCCGGACGCGGCACCGCGGTATGCGTGTCGTTGCCCATCGCATAGGAGGGATCGGCTGTGACAAGAAGCATACTCCTCATCGAAGATGAAACCACCCTGGCAAAGAACATTTGCGCATTCCTGGTTCGCTACGACTACGAGGTGCGCGTAGCGACCACCGCCGAGGCGGGTCTGGCGGAACTCGATGCGTTCAAGCCCGACATCATCGTGCTCGACTTCAATCTGCCGGGCATGAACGGCGTGCAGGCGCTCGCCAAGATCCGCGCGATCGACCGCATGATCAAGGTCATCATGATCACTGCGCACGGCAGCATCGACCTTGCGGTCGAAGCCATGCAGGCCGGCGCCTATCATTTCATCACGAAGCCGATTGCGCTGGCCAAGCTGCGCGTGGTGCTGGAGAAGGCCGTTCACGACGAGCGCCGCGATCAAGCGCTGTCGTACTACCAGCACCGGGTCGGCAATGAAGCCGGTTTGGGAAGCCTGCTCGGCGAATCCGCGGCCATGCAGGCGCTCAGGCGCAAGATCCTGCAGATCCTGGAAGCCGAACAGGCATTGCAGGACGGCGAAGCCCCGGCAGTACTGATCGGCGGCGAAACCGGGACCGGCAAGGAACTTGTTGCGCGCGCCCTGCATTTCAACGGGCGCCGCCATGATAAGCCCTTTGTCGAGATCAACTGCGCGTCGATCCAGCAGCAATTGCTCGAATCCGAGCTATTCGGACATGAGCGCGGCGCTTTTACCGACGCGCGCGAGAGGAAGTTCGGTCTTTTCGAGACTGCCGACGGCGGCACCTTGTTTCTCGACGAGATCGGCGACATGGACATCGGCTTGCAGGCGCGCGTGCTCAAGGTGATCGAAGACAAGAACGTGCGCCGCCTGGGCAGCACGCGCGACTATCGCATCGATGTGCGCATTGTCGCCGCGACCCATCATTCCCTGGAAAAGCTGGTGCGCGAGGGAAAATTTCGGTCGGACCTCTATTTCCGCCTGCGCATCGTCCAGATCGAAGTGCCGCCGTTGCGCGAGCGCGGGGACGATGCGCACTTCCTCGCCCAGCATTTCCTGGCGATGCACGGTGCGCGCTATGGCCGTGCGAACATGTCGTTTTCCCCCGCAGCCGAGGAAATGCTGCGCCTGCACCCGTGGCCGGGCAACGTGCGCGAATTGCGCAATATTATCGAGCAGGCGGTCCTGCTCGCGTCCAACCCGATCATCGAGGCCGAGCACCTCAATTTGTGCAGCCCGAAATCCCTCCTCGCGCAGGAAGAACCCGCACCCAGCGTCGCGGAGGACACCAACAAGTTCCCGCGTGAAGGCGTTCAACTGGCGTCGGTCGAGCGCGATCTGCTCCTGCGCGCCCTCACCCATACCGACTGGAACGTCACCCACGCGGCGCGCTTGCTTGGCCTGTCGCGCGACACCATGCGCTACCGCATCGACAAGTTCGGACTCGCGCCGCCTGCTTGATCGCGTGCTGTCCGATCAAGCTCTCGCGCTCAAGCATTTTCCCATGTACATAACCTGTGTATCTGCCTTGGCGCGTGCGACGGCACCATGGGCTTGGCGCCTCGTCCCCGATTGGATCGCGGAACAAATGCCCCCCCAACGCAACCTAATTAGCAAGCGCAGGCGACGCAGCGCGCCGCCCACCCCTTCCATACGTGCGTCAAGGGCATGCAAGGGGCCGGGTTCAGAATTGTATTGATACGGCACATTGGAGTCACCCGTGTTGGCGCGCGCGCGACGGGCTTCCGCGGCCCGCTGCAGCGATGTTCGCCAGCGCCTGAAGGAGATTCCATCTTGACCACGACAAAGAGCACGTTCAATCGCGTGCTGGCACATCTGCGACGGCGACGTGACGAATTGAATCTGCAGGTGCACCTCGCCTGGGCCGAGGCGAGGGACGAGTGGCGGAAATTGCAGAGGAGATGGGTGCAATTGAAGCCCAAGTTGAACGCCGCCGGAAGCGAAGCCCTTAACACGGGCGGTAACGTCCTCGCGGCGCTGGGCCTGAGCGTGGAAGAACTGCGCAAAGGCTACGAGCGGATCAGGAAAGTGCTGCGTTGAACGAATGAGAGCAGAACCCGACGCGAGACGCGAAGTCAAACGCGCATTGCGCTTCGCGGCGAAGACAATCGCGTAGCGCAACCAATGCGGCGGACGACAGGTCGCCGGGATCGTTGCCCTGTCCGGAGCTCTCCATAAGGCTTTCCTCCCGCGCACGCACGATCACGCCGCGCAAGTTCGGGGCCCGCGCGTCGCCGCGCGTACGCATTTCGGTGGCAATGTGCTCGAGTTGCCTATCGGTCATGACAGGCGATTCGCCTCGGCGTACGCGGCGCCATGAACGCGCCGAATCAATACATGCGCCACGGCATCGCACGCCGCGATCTAGCGGAGCAGCGCTAACGACGCTCCCCAAGGCCATCGTGAAACAGCGTGGCGATCTCTCGTATAGCGAGCGCTTCATCAGGGCCGTCGGCCTCGACCCGCACCGTTGCCCCAATCGCGGCAGTCAACAACATCACCGCAACAATATCGCGCGCGCTCACGCGCCGTCCTTTGCACACCAAAAATAGATTGCAGCGACATTGATTCGCAATGTTCACAATTTTAGCGCACGCTTCTGCGTGCAGCCCTCGAGGGTTGGCAATGATGAGCTTTAGGGTCTGCATTGGCTTTTCCCCCCCGTAACCGATTGGGTAAGATCCGTAGAAAGAGATGCGTGTTGCTTCTCGACACCGGGAAGGGGTGGAAGGCTCCCGCTAAGGGAGGAAACGGGAGCCTTCCGGGCCGGCCAGCTTAGGAATGGAAAAGTTATTTGAAGCCGTCGAACTTTGCCCCTCGTACTTGCTCCGTTAGATACTCGGCCAATGGAAAAAGATCTGCCGATCCTCATTCGCCTGGATCTGTACCGTGCGACGCAGAGTCTTGCCGTCGACTTCGGCTTCAATCGTGTACCTCCCGGCCGGAATTTTCAGCAGCATGATGGGTCCATCTGAAATGGTGCTCAGCACTTCATTGCCCGCCTTGTCCTCGATCGTAACGTGGACGTCGGCGAGGTATTCGTTATCCTTGTTCGCGGAAAATACCAGGCCCAAGGGAAAGTGCTTTGCTTCCCCCCTCATCGCTTTGGCTTCGTCTTCGCCAATCCCGCCGCTCACATAGGTAATGCCGTTTTCCGTCTTGGGCTGGGGCAACGCGTACTGCGTTGCGCTCGCGCTTGCGACGGGCAACGCGACGCCAAGCATTACGACTCCTATCATCAGTCTTTCAATCGCCTTCATCTGACACCTCCGTTAGTCTCGCACTTTCAAATCGCAGCAACCCTCCGGCGTTAGCGAAGTGCACCGTGATGCCCGGCTTGCCGCTATGCCGAAACATAAACCGGCGATCATTAAGTCACGCTTAACGTCCTGCGAGCAACGTAATCCGCGTGCATCGGCCGACCAACGACTTCGCGCCGATGTGGCCGGCCGCGCGACGTAAGGGACTCTTAAGTATTGACGGCGCATCCTGCGGCTGGGAAACGGAGGTCCCCGGTGAGACTATCGCTCCGATTCATCATTCCTTTGCTGCTGGCCCTCGCGACGGTCGCATATGCCATGGTGCCCCTCGTCGACAAACTGACCCTGCAGTGGTTTGTGCGTGATATCGACATCCGCTCCAACCTGATCGCCAATACCGTGCAAGAGCCGCTGCTGGATTTGGTTCTCGCCGGGAACAAGGGAAGAATCACCAGGTACTTCAACCGAATCATGCAGGACGAACGCGTCTATGCCATAGGGTTCTGCGCTTCGCCCAAGGACAAGCCGGTGGCCACCCGCAGTTTGCCGAAGGAGATCCGTTGCGCCGATCTGGATACTTATGCGCCGCCCTCGGAGCACTTGTTATCGAGCGACCGGGGGCCGCTGCACGTTTCGGTCAAGCCACTCGAGGCCGAAGGCGGCTCGGCGGGTAAGATCGTCATCGTGCACGATATGAGCTTCATCGCGCGCCGCACCGAGGAGACCAAGAAATACCTGTTCTATTTCTTTATCGGCCTCGGCGCATTGGTGTCGTTCATCACGGTAGTGATCGCTCAGTTGAGCTGGCGCGGCTGGATTCAGGGAACCCGCGCCCTGCTCCGCGGCGAGGGGCTGCTGCGGCCCGCCGGCAAGGACGATTCGCCCGAACTGCGCCCCATCGCACGGGACTTGCGCGCCCTGATCCGCGACATCGAATCCGAGCATCGGCCGCGCGATGAACACCAGATGGCCTGGACGCCGGAGACGCTGCACGCGCATCGGATTCCAGTTCGCGGACCAGCCGCTGCAGGTCGCGCGCGATGGGCTTGAACCCGGGCAGGGTGGGTTCTGCGCCCGCACCCGGCTGCCACAGCAGTCCTTCGCCGCGCAGCAGGGAACGCATACCGGCCATCCAGTCGCGCCATGAGAACTGGGCGATGATCACCGTGACCAGCGAAACCACGGCCGCCAGCCCCATGAAGAAGTAGAACACATAGCGCTTGGTTTCCTCGCTGCGGCGGGTGATGAAACTCATGTCGTGCACCAGTATCAGCCGGCCGGCCGGCGCCGCCTCGCTCGCCATCGGTTTTACCGCCACATGCAAGGGTCCCTCGGCGCGCCGCAACAGGTGATCGCGGGATTCTTCCCAGGGGCCGAGTTCGGCACAGCGGAGTTCTGCCGGAAACGCGCGGCTGGCCAATGCCGTGCCCGTCGGCTTGGCACAGTAGCCGACGGCAAAGATGCGCTCGTCCCGGCTCATGCGGTTGAAGAAATCGATGATCTTGACCCTCCTCCCGGCCGTCAACTGTTCCTGCAGCGGTTCCTGGATGGTGTCGGCGATCAGCGATGAGCGGATGTCGAGATCGCGCACGAACCAGCTCAGGGTCAATCGGTCGACCAGTGGCGCGACCCCATAGGCGATGCCGGCCAGAACCAGTATCAGGGGTAAAACGAAGCGTAAGGACAGGCGCATGCGATTACTCTTCCGGGCACATTGATCTCAGGATACTGCGGCAGCGGTCAAATCAGCGCGCTTGAACGAAGAATAAGCGCCTTCGGTTTGCGACGGCAGGCGCTTCAGCACGGTCGAGCAGCGAAAACCAGGAGCCGCTGACCACTTCTCGACCATCGCCTGCGTCTTCTTGTCGGGCGGCGGCGTGAGCAGGCTGACCACGATGATCATCACGAAGCCGGGCGGTATGCCTCGGATGCGGGCCGGCTTCTGGCTCGCCACCGTCGCCGCCGCCGGCGCCACCACCAGCACCAGGATCTTGGTGATGGTGACGCGCTTCTGCGCCGACGCCCGCGGCTGGATCATCTCGCGATATAGATCGTGCGACAGCGCGTTGGAGATGGTCGGCAGCAGGCCGTCCGCAGTCGATAGCGCCGCCTTGATCCTGCGCATCAGGTCCATTTCCAAAAACGATTATGCAATCTTCGGTCAGGCGGTTGCCGCGGCGCTCGCCAGCATCAGCGGCGAAATCACTTCGACGTTTTCGGCCAGCGGATAGGGCTCGGCAACCGGCGCGACGACGTAGGCGCGCGCCACGCCGAGGTCTTCGCAGGCATGCCAGAAACCCTTCCCGGCCTTCGGCGCGTCGGATAGCTTGATTTCGTAACCGATGCTGCGACCGCCTTCGCTCACCACCAGATCCATCTCCGCCCCTGCCGCCGTGCGATAGAAGGAGAACTCCGCCTGCGGCGGCGCGGCGCCGACGATCTGCTCGATGACAAATCCCTCCCACGACCGCCCGACGATCGGATGCGCGCTCAGATCGTCGATCGTCGCAATATTGAGCAACGCATGCAGGATGCCGCTGTCGCGCACATAGACTTTCGGCGACTTGACCAGCCGCTTGCCGACATTGACGAAGTGCGGCTCCAGCCGCCGCAGCATCAGGGTATCGACGAACAGGTCGAGGTAGCGCCCCACCGTCGTATGGGCGACGCCGCCGAGCGCCGCTCCCAACTGCGAGGCGTTGAACAACTGGCCATGCAGATGGGCGCACATGCGCCAGAAGCGCCGCAGAGTCTCGGCGGAGACCGTGACGCCGAGTTGCGGCAGATCGCGCGCGAGAAAAGTCTGGATTAAGTCGCCCCTCCAGGCAAACGAGGCTGCGTCGTCGCCCGCCGTGAAGCTCGGCGGGAAGCCGCCGCGCAGCCACAGGCTGGATGCCGGCACCGGAGCGGCGCCGACTTCCTCGATCAGCAGCGGCGCGAGTTCGAGATAGGCGACGCGCCCCGCCAGCGACTCGGAACTTTGCCGCAGCAGCCGCCCGCTCGCCGAGCCTAGCAGCAGAAAACGCCCCGGCCGGCGGTCGGCATCGATTTCCGGGCGCAGCACGGCGAAAATTTCCGGCACCGCCTGCACTTCGTCGAGCACCACCAGCCGCCCACGATGGCGCGCGAAAAAGGCTGCTGGCTGCGCGAGTCGCGCCCGATCCGATTCGCGCTCCAGGTCGAGCACCACCGCATCGGGATATTCGTCCGCCAGCACCCGCGCCAGCGTCGTCTTGCCGACCTGTCGCGGTCCGAGCAACACTGCAGCCGGCTGCAGGGCAAGCCGGCGGCGCAGGGCGGCGAGGAGTTTTCGGTCTAGCATCATTGCATTTTGAGCGATAACTGCTCAAAATGCAATAACAAGCGACCAAGCACCGATTACGTCCCGGATGTTCAGCGCAGCGGCCGCTGCTGCCCCTCTTGTCTTGCGCCCGCAGAGCTTTCCCCGGCTTCATGCTCGCCTGCGGGTCGAGCGCTGCCTTGAATAAGCCTCGACGGATTGCAGCAATGCGGCTGAGCGCAGGTCGGCACCGCCCGGCATCTGACGGGAGTGTGGCGCGAAAAGTGGAAACGGGCTGATTTCCCTCATTCGCCGCTCTTCGTGTAATGCCCCTCGATTGTTACCGGCCCTCGCGGCGTCCGCTTGCGCGTCCAAAGCCTTCGTGCCCACGAAAACACCAGTGTGAAAACGGTGAGTATTGCCAAAACGATTGCGAGCGCAAGTCCCAGCCACAGCAAGGCCGCCCCTGCTAGCAGCACAGCGATGCCAATCCAGATGTCGGACCAAGACTGCGCGCGAATTCCAAATTTCTTCACAAACCAAGCTCCTTATCGCTCAGCGCAGCCGGTTCCTAATCTGCGCGCAGCCTTTGCGCAGCTCATCGACTATGAGGCGCACCCCGGCTAGGACGTTCCGTCCCACTCTTAACGCTTCGCTTCCGCCGGCGCGCAGCTTGGGCTTAAGCTGCTGCCACCTCAATTCCAACTTCTGCCATCCATGCCTCGCCTCGGCCTTGCCGAGATGAATCTGTAGATTCAGTTCGTCACGTTGCCGTCGCAAGTTTTCCAGTACGCGACTAAAGTCGATGCTTGTTGGTGTCATGATGGAGCCTCCGTCAGATAACAATGAGCAGTGCCTGTTCCGGGACTCTCAAACAGGACCAGAACGCGCTGCGATGGGCGAACCGGTCTGCCCAATCGCTTCCGAGCTTCGCCGTCCGAAATGGTTACGCCGATCTGCGTATGCATCGCGTCAGTCTGATACCGCTCGAACTGCGGCTCTTGCGCAGGGTTTCCGGCCGCCGCTTTCATTTCGATGAGCGAAGCGACTGCCACAGATCGACAAGCATCATCGCGATGCCGATTGCCACCACGGCGCCGAGCGCCCAGTCCTTCAGCTTGATCATCACCGGCGCGACGAACACGATCAGCAGCCCCGCGGCGACGATGGCGGAAAATATCCTAGTGATCATCGATCATCCGTAGATTAGCCTTGGAAGCCATGACATGAGATCGGGAAAGACGTATACCAGTACCATCGTGGCGAATACCATCGCGAGGAACGGAAAACAGCCTTGGAAGATGGTCCAGAAGGATCTACAGTCCGGAAGCCGAGAAAGGCGGTCGCCGCACCTGCGGCCGCGGCCCTGCGAAGAAACTTGCAGCGCGACGCCCCGGGTTTCCGTGCTTCGTTGCGCATGATCGCTCCTACGCTTGGATGTTGACGGCTTCCTCCGGCACGGGAAAGGCCGTCACCCGATGAATCAAATTGGGACGCTCAAAAAGACGATAGGCCGACGATACTTAAGCGCGGCTTACGTCGCCCGGCCGGCCGCATCGGCGCGGCGTCGACGGTTGACCGAGGCCCACCGATGGCATTGCCGGCCGCGGCGTTAAGTGTGACTTAATCATCACCGGTTCATATTTCGACGCATGCGCGTCTCGGCCTTCTAACGTTTCCGAAAGGAGCAGTATATGAACGCCATCGTCGCCGGTGCCGCAAGGCGTCGACTCGTCCTAATCGCCACCGCGACACTGCTCGCGCTCGGCGCTGCCCAAGGACATGCGCTGGAGAAGGAACAATTCGTGCCCGCCAATTTCTACTGGGTCGGCCCCTACGCCGCGGGCGGCTCGGGCATTGCAGGCGGCATGCTCGATTATCTGCAGATGCTCAATACGCGCGACGGCGGCATCAACGGCGTGAAGTTCACGTGGGAAAAATGTGAAACCGAGTACAACAACGCGCGCGGTGTCGAGTGCTACGAGCGCACAAAGAACCACGGGCCGACCGGCGCCACGCTGATTCATCCGCTGTCCACGGGCATTACCTACTCGCTACTCGAGCGCGCGAGCGTCGACAAAATTCCCATCGTCTCCATCGGCTACGGGCGCGCCGATGCCGCCGATGGCAGGGTATTTCCTTACGTGTTCCCGCTGATAACCACCTACTGGAACCAGGCGGCGACGATGATTCGCTATCTCGGCGAAAAGGAACACGGCCTGGACAAGCTACGCGGCAAGCACATCGCGCTGCTCTATCACGACTCGGCATACGGCAAGGAACCGATACCGGTGCTGACCGAGCTTGCCGTGAGATACGACTACCGGCTAAGCACCGTTGCGGTGCCGCATCCGGGCAATGAGCAGACGTCGCAGTGGCTGCAGGTTCGGGAGCTTCGTCCCGACTGGGTCATCCTTTGGGGTTGGGGTGTTATGAACCCGACCGCATTGAAGGCCGCCGCCCACGTGGGCTATCCGCGCAGCCGGATGCTGGGCGTATGGTGGTCGGGTGCCGAGGAGGATGTCATCCCGGCCGGCGCGGCCGCAAAGGGCTTTGTAGCCGCCGCGCTTAACGTTGCCGGAACCAATTACCCCGTGATCCGGCACATTCAGAAATATGTCTACGCCAAGGGAGGCGGAAACATGGACGACAAGTCGCGTGTCGGCTCGGTCTACTACAACCGGGGCATCGTGTTCGGCATCATCACTGCGGAAGCCGTGCGCGTTGCGCAGAATCGATTCGGCAAAGGCAAGCCCGTCACCGGAAAACAAGTGCAATGGGCTCTCGAACATCTTCGCTTGAACGCTGCGCGCCTCAAGAAGCTCGGCGCGGCGGGCTTCATGCCGCCTCTGGAAACGAGTTGCGCGGATCACGAGGGCTCGGGGCTTGTGCGCTTCATGAAGTGGGACGGCGAGCGCTGGAATATCATCACCGACTGGATGGCGCCGATGCCCGAGGACCGCAAGATGGTCCGCCAAGAATACCTGGAATCGGCAGCCACGTATGCGAAGACAAAAGGCATCACGCCGCGCCGGTGTCCGGGGAGTTCGCAGGCTGTCGATTGACGCTTCCCGAACATGTACCTGCATACCATACTTATGTGGCGGTCGCGCCTGTGCTCGAAGTGGGCACGGCATATGCGGTTGCGGCAGCGATCACCGTTGCCATAGTGCCCCCCTTGTCGCTGGGGCGCGACCGCGGCAGCTCGAGGGGCGCGAGAAACTCAATCTTCAAATGCAGGAGACCCGATGGCGAAATCGTCCCGTCCACTGACCAAGCCTCCGCAGCAGCGCCTGCTTAGCGCGCTGGCGCGGCGGGAGGAAGAGCTGCGAACACAGATCGCGGATCGGCGCGAGGTGCTCGAGCAGCCTACGCCTGCGAGCGAGCCGCCAGGCGACGACATTGAGCTCGCCTTTGCGCGCACATGCGCCGGCATGGATCGCGAATTGATCGATCGGTACCTGATCGAACTCGCAGAGATAGAGCAGACGCGCGTGCGCATCGCCGAAGGTTCTTTTGGCATTTGCCCCGACTGCGGCGAATACATCGGATGGAAGCGCCTCAGGGCAAACCCGGTGGCACGGCGCTGCACCGATTGTCAAACGCTGCGCGAGAAGCGTGCGCCGAGGGCGCTCCAGGCGCACGCGCGCTGATAAACGGGACGGCTCCCGCCCGCAGGCTTGGCCTGCATTTGCGCTGGCGATAGCCCTTGCCGCGCCATGGTTGCCACGACCGTGGTTAAGCAAGACTTAAGCTCTTGCAGCTACAATCTAATGCACTTGACTCCGCTTGGACGGGAGAGCGATGCGGGTGCTGGTAGTCGAAGACGATCCGATGATAGGCCGCGCGGTCGTGGCGGCTCTGCGCCACGGCGGCTATGCCGTGGACTGGGTGCTCGACGGCGCCGAAGCCGAACTCGCCTTCGGCAACGGCGTCTACGAACTCGCGCTGCTCGACCTCGGGTTGCCGCGCCATGACGGCCTGGAGATTCTCAGGAACGTGCGGCGCAGCGGCGCAAAACTGCCCATCCTCATCATCACCGCGCGCGATTCGGTGGCGAACCGGATCGCGGGCCTCGACGCCGGTGCCGACGACTACCTGGTGAAGCCCTTCAACGTCGAGGAGCTTCTCGCCCGCGTGCGCGCTGTCATCCGCCGGCACGAAGGCCGCGGCTCTCCGGAAACCACCTACGGAGCGCTGACGGTCGATCCGGTGCAGCACCGTGTGCTATTTCATGGTGCCGAAGTGGATCTGTCGGCGCGCGAGTTCGCGGTGCTCGAGGCGCTGATGAGGGAGCCCGGTGCGGTCGTGTCGCGCGAGAAACTCGAGGATGCGGTCTACGGCTGGGGCGAGGAAGTAGGCAGCAACAGCATCGAAGTGCATCTGCATCATCTGCGTCGCAAGCTCGACCCGCAGCTCATCCGCAACGTGCGTGGCGTTGGCTATCGGATCGCTCGACTCGAGTGAAGTCAATCCGCGCGAACCTGGTCCGCTGGACGGTAAGCGTGCTCTCGCTGGGGCTGATCATTGTCGTCGCTGTCACTTACGTGCTCATGCGCCAGCAGGTCGACAGCCAGTTCGACGAAGAGCTGAAGCAAGTCGCGCTTGCAGTCCATCTGCGCGAGGACTGGATCGAAGCCGGGCGCGTGCGCATCGCGCGACCTGGGTTCTACCTTTCGGTACGTGCCTACGACAAGGGCGGAAACGTGTATTTCGAGACAGCGTTGCCCACGTTGCCCGACGATTTGCCGCAGTCATTCCGCGAGGGTCTGTCCCTCGCGCTCACGGCCGATGGTCCTTGGCGCGTGTTCACACACGTCACCGAGGAAGGCATCGTGCAGGTCGGCCAGCCGGTCGCCACGCGGGACCAATTGGCACGCGACCTGTTGCTAAGGGTAGTGATACCAATGCTGTTTCTGATTCCATTTCTCGCCGCCTTCATTGGGTGGGCGCTGAAGCGCGGACTGGTTCCGCTCGAGGAAACCTCACGCAGGGTCAGGGGGCGCGACGCGTTGCGCCTCGACCCCTTGCCGATCGGCGATGTCCCGCAGGAATTGCTTCCCCTCATCAAGCAGATCAATGGCCTGCTCGGCCGACTCGAGTTATCGCTCGACAGTCAGCGCAAGTTTCTTGCGGATGCGGCGCACGAGTTGCGCTCCCCGGCCGCGGCGCTCGCGCTCCAAGTGCAGCTCGCCCGTGGCGCCCACTCCGAAGACGCGCGGCGTCAAGCGCTGCAGGAGCTCGAAAGCGCAATCGAGCGCATAGGGCGGCTGGTGCGCCAACTCCTCGATTTTGCGCGGCTCGAGCCGGGTGTGCGCTCGGAACCCTTTGCGAGCGTCGATCTTGCGCAGCTGGCGCGCGAAATCGTGGGCACGGCATCGGCGCGGGCGGAGGAGTTGGGCGTTGACCTGGGCGCCGAAGCGCAAGGCGTCGCGACGGTTGCAGGCAGCGAATCCGATCTGCGTTCGCTCGTCGAGAATCTCGTGGACAATGCACTGCGCTATGCTCCGCGCGAGAGTGCGGTAACGGTATCGGTGCAGCGCCAAGTCGCCACGGTGGAGCTCTGCGTCGTCGATGCGGGGCCTGGAATTGCGCCTGCCGAACGCGAGCGGGTCTTCGAGCGCTTCTACCGCGTTGCAGGCGATGCGACGCCGGGAAGCGGACTGGGGCTGGCGATCGTCAGGGCAATCGTCGAGCGCCACCACGCCACGATCGAGCTCGCCGATGCTGGACCGGGCGCGAATCCACCTGGACTGGCCGTCCGCATCCGTTTCCCCGCCGAATAAGCAAGGACGATCTTCGCAGGCCGCGCAGCCTGGCGCTGGCAACATCCACCCGCCTTAACTTCCCCGTCGCAGGGTTAAGTTGCTCATAATCTTTGATTGGTATCATCGAGCCACGAATTCAGCACTTTGAGCACTGCCATGAAGCGCAATATCCTGGCGAACGTGGCGCCTACGACGCGTTTTCCAGCCATGCTCGGCGTTCCGGCACAAACGCAGCCCACTCGAATGGCTGTTGCCGCGGCCTCGGCGCTCAGTGTCGGGGACTGCGCACGCACGCGGCTCGCTCCCACGATTTCTCGTTCACGCCCGGACAGCTGCTGCGGTGCGTTTTCGTTCGAAGGCCTGGCAACACAGGGTCGGCGCAGGCGCGGAAAGGATACCAATAGCGCACTTCTCGAATTTCTGATTGTCGAAGATCTGCCGCTTCTCGCGTAAACATTGCCGAGCGCGGCATCGTGCAGCGCAAACGGCCGCAAGCGCATCACCGCCGCTGCGGCGAGGATTGAACCTGCCGTCGTCCGATCGACAGCGGCCGGGGTATTATTCACTCTGTCAGCGGAGGCTATTATGCAACTCATGTTGATCGTCGGCATCGCCTGTGCCATTGCGGCGGTAGGATTTGCTTTGCAGAACAGCGCGCCGGTGACGGTCGTGTTCGCGCTTTGGCGTTTTGACAGCTCCCTCGCCGTCGTATTGTTGCTGGCCCTCGGCCTGGGCGTGATAATCACCGCCTCGGTCACGTCGCCGGCCATGATCAAGTATCAATGGACCGTCTCGCGTCTGCGGCGCAAGGTCAGCGAGCTGGAGAGCGGCATGGATGCGCTCGGCCGGCACGCCATCGATCTGGAGCAGCAGCTCGCGCGCCTAAGTCCGGAACCTCGGCTCGAAGAGCCAGACCCGAAGCCCTACGTCGGTCTCAAGGCGCTGATCACGGGCGGCAAGACCGAAACGCCCGAAAAGTGACCGGCTGCGGGCTGGGCGTCGCCCGTTTTCAATACCCGGCTAAGGCTCTCCTTTGCCCCCAGCGCCAGCGCCGCTGCCGCTTTGCGCGCGATGCAGCAATACCGTACGCGTCGGGAACGCGAAGTCGACGCCTTCTGCGGCGAAGCGCGCGTAGATTGCGATATTGACGCCCTGCTGCACATCCATGTACAGGTTGTGTAATCGGGAGCGGTCGCAGCGCCAGACGCCTGGTCAGCGCAAGTGCGATCAGCACGGCGATCGTCAAGCCGAGCGCCAGCGCAAAGTCCGCAGGATCGTTGGCTCGCAAAATTGTGTTGCAGAGTTTCATTGCCGGTAATCTCCAGCGGCGCGGCACGTCGCAGGTTCAGTCGGCAAACCTTACGCGGGCCCGCGCGCGCCCATGACTTCAATTCATGCTGAAATCCACAGAACTCGCGCGGCTATTGGCCACCGTGCGCTGTTACGGGATGGAAGAGCCAACAGTCGCGCCCGAAGCTGGGATCAACCCGGCCGGCCTCGGGTTCCGCTGACGCACACGTGTGCCGATAACCTCGTATTCGCCCCAAAGGTCGAGGCATAGTTGTCTTTGGTCTCCAGGGTCCCTGGCATTGACTGTCTTGTGGAATGCAATTTTCCGATCGACATGCAACGCGTGTGCGGCGCACTTGTTGACGCCTGCCGCGCAAGCCTTCACCCGCGGTTCCGCTTCCTATCCTCCGACAACACAAGAAAGAAAGCGCCCACCCTTGCGCGCGGAGCATATGGCACTAACTATTCCTTAGCCGGCGGATCCTGGACTTAAACATTTCTGGAGTGCGCGCGCCGGCCCAGATACCACGTCAAGGCGAGGAAGATACTAACGAGTACCGGCGCAGCCCCGGTCGAGGGAACGGCGCCGGCGGAAAAGAGGCTAGCCCGCAAGCAGCCCTGATTCGAGGTTCCTCGGCAATCTGCTGGCGGACTCCTACTCGGGTTTGGGTCCCAGGCTCACCTGCTTGACGGTGAAGCGATCGTTGGCGACGGCCAGCTCGACTTCGGCCACCTTATCGCCCGCACCCGAGCCATCGGCGCTCTGAAGCGTCGCCTGCGCGCGCATCGAATCCGCGTCGGGCCATGCCTCCGCCTTGATCGTTTCTCCTTTGGGCAGGCGCTTGGACAATTCGCGCAGCCAACCTCGCGCTTCTATTGCAATCCAACGGCCGGAGTGCCAACGGTAATAGCTCTTGCTCATGCGGCCGTCCGCAAACCGTGCCGTCAGCGTGAGGATGTCGCCGTATTTCGTTTGCACTACCAGCGGATCGTCGTACTCGGCCGCACCCGGATCGATCCGCTGCAACAACAATTTCGCCTTGGGCGTATAGGCCCGGTTGGCGAACACCAGAAACGCGCGCTGTTCGCACACGCCGTCGCCGTTCCCGAGGCAGTACTGCGCCTGGTACATATCCAGGATATCGAGCGTGGCAAACCAGCGTCCATGGGTCACAGTGCAGTCCGAATAGCGGCTGTTCGCGCCGAACTTGATCTTGCCCACCTGGACGCAACGCTCCTGCACGCCCTCGAAATCGGTCACATCGCCGCGCGCGTGGACCGGCATGGAGAAGGCCGTGGAAATCAGCAAGCAAGCGAAAGCGATGCGCATCATGGTCTCCTGGTATTGTCGGTTCGTAACCGCGCAAGCATTGCCGAAGTTTCATTGCATGTGAATCAGGCGAAATAGGTATTCGCGAACATGCACCACCCGATATCACTTCAAGGATTCGACGCTGATGTTCCCGTTGGCCCACAGATAGTCGCGCGCGGAGGCGAGCCCCTGCCGGGCCGAGAGCGTCAGCCATTTGAGGGCCTCGTCCAGGTTCTGCGCGGCGCCCTGCCCTTCGGCAAGACTGACCCCAAGGTAGTATTGGGCCAGGGCGTTGCCTTGTCCGGCGCCCTTGCGCAGCCACTCCACGGCCTCGGTATCGTCCTGAGGCACTCCACGGCCTTCCCGATACATGATTCCTATCTGGGTCTGGGAATCCGCATTGCCTTCCTCGGCGGACTTCTTAAACCACCACGCCGCTTCGATCTCGTCGTGTTCGACGCCCCGGCCATCGCGGAACAGCAGACCGAGGTTATGCTGCGCCAATGGCTCGCCCTGCACTGCGGCCATGCGCAGCCATTTCTCCGCTTCGGCCTCGTTCCGGTCCACACCGCGCCCTTCCAGGTACATCACGCCGAGATTGCTCTGCCCGGCGGGATTTTCCTGATCGGCTGCGAGGCGAAACCATTTCACTGCCGCCTCATCGTCCATGGCGACGCCGCGGCCATGGGCATACATGAGTCCGACGTTCGCCTGCGCCTCGGCGTAGCCCTGTTCGGCTGCCTTGCGATACCAGCTGAACGCTTGCGCGTCGTCGGCGGCGACGCCCTGACCCGCGAGATACATGCCGCCTAGCGCGCTTTGGGCCTGGGCATGCCCTCGCTCGGCGGCATCGCGCAGCCAGCGCAATGCCGCGGGGTAATCCTTGTTCGAGAGCGCACGCTGGCCGGCTTCGAACATCTGCGCGGCCGGGTCTCGGGCAGCGTCGGGGTGTGCGGCCGCGACCGGCGCAGCGGCAGCGGTCGCAACGGCGCCGTCTGCATCTGCCGCGCGCACGCTGCAATAATGCGCCGCCGCGGCGAGGCAAATCGCCAGGCGCGCCCACTGCAACCGCCGGTTCACACGCATTTGCGCTTACACCTTTCCGATAGAACCCAGCCGGTGCCGTAAATAGGGTCAGAGTAACATTTCATCAAAGCGATGCCGGGTTGGCCTGAAGCGTTTTGGAAATGTAACTCTGACCCCCTTTTTCCGGCTGCGATCCTTATACCTGTGACAGCCACTTGAACGTGCTGGCGATGTTCTCCGGCGAACTGCGCAGCGCGATGCCGCCCCAGCGGTCGAGCTTGTCGTCGCCGTATCGCCCCATCGCGGTGTGGTTGCCGACGTCCTTGTCCCGTATCGGATCCCAGTCGACGAATCCCATGCCGCGGCGCAGAGTTTCGATATCGGCGGGCTTGCCGGTGAGAAATTTCCAGCCTGGCTTGACCTCGAAGTTCGCGGCGTAATCCTTCAGGATTTTCGGCGTGTCCTTTTTCGGCTGCAGCGAAACCGAATAGAAGAATACGTCGCGCCCCATGCGCTCGCCCAGCAGGTCCTGGACCTTGCGCAGATTGGCCGTCACCGTCGGGCACAAGCCGTCGGTGCACTCGACCAGGAAAAAGTTGATCAACACGATCTTGTCGCGGACGAGGTCGTCATAGAACCTCACCTTCTCGCCATCGTGCGTGATCAGCGGCACGTTCGGCAACATGCCGATCTGCGCAGCGCGCGACATCGGCTTGTCCGTAGCGTGTGCGGCGCGCACGCCGGCCGCGAGCATAAGCGGGGCGAGCCCCAGTCCAAGAAAATCTCTACGCTTCATCGTTCTCATCTCCTGCAAGACCCGAAGCGGTCGGGTTACGCAATGGCAACCCGACCGCTTGCGAGGTAAATTCGCGCCGAAAGCGGACATCGGCTGCAGCCGGCGTCCGCTTTCGGCACACGCGATTACACGATCTTAAACATCACCATCATGGCGTGGTCTTCGTGCACCACGTTGTGGCAGTGCATCGGATAGATGCCCTTGTAGTCGCGAAAGCGCATGTAGATTTCGCACTGCGCACCGGAGTCGAGGCGGATCACGTCTGTGCGGCCCCCTCTCGATCGCGGGCGCGGCCCTGCGGTTGTAGGACAGGATGCGATGTTCTTCGTAGTGAATGTGCACCGGGTGCAGCCACGATCCCCCACCGTTGATGATGGTCCAGTGCTCGGCCGTGCCCTCCGGAATCTGGGCGCTGATCACGTTCCGATCGTAGATCTTGCCGTTCACCGTCCATTCGCCGCCCGAGCGATCGAACTTCCACACGCGCTTCTTCGCGATCGGCTGCTTGATGTCGGGCAGTGGACGCAGCTTGGCCGGGATACGGCTCTCGTCCTTGGCAAATGCACCCGAAGTCACGATGAACTTCAGCACCTGGAAACCCGGATTGAGCAGCTTGCCCGTGGGTCCGCGGCCGTTCACCTGCTCGGCGCGGTTCATCAAAATGATTTCGGTGCCGGGCTTGTACTTCGAGAAGTCCATGATGACATCGAAGCGCTCGGCCACCGTCTGCGGGAAATTCTTCACCAGCACCGGTGCCGGCAGCAGGTTGCCGTCGTTGGCGATGACCACGACCGGCTGGCCGTTGGAGAGGAACCAGTTGTAGGTGCGCGACGGACCGCCGTTCAGCATGCGAAAGCGATACTTGCGGCGCTTCACGGGCATGTAGGGCTGGATCTTGCCGTTGACCGTCATCTTGTCGCCGATGGCGCCGTCCAAGCAGGCCAGCGGAAAGAAGTCCACGCCGCGCGGATCGAACTGGCGGCCATGGAACACCAGACCGACGTCGAACTCGTAGTTGTCGCCACAGGGCAGGCGCCAGCCCTTGGTCTCGTCGCCCAAGTCGCCCATGTTGGGGTTCGGGTACGCGTCCCAGGCATCGCAAATCGAGTTCATGCCGAATAGTCCGGCGTACACATTCTGCGAGGTGAAGTCGAGCTGGTGGTCGTGATACCAGATCGTGCCCAAGGCCTCGTCGGGATTGCCGATGCCGCCGTACTGGTTCACGCCGGCATAGACGTTCGGATAGTGGTAATCGTAGTAATGGCCCGAATAGTTGGTGAACAGCGGATTGCCGTCGCTCTCCGAGGGCGTGTGCATGTTGTGCAAGTGGGTCGTGATGCGGTTGATCCCAAAGCCCAGGTTCTTCGCCGGAAGATCGTTGTGGATGCGCACGAAATGCGGCTCGCCGTAGCGCGTGCGGAACATCGGCCCGGGCACTTGGCTGTCGAAGCCCCAGGCCGCCTGCCCCGCCATGCCCGCGGGCATATCGCGGTGCCAGACGTGGTTGAACTGTTTGACGGGCATTTCATAGAATTTCTGCGGCGCATGGTTGCCGAGCTTGCCGGGTCTGCCCCAAGCCTGATGCGCGAGATCGTGATAGGGGTTGATGTCTTCCAATTCGGGAAAATCGCTGCAGCAGCGGATTTTGGAATCGCCACCGGTCAGCGTGCCGACCGGATCCGGGCCGGGAACGCCGCCGCCGTTGCCGAAATCACAGGCGTCCGCAACGTTGCCCGAGACGGGCTGCTTTTCGGTCAAGCGCGGCAGCTCTTCCATCCAGGGCCGGGTGGGGGGGCTGATCATGCCCTTCCCGGGAACGGGGCAGGCGCTCGCGCCATAGGCGGCGCGCATGGAGAGGCCCGAAATCGGCAACAGGAGGCCCGTGCTGGCGCTCAACCAACCCATCTTCAGCAGGTCGCGCCGCTTTAGCCCTGCCTGGGTAATCTCCCTTTGCACATCCATCGTGCGCTGAATGAGCCTCTCTCGCCAATTCAATTTTCCGATCCTTTGCAAGAAATAGTTAATTCGGCGACTATTGAACTTGTGCCTGCGCCGGTGCGGAAGAAGTCCCGAGGTGCCGCCAGCCAGGTCGATCGATGCTTGCGCCCGATCGCACCGGCCTTGGTCGGCAAGCCGAGTGATGCATGGCACCCCCTTCGGAACTCCTGCCCACAGGTTCTGTGCGTGGTGCCCTACGAGCAGCAACTGTGCCAAATGTCTCGAATTAACGACGGATCGAAGCATATGCATTGGAAAACAGCGCCAAGCTTGGATCTACGCAATATGGTCATGAGCCTGAAAATCACTGTCTGTCTCAACACCGATCGTGAGTTGGGGGATCGTCCCCAATGTTGGGGGTCAAGGCCCGACAAAAGGCGCCCATGGCCCCCTTTTGCTATCCCCCCATCTCAGTGAAAAACCTCGGCCGAGAAACCATCGACCGAGGTTTTTCAGATGTTACCTAGGTAATCTCTTGCCAGCGACAGCCCCTGCCGAGCCGCACGCGTCAGCCATCTGCGCGCTGCTTCGCCGTCCTGACTGACGCCGCGTCATGGTCGCGCGAGGCAATCGAACCAAAATGCAGAGTCAGGGAGGGCAAAAAAAACCCCGGCTTACACCGGGGTCATGAAGCGCCCTTGGGGGGAGAAGAACTAAAGGGCGAGTTCAGTTACGAACGAGTGGCGCAAGCCTGAGGTGGCGCTTTTCTTCGCGTCCTCGGCCCCGTCGATCGTGTTGATGTCGAGCGTCGAGGCGAAGACCGGCGGACACGGCGCGCCGCGGTGCGCTAGCCAAATCCCGGTATGCCGCCTTATGCCAGGCGACGTGCCAGGAATAGTGAAGGCCGACATACATACGCCAAGCCAGACACAACCACAACCTACGCAGCATGAATGATCTCCTTTTTCAAGGCCAAGGTATTAGTTCCCGGATCGCGTTGACAAGAAACCGATTCCCATTCTTCGGATCTTGCGTCAAAGCAGCCGATGCAGGCGATCGCTCTATACCTGCTGCTCCATTGTCGGGTCGTCCGGCTGCTGTTCAGTCGGCCGAAACGGTACTGGCAGCTGCGCGAGCGCATCCTCCACCCAGGCCACCTGCTTCACCTTGTCGCGCGCGAACTCGGCTGCCAGGTTGCGCACGTCCGCGTGTTGCGACTCGGCGCGCACGTGCTCGAAGTACGCTTTGCCCCGTTCTTCCGCGAGCAAGGCGATATGCAGCGCCAGGCGCGGCGTCATCATGCTGTAGACGAATGCGCGCGCCACGGGAACGGGCGCACCGCAGTCGAGCCAGGCGTACTCCTCCCGCACGAGTAGCGGAATCTCCAATCCCACGCACTTCTTCGCCAGGTCGAAGGCGTGCTTGGCCGCAATTTCCGCCAGACGCAGAAAAAGCTCCGCGGTGGCGTCGTTACCGTAATCAGCCATGTGCGCGGCGAAATCGCGATAACGCGCCTCCGCCTCGTAATCTATGGCGAGCGCGTGGGCGTACAGCACGCCGAGCGACGCAATCTGCGTAATCGAGCGCACCTTGGGCGTGGCTCTTGCGGGACCCAGAGCCGGAAAGCTCCAACCGATTTTGCATTGACCCTGAGGTAGCTGTATGCCGTCCATAGGATTCTCCACGTGTTTGACATAGCGCGGGAAGCGCCCCTCGGCCTTTCCATCAAAGGCTGCAGTGGCGCGAGACCTGGCGTTTCCGTGTTTGCGCCGCGCTGCGAATTTATCGCTTTTCCTGTGGGGCAATATATGCAATTCGGCCGCCGGCTTCTATCGGTACAGCTGTCTATTTTTGTACCTATATTTAGGTAATCGCCTGGGCGAAACGTCCTCGATTGGCAGCGCGCCGCAGTGCAAATCACGCCTGGAGAGCGCACGCGCCGGTGCCTTTCCGATCACAGGCTTTGCGCCAGGCATTCGTACAGCAATCCACGCACATTCTTGCAGTCTGCAATCGCACAAATTGCAGGTCTTACCTCCTTACTTTCCCTGCGCCCCAGCGCCACACTGCAGCATCACGATCACCGATCGACAGGGGTACGGCGCCAAAACACCGGCAATGGAGGGAAATATGGCATGGACAGATGAGTATTGCGTCGGCCTTCCCAGGATAGACCAGCAGCACAGGATCCTTCTGGACTGCATCTCGCTGATACAGGATGCCGTCTCCAAGCGAACGACAACTTCCGCAATACAGCCTGTCCTGGGCCAGCTTGAAAACTTTGCCCGGCTGCATTTTGCCTACGAGGAAAGTTCCATGCGCAACTATCGCTACCCTGGATCGGAGCAGCATGCTGAAGAACATCTGCAGTTCATGGCCGAGTTGAAGGACTTGCAGGAAGCATCGCACTTGGCCGATACGGCTGACCAACTGGTTATCCTCATCGAGAATCGTCTGCTCGAGCACATCATGCGTAGCGATCGGCAATTCGCGTCCTGGCTCGGTGTAGCGGACGAGCGCGCTGAAGGAATCCGTGTTCTCGATGCCGATCGAGTGAAGTGTGAGCGTTGACGACGGATCAAAACGCTCAACCGATCGCCGACTGCCAGCGGCGGCGCGATGCGCCAGCTATGCGCCTCTCGCTCGCGTTCGCCCGCCAGCGCGCGCTTGGCGGCGTCACTGCATTTCGGCGCTACGGTGTTCCCCCCATCGCGCGGTATCTTCCATCCGACGGCCATTGCGGGTTTTTTTCCAGTGCAATCTTGTAGCACGCGGATTAGTCTTCACCCGAGATTTCCGCAATGGCGACGACAAGGCGCAACGCCAATCCGATCGTATGCATGCCCTTAACCGGAGACGCACGCAAGCTCGTATGAACATGGGAACGGGTGCAGCACGCAGGGAATCCACCGAGGCTCTACAGCCACCTCGCGCTTCGAAATTGCAGCTCGGCCTGCCGCTGAACATCGACGCACACGACGAGGACGCGCTGCGCGCCGCATGGAAGCGTAGCGGCTTGTCCCTGCCCTACCACGTCGCACTGCGCATTCCACCGCTTGCAATCTGCATACGCTGCCTGGCCGATGCAATGCGAAAGAAAGCCCGCACGGGTGGCGCCGGCGCAACCGACGAACAAGGTTCTGACCGGCGCAAAGCAAACGAACACTCGTGGGCCATTCGATCCAGAACGAGGAGGTACATGCAATGAACACGCAGATTCTGGGCAGGATCAAGCGACAATGGCAATTTGCGGCCGATGCGATGCCGCAACTCATCTGCCTGGTCGATCGCGCGGGGCGCGTGCTGCATGCCAACCGCACTCTAAAGCGCTGGAGGCTGGGCGAGGTCAGATGGGTCCATGGAGTCCATCTGCACGATCTGCTGCATCCACGTTGCGGCAACCCGTGCTGCTACCTGCGGCAGTTCTGGCAGCGCACCGCCGCGGCGCTGGTCAGGGACCCGCGCGCCGAGCACGAAGTTTGGGATCCGGTACTGCAAAAGCATTTGCAGATTTGCGTTCAATTGCCGGAGCGCGGACTCGATCAGGACGCCGCAGCGGAGGATTTCTTCGCCGTGGTCGCAATCGACGACGTGACCGAGGCGAGGGCGAGCGAGGACAAGACGCGCGAGGCCGCCCAGGTCCTGAACCAGCGCATCGAGCGTGAAAAGGAAAAGCTCGCCCAGGCCGAGAGAGTGCAATCGCATCTGTTCACGCTACTGGACAGGGCGCCGGTGCTCACGGCGATGGCCGATCGCAGCGGAGCGCTGTTCTATGTCAATCCGGCGGGCCGCGCATTGTTGGGGCTGGGCGCCGAAGAGGAACTGTCGGGCCTGACCTTGATCGCGTGCCAGGCGCCGAGCGCGCGCGCGTGCATCGCCGAGGACGCAATGCCCGCCGCCGAGCGCGACGGCCTCTGGAGCGGGGATTCGGTGTTGTATAGCCGCGACGGGCGTGAAATCAGGAGCCATCTGACATTGGTCGCCGATCGCGACGGGGAGGGGCGCCTGGAAGGCTACTCGCTCCTCGCACGCGATATGAGCGACTGGGTGAGGACCGAGGAGGCGCTGCGCGCGACGCAGAACGAGTTGTGGCGGCTCTCGGCCCAGCATCTGACGATCCAGGAGAGCGAGCGGCGGCGCATCGCGGTGGATCTGCACGACGGACTGGGGCAGACCTTGAGCCTGGTCAAGCTCTCGATCGAGGAGGCGGCGCGCTCGCTCGGTGGCGGGACCTCGGGCAAGGTGGCGGCGGCGCTGGAGCGGCTGGGGCCGACGGTGAAGTCGGCGCTGACGGAGTTGCGGCGCATTTCGATGAACCTGCGCCCCTCGACGCTCGACGATCTGGGCATTCTCGCCACGCTGTCGTGGTATTTTCGCGAGTTCGAGGCGGCCTGCCCGGACATCAGGCTCGAGCGCGACATCAGCGCGGCCGAAGCCGATGTCCCCGATTTTCTCAAGATTTCGATATTTCGCATTGTGCAGGAGGCCACCAGCAACGCGCTGAAGCACGCCGGTGCGCAGTGCATCAAGGTGTGCTTGCGCGAGAGAAACGGGTCGCTGGAACTGTCGATCGAGGACGACGGACGGGGGTTCGACGCGGCCGCGGGGGTGAGCGATTTCAATCATGGGCTCGGCCTGCAGAGCATGCAAGAGCGCGCCGGGCTCTCCGGCGGCGACTATGAACTCAAGTCAGCGCCGGGCGAGGGAACCCGTATTCGTGTGCGCTGGCGGGTAGAGGAGTTGTCGCAACGCACTCCGGCCGAGAGTTTCGAGTTGTCCAGAGTTCAGGTCCTGCGCCAGCCAGGTCCACCCGATCACCACTTGTTGGAGCGGTTATCTCAATGCTTTGCATGCATGAAAACCCTAGGGAGCAAATGATGCAGAAAACGCAGCGCGTTCTAATTGTTGACGACCACACCTTGCTCAGGGCAGGCTTGCGGGCATTACTGATACAGGATCCGGGCTTCGAGGTCGTCGGCGAGGCCGAAAACGGCCGCGAAGCGATTCGGGCCGTTGGCCAATTTACGCCAGACCTGGTGCTGATGGACCTGACCATGCCGGGGATGAACGGCATCGAAGCGGTAACTGAAATCAAGCGGCGCTATCCGGACGTGCGCGTGCTGGTGATGACCCTGCACACGGCTGAGGACTACATCCACGCATCGCTGAAGGCCGGTGCGGACGGCTATATCCTGAAGGACGCAACGCAAGAGGAATTTCGCGTGGCGATCAAGAGCGTATTGCAGGGTAAGACCTATCTGAGCACGGACGTGTCGAGCAAAGTGGTCAGCGGTTACCTGAGCGGCGGAAAGTCAGCGGGCGCAAGCAGCGTCTACGATTCGCTCACGCACCGCGAGCGCGAGGTGTTGAAGCTTGTCGCCGAAGGCAGATCGAACAAGTACATCGCCGAATTCCTCAATCTGAGCGTAAAGACAGTGGAGAAACACCGCTCCAACCTGATGGCCAAGCTCGACCTGCACAATGCATCCGCGCTGACCGCTTATGCCATAGAAAAAGGATTGATCGTCAGGTAGTGCGGTGTGCGCGCGGCGCGTGGCGACAGGCGCCAGCGACGCAGTTCGAGTGGAGCCGCCGCGCCATGTTCACGCCCCCGCTCGTCGAGGAGGCGCTCGCGCGAATCGATTCCGCTTTACCAGGCCTTGATCTTCCCCGATGTCAGCCAGCATGACGGTAACGGGCTGCAACTGATACCCGTCGCAAGCATTTGCGACGGAACCGCCCGGCGCGCGCTTCGCGCGCTTGATCAAGTTTCCCTCGCAAGTACGCACCCGAGCGCAGGATCTACTGTGCGAGGTAGGGGTCATCGGGGGAAACAAGGTATTGGCTCGGACGGGCTTATTGCACACAATCCGTCATCGCAGCCCGAAGCCAAGGCGGGATCGCAAAATGATCGCGACAAGCAAGGTTATGCGTTGCTCGGGAAGGTTGAGCCGAGCCGGTTCGTTGCGCTCGCCGGTCGCTCGCTGTCTCGGCCGTTGCGCTCGCGGATCGGCAACAACGGCGCAAGTTCGAGTTTAGACAGAGGCGAAGCGTGTATCGAATTCCGGATATTTCCTTTACTAGCTGGTTCACTCGGGACGCGCTTCAGTCCGAGGCGCGGCCACGTGCGCTGCCGGCGCCGAAAGATGCGGCGCGCCAGTTCAATCTGCTGCGCTGGATTTCCATCCTCAGTCTTGCGGCGATCTTCATCATCAGCATAGCGTTGGCGGCGGTCCTGTCGCATTTCATGACGCGCGAAACTTTGGACAACGACGCCATACTCACAAGCCAGTTCATAGCCAGCGTCGCGGAAACTCAGAGCAGCCAGGCGGGTTTCGGCCAGAATGTGAGCTTGGGCCAGATTCTCGACGAGCGTGCGAACTTCGCCAAGTTCGGAATCGATGCGGAATTGGCAAGCAGCGTCAGGAGGCAGTTCTACGATCATCTGCGCTTCTTGCCCGACGTCCTGCTGGCGGATGTCTTTGCGCGCGATCGCAAAATCATTTGGTCGACGAACCCCTCTTTGGTGGGCAGGTTCGAACCGGAAAGCGAAAAGCTGGACCAGGCGTTTGCCGCGAGCGGCAGGGCGTCGATGAGCTTTGTCGGGCACGCGGGTACACAGCCAGAAGAACAGTTCGTTCGCCAGCCGGAAAAAATGTACGTGGAGAATTACATCCAGCTGCATGATCCGCGCGGAGACGTGGCTGCGGTCGTAAAAATATACAAGGAACCCAGGCCCCTGTTGCGGACCATACATCGCGGCAATATATTGGTGTGGACCTGTATAGCGCTTTCGGGAGTTTTTCTTTACCTCGCCCTGTTCGGGATCATTCGCCGCGCCGATAGGTATCTGCGCGAACAGCAGCGGCGGCTGGTCGAAGCCGAGGCCCTGTGCGTCATCGGCGAAATGTCGGCGGCCGTGGCCCACGGCATCCGCAATCCGCTGGCGTCGATGCGCACCAGCGCGGAGCTGGCTCTGGACGGTGATCTCGCTTCGGCGCGCAAGAACGCAACTGACATCATGTCCCAGATCGACCGGCTGGGCGCCTGGGTGCGCGATCTGCTCGCGTTCTCGCGGCCGCTGTCGGGGGAAAACCGAAGGATCGATTTGGTGGCGCTGGCCGAGGAATGCCTGAAGAATTTCGCCAGTCAACTGGATAGAAAGCAAATTGCCCACACAATTGTGCGGCCCACCGCGGCGTTGCCGCATGCGATCGGCAACCGCGCGCTCGCTTCTCAAGCGCTCGCAAGCGTCATTTCCAATGCCATTGAAGCCATGCCTGAAGGCGGCTCCTTGCAGATCGAATTTGAACTTGCCGCGTTTGCGCGGTGCGTGCGCCTGATTGTCGCCGATTCGGGACCGGGATTATCGCCGACCGAGCTCGATCTGGTGTTCAAACCCTACTATACGACCAAGCGAAACGGGCTCGGCCTGGGCATGGCGCTGGTGAAGCGCATCATGGAACGTTTCGGCGGCGACATAGTCCTCGATAGCCAAATCGGCAAAGGTACGCGAGTGGGACTGAACTTCAGGGTGGATTAGGAATATGGCTAACTCAATCCTCATTATCGAAGACGATGAACAGCTCGCGGACAATATTCGCGAATATCTGGAGCGCAACCAGTGGGAAGTCCACTTGGCGCATAGCGCCGAGGAGGGCTTGAAGACATTCGAAAACCTGCGTCCCGATATGGTCCTGACCGACCACATGCTTCCGGGCAAGACCGGTTTGGACGTGATCGCAGGAGCGCTTGCGCTGGATCCGCAGCAAAAGATCATCATGCTCACCGGCGAAGGCAATGTGCAGATTGCGGTCGACGCGATGAAGGCGGGCGCATGCGATTACCTTTGCAAACCGATAGCGCTGGCCGAACTCAAGCTGGTCCTCGAAAAAACGCTGGGGCAGGCACAGATGGAAAAGACCTTGTCCGTGCTTCAGCGCCGGCAGTCGCGCGGATCGCTCGATGCCATAGTCGGTGAATCGGCGCCGATGCGGGCGGCGAAAGCGAAGGCGCGCCAGGTGCTGGAGGCGGAAAGGCGCATGAGCGATAACGATCTGCCCGCCATCCTGATCACCGGCGAGACGGGCACCGGAAAGGAACTGCTGGCGCGGGCACTGCACTTCGAAGGTGTGCGCAGCAATTGGCCGTTCGTCGAAATCAATTGCGCTTCCTTGCCTCCGAATTTGCTCGAATCCGAGCTGTTTGGCCATGAACGCGGTGCATTCACCGATGCCAAGGACCGCAGGATCGGCTTGGTCGAAGCGGCTGACGGCGGTACCCTGTTCCTGGATGAAATCGGCGAGGTCGATCTATCCATTCAGGCCAAGTTGCTGAAGCTGCTCGAGGAAAAGACGCTGCGCCGCGTCGGCAGCGTGCGCGAACGCAAAGTGAATATCCGCATCGTCAGCGCGACCAACCGGGATCTGGAGCAAATGGTCAGGGAAGGCCGCTTTCGCAGCGATCTGTATTTCCGCTTGCGCGTCATTACGCTGTCGATGCCGCCGTTAAGAGACACGGGCGACGACATTCTGCGCATTGCCAGGTTTTATCTGCAAAGCCATGCGAAGCGCTATGGCAAGAAGGGGCTGCATTTCACCGCCGAGGCGGAACATGCGCTGCTCGCGCATAGCTGGCCCGGCAATGTGCGGGAACTGCGCAACATGCTCGAGCAAACGGTGCTTCTGAGCCAAGGCGAATCCATAACGCCGGACCAGATCGCATGTTCCACGCGATCCCCGCACGATGAAAAAGCCGCAGCGCCGGAACCGGCATACGGCGATGTCGCCATTGGCGCAAGAGGACTCGGCAAGGTTCCGGAAATGGAGCGCGAGTTGCTGGTGAAGACGCTCGAAAAGACCGACTGGAACATCTCCAAGTCAGCCAAATTGCTTGGGCTTTCGCGCGACATGCTGCGCTACCGCATCGAGAAATACGGATTCGCGCGTCCGGAGTGACAAGCGCGCCTGCGCCGTTCGCATGCAAACCGGGAACGGGAGACTAGCGCGGGAGCGTGAGTTCGAGTAGGCGTTGCTGCAGCATCGTCTTCTTCGCGCCGATCTCGTTGTATTGCGCGTAGAGAGCATCGGTTTGTTGCGCCAATTCCTCGGCGCGGCGGGCTGCGTCCCTTTGGGCTTGGACGATATCGGAATAATTGGGGACGTCAGCGGAGGTTGGCGCAAGGCGCAACTGGCTCGCGTAGTATGCGCGGTCGTTGGCGCGGCGCAGTTCCTGCAGCATCTGGAACTGCTGAAATATCGCCTGTTGCTCCTGGTTGAGCGAGCTCAGGGCGGCGTAGAGATTTTGCAGTTCGGTTTTGTCTTCGGCGGCCGCGGCAGCACCTGCGGCGAGCAGCGCCAAGACCCAGATGGATTTTCGCATCTTGCCTCCGGCGGTTCGATGTGTTTGCTTCATGAGAAAAGCCGCATGTCCGTATCGCGATCGTCCTGCCTTCTCGCTCAGCGTGCCGCGGTGTGATGAATCATGCAGGTTTCAAGGACGCGTCACGCGTAGCGGGTAACCCCAATGCTCAGTTGGCGGCGGCCGATCCCAGTGCCCCGACCTTGGTAGGCCCGGCTTCGGCCGAAGCGCCAGTGTTGCGCGCTCCGGCCGCCGGGCCCATCCTCCTGCCTCCGTTTCTTGCCCAAGCCGCGAATTGGCGGCGCAACGCACCATCCTCGTGGTCATATCCCCGGGCGTGCGCACGTTCGTGTTCGATGGTTGCCTGAGACGCGCCGTGAGGCAGCCAAATTACGGCATGCCCGGTCCTGAAATTGACACAAGTGCATGCAGTGGGCAATTCCAGCCCGAGCTGTCCGCAGCGAGAGCATCTCTGGTAGATCTCGGTCGCGTCGACACGATGTTCTTCGACCGTCATATTTTCAAGTCCCGGAACCGGTCCTTGCCTGTAGTCGATGGAAGCGCATCCGGAAAGTAACGTGAGCAGCACCAGAAGTCGGTTCATTTTGTCGTCTGCGGCGAAATTGAATCTGCGGACATGCCTGCAATAAGCAATACCCAGGTTTCCGTAATACAGATAAACCCTACCAAGTATCGGTTGGAAGCATTTTTCTACATGGTAATTAAGTGCGCAATACAGTCAACACTGTATCGATGCGGCAAATGCGGTATTGACCAAGGGCGGCGTGCGGTGGCTGCCCTATAGGGTCAGGCGCTTCCTACGGTGAATTCTCCAGCGAAAGGCAGTCCCGGCGGTACTAGGCATTACAGCCTTTGCCTCGGTGGCGAGTGCGCTGCCAGTCGCTATCCTTCCATTACAGTTTTGTAAGACTGCGCGGCTGTCGCATGCGCCAATTGGCGCAACCGGAGCGCGCTCGCGTTGGACGAGCCCACGCGTTCCGGGATCCGGTTTCAAGTTCTTTCTATGGGGATCTGCATATGAAGAAGCCAACTGCCACCAACGCCGCGGATATCCATGGCGCAAATCGGATAGGCGACGGCGGTGTTGCGGCGGGCCAGCCGTTGCCGGTTTCGCCGGCGGATAAGACCGCAGCAATCAAGTCCCAACGCAAAGCTGGCCAATACCTGTCGAACGCAGATGAGCAAGCGGCTGCCGTATCCGGCACTTCGGACCATGTCACAGATTCGAGTCCCATTGTCTTGGCACAAGCGCCCACGGGAACTGGCGCCACCGCGATTGCGATGGATGCCGCCGGGGACACCGAAAGTACGACAAATGCCGGCGTCGAGCCTGAGAGCGCGGGCGCAGCCACATCCGCGTCCTCGAACACCAATCAATCGCTTCAGCCCATTTCGCCGGATTTGGGACCCTCCATGACGCGGCACGGAGTGCGGGGCGGGGATGTCTTTCAGCCCGGTGTGTCAGACGCGGGACGCCTTTCAGGGGACACTGCCGGGCTCGAAGCTGGCGCCGGTGGCGCTGCGCGAGCCGACATGGCGGTGATGACGAGCGGCCTCTCGCCGCTGCTGGCGTTGCCGTTATTGGCGCTGGCGGGTGGCGGTCACGGCGGGGGCGGCAGCCCCGCGCCGGCCCCTGCGCCCGCGTCGACGTCGAGCCCAATTACGATAAGCGCGCCGATTCCGACAACGCTCCCGACCTCGGACTCTACGCCGACCGCGGACGCCACGCCGACGCCGGTATCCACCCCGACGTCGGCATCGACCCCGACGCCCAGCCTGACGCCGGAATCGACACCGACCCCGACATCCGCCCCGACCCCGACGCCGGAATTGACAACGCCCTCTGCACCCACCTCGACGCCGACATCCACTTCGACCCCGACGCCGGAATCGACAACGCCTGCTACACCCACTTCGACCCCGACATCCACATCGACCCCGGCGTCTACGCCAGTCACCACCGGTACGGGTGAAAGCACCGCGGGCACAGCGCCCGCGACCACCATCAGCGCAGCTACGGGCGGCGTGACGGCAAGCGATAGCCCGAGCCTGTCAGTCGCGGAAGCCGCTACGCTGCTCAACGTCGAGCACGCCGCGATGACCTACAGCCTGGTCGACACGAGCGCAAATTTGCTCCTCCCCGGCAGCGCGGCAATAGTGAACGCCGCCACGGCGGTCGCGGTAACGGACCCCATTCTGATCGCGGACGCAAATGCGCTTCTCGCGCTCAATGCGAACACGAGCTACAGCCTTTCGGACACGGCAAGCAATCTTCTTGCGCCCGCGGATGCGGCGACAGTAAGTGCCGCCGTCGCGCTGTCGATAACCGACGCGGTTTCGGTGGCCTCGGCCGACGCACTGCTTGCACTCAACGTCAACACGAGCTATGGCCTGTCCGATAGCGCGGTAAATTTGCTCGATCCTTTGGCGAGCGCAACGGTGAGCGCAGCCACGGAGGTTACGCCGCTGCAGGATATATCGATGCAGGACGCCAACGGGCTTCTGCTGCTCAATCCGAATACGTTCTATCAGATCTCGGGCACGGCGGCCGAGCTGCTGAATCCTCTCGACGCGCCAGCGGTGAGCGCTGCCACGGGAGTGATCGTAACCGACATCGTTGCAATGGCGGACGCCGATGCGCTGCTCGCTTTGAACGGTGCGGCCTCGTACGACCTGAGCGACACGGCAGCCAACCTCCTGGCGCCAGTGGCGGCGGCAACGGTGAGCGCGGCAAATTCAGTCACCGTGCAAGATCAAGTGAGTGTGGCGGATGCCGATGCCTTGCTGGCGCTGAACGCGAACACGACGGGATACGTCCTCTACGACAGCGCCGCGAATCTGCTGGTGCCGGCCGCTGCGGCGACGGTGAGCGGGGCGACAGCGGTGGCGGCGGCGGAATTCATCACGGTCGCGGATGCCGATGCGCTGCTCGCGCTCAACGCCAACACGTCTTATGGTTTGTGGGACACGGCTGCGAATCTGCTCGCGGCCGCGGCTGCCGCAACAGTTGCGGGAGCCAACGCGCTGCTGGTCGAGGAGGCCCTGACTGTGGCCGAAGCGAATACGCTGCTCGGGCTCAATCCGAATACAAGTTATGGCCTGGCGGACGCGGCGGCCGATTTGCTCGCCACCGCGGATGCGGCGACGGTTGCGGCCGCTGCGTTCGTGACGGTAAGCGATTCCGCCACCGTGGCGGATGCGGATGCATTGCTGACGCTCAATGGCAATACCAGTTATGGATTGTTCGACACGGCGGAGGCATTGGCTGCGGCCTCGGCCGCGGTGGGCCAGAACGCAACCTGGAGCATTGCGACGACGCTGGCGACGGCCGCGCAAGCAACCGCGATCAATGCGATTCTTATCGGTGCGACGAACAGCTACAGCGTGAGCGATACGGTGGCCGCTTTGCTGGAGCCGGCCGACGCGGCGGCGGTGGAGCTGGCGCAGACGGTCCTGGTAACCGTTCCGGCGGTCTCGGTCGCCGCCGCGGGTGCCGTGCTGGCGCTGAACGCCCAGACCGGCGGCTACGAATTGAGCGACAGCGCCGCAAACCTGCTCGCGCCGCTCGACGCGGTGACGGTGATCGCGGCCTCCGCGATCACGGTGACTGACGCTATTTCGATTGCCGACGCAGGCGCATTGCTGCTCCTCAACAGCAATTCGTTCTACGGCCTCGTCGATACGGGCGCGGATCTGGTGCTTGCGGACGCAGCGATCGTTCACGGCGCACAGAATGTGATCGTGACCGATACCTTGCTGGTGGCGGACGCGACGACGCTGCTGGGCGAAATCGCGCCGGCCGCCACCTTGACTTACAGCCTCACCGATACGGCGGCGGATCTCGCGGCCGCGTCTCTGACGTTGCTGACGGGGGCGACCTCGATCACGGTCAGCGGCCCGGCGAGCGTTGCGCATGCCACCACCCTGCACGGCGAGCTGCCCGCAATCAACTACAGCGTCGCCGACACGGCGGCGGCCCTGGCTGCGGCGCTCGATAGCGCAAGCCCGAATCTCGCGGCGCTCGACGCGGCGATCACCATCGGCGTGACCGATCCAGGCTTGAATCTAACGGTCAATGCCGACGCGTTCGCCAATCTGCTATCCGGACCCACGCTGCTCGTAGCCAATGACACGATCGCCATCGACGGCGCCGATGTGTCGGCGAATCTTGGAACGCTGGATTATTTCGGCGGCGATGTGACGCTGGGAATAACGCTGGGCGGCAGCCAGAACGGTTCTTATATCGTCGATATGGGCACCTCGGGGGAGCGTGTGATCACCATGGAGGGCACAGGCCAGCAGCAGATTACTGCAGCGTCAGGCACGCTCGAGCAGTTCGTCATGGGCGCCACTGCAACCGGCGGTTCGACGCTTGCCAACCTCGAGGTGGGTGACCGCATAGATGTCAGCGGCGGCGGTCATATGGATCTTGTCACTGAGGTCGCGTCCGGAGCGCAAGTGACGGCCGAAGGGCTATGGGCATTCGATGGCAACGTACTCACCTATTGGGACTTCAATGACGCCGCCGCCGAGGCGCTCGCTCTGCAATTCGCCTCCGGCGCCACGACCTTGGAGCTGCAATCGAGCCACCACAGCTTCACGGTGGTGTGATCATGGCGCAGGCGCAGCCGCCACCCGCACTGGTCCAACCGATGTGCGGCGCGGATCCGTGCGCGCAACCTGACGCCTGCGCCGCAGACAGCTCGATCAGATGCTGCAATGCGTACAGGCTGAACGGTTTGCCCAGCAGATGGCGGACGCCCACCGCGTTTGCAGGCTTGCTGATTCGCTCCAGAGGATAGCCCGTGATCATCACGCAAGCGATGGGCCGCGCGCGGTGGCGCATCAGCGCCCGGTAGAACGCAAGGCCGTTCCCCCCCTGCAGGCCATAGTCGAGCACGAGTACGTCGGGCGTGAACGATTCGATCATTTCCATCGCGTCGCGGCCGCTCTCTGCAACGCGCACATCGGCCGAGCAGCGTGTGAGAAAGGTTTTCAGGTTCTCGGCCAAGACGCGCTCGTCTTCGACGACAAGAATTCGATGGTTTGACGACACGTTAGCCTCCTTCAAAAAAAGTGCCTATTGCCATGCATGACTGCTTGCACTTCCCGTGCCAGCATCGTCGCCTTTGTATCACGCTGATTTTTAACCGCAAAATATTTAGAGCGCTGTTGGGTGACGCGCGGTTTTCACAAAACTGGGGGAATTACCCCCCAGTAACCGCGGGAAAAGCTGCATTGCATTTCCCCGGCTGATCGAATTTATCCCAACGCGCACGGGCCGCACGATCCAGCAGGCTACGCGATTTGACCGCCGCCATTTCAGGGGAACACCGTATCGTGTCGAGCGTCCTCCTGGCTAAGAATAGGTGGCCTGTTGGCGCGATCCGGATTCCGATATTCGCGCGCCGCATTAGGAGATGACCGATGCTGCGCAGACTCTATCTCGCCTCGCGCTTCTATTTCGAACTTCGCTATCCCTGGCGCGTGGCATGGCATAAAGCCGGGTACCGGGCGTTGTGATCGGCGCTGGTAACCTCTGAAAAACCTCGGCCCGAACCGCTGCTGCGGTCACGCACCCGGTGCGAACCAAAGCGGGCCGCGTTCGCAGGGTCCGTAGCGCGCGGCGATCACTGGCGGACGATCTTGAAAACCCTGCCGGTCGAAGTGAGCAGGTACAACTCGTTCTGCGCGTCTTCGCCGAAGGAGAAGACCTGGCCCACGCTGATGATGTTCCAGTCGACTTGTTCAGTGGCCACGCCGTTTAGATAGACAAAGCTTCGCAGCCAGCCGCTGCAAAGATCAGAGTAGAAGTAGCGGCCGCGCAGCTCGGGAATCGCATTGCCGCGGTAAACGCGACCGCCGGTTATCGAACAGCCCCCAGCCGCGTCATGGGCGTATTCGAGCACAGGCAAAGTGAGTCCCTGTTTGCCGCAGGGATCGCCCGGGAAGCACAGTGATCCTTCGGTGATGTTCCAGCCGTAGTTGAGGCCAGCGGCTCCGGCAGGAGCGACATTCACCTCCTCGATCCGGTCCTGTCCGACGTCGGCGGTATAAAGAAGCCCGGTCGTCGCGTCGAACGCATAGCGCCACGGGTTGCGCAGGCCGTAGGCCCAGATTTCGCCTCGCCGGTTCGCCTGTCCCACGAATGGATTCAGCGCCGGAATTGCATACGGCTGGCCGACGCTCGCGTTGCTCACGTCGATGCGCAGCAGTTTGCCAAGCAGGGCATTGAGGTTCTGTCCGTTGCCGAGCGTATCGCCGCCGCCTCCGCCATCGCCGGTGCCGATATAGAGAAAGCCTTCGGGTCCGAAGGCGACCAGCCCGCCATTGTGATTGGAGAAGGCACGGTGGGGAATAGTGAGGATTCGCAATGGTACCGCATCGACCAGATTGGAATCGGCGGATGAAACCTGGAAGCGCTCGATGGCGATGTCGCCGTTCAAGTCTGTGAAATAGACGAAGAAGAATCCGTTGCTTGCATATTGCGGGTCGAATGCCATCGACAGCAAGCCGCGTTCGCCGCCGGAGCTGATTCGGGCGCTGATATCCAGGAAAGGTGTCGCCAGCACCGAGCCGTTCTGCACTATGCGTATGGTGCCGGCCTGCTCGACGATGAAAAGGCGGGGGTCGCCGGCGGGCGAAGTCAGGAACACAGGAGCAGACAGGCTTGAAACGACCTCCTGCAAAGCCAGGCGCAGCGCAGCCGCGTTTGCTGTATAGGTGACCGTCGCGTTCGCCGTCGCACCGGAGCGGACAGCGATCCCCTGCGTGATCGGTTGCGGCGCAAAGACAGTGCTGCCCGATAGCACGTTAGCGCCGGCTATCGTGTAAGTACCTGGAGTGAGATTCGCGACGACTCGCGTGGCCAGGATAGTCCCATTGAAGCCATCGGGTCCGCTAACGGTTACGTCCGCGCCCAGGTCGGCCGGAAGGCCGGTGATCGAAACGGCAAGAGCGCCGGTAGCCGGGCCGTCGGACTCGCCGCCGCCCGAGCCGCCGCAGGCGGCAAGCAGCGCCAGCAGCGCGAGAAAGCAGCGTCGGTACACACGCGGGTTGCCAGTGGTCATGACCATTCTCCGCCAAGAGTGCGTCGCCATTGAACGCGGGCGCGATCGCGCCCGCGCATGTCCTCGCAATTGACGCGCTGAATTGCGCCGGCGTACTCGCTATCGGCATTGGACACGCGCTAGCGCGGATTCATTCCGCAATGCAGAAGTGGCGAAAGAAACCGCCCGGTATCATGCCGCCACGCCATTCTTTGCGCCTACACGCGGACGCCGGCCAATTCCCCGAATGTGGGGGGACTTAACCAACCGAACCTAGGGCATCGGGCGTTTGCGCGCCTGCGTATCCATCCCTTCGGTGCGCGATTTGCCGCACTTTACGGGGCTTTACACGCACTTTGCCCCGTTTTTCACCCACTCGATCGTCCACATGGCTTGCCATTTTCTTACAAGTACAATTCACGCGAGCCCCGCTGTTTTCTGCCGAATCTTGCGCTCCGCTGCGTCTGATTTCCCTCAGTCCGCACGCTTGCACATGCGCAAGCCGAGCCCACCCATCGGCTCTGGCCAAAGCCAGTCCGGGTTTGCGTCTCAAGCCGCCTGAAACAGTTCGAACCGCCGCGCCGGCGCGCGAGGGGGTGGCTGTGCCGACAACCCCAGATGCGTGAGAATGCGCTCGATCACCGCGGGCTCTTCGATCGCAGCGATGATCTTCAACTTGCCGCCACACAAGCAACGCTCAACATCAAGGTCGTACACCCGCTTGAGCAGGTGCGCCCAACTCATGCGTGCGGATGCCCCATGCGCATGGTCGCAATCGGCAGCATGCGCTGTAGTCGTCTGTGCAGGAATCGGCACAATCGCGGCACGCAATTTGGCGTGAGGCGCCAGCACCCCATGAAAACGGATGAGATGCAGGCGCGGGCGCGGCACGAGCGCTGCAAGCCGGTGCATGAATTCCAGCGGCGACATCACGAGGTGGCTCGTGCCGTCGCGATAAGGCGTCTTTAACTTGAGCACCACCTGCCCCGCGCGGTTCACGCTCAGCCGCTCGTTGGCGATGGCCGGGCGCGTGATGTAGCGGCACAGGTGCTCAAGCGCCTGGCGTTGCTCGGCGGCGCAGCGCACGGCCGCATGCAGGCTAAAACCGTGGGCGTTGGCGCACAGGGGTTGGGTCATCGGCGCGGCGCGGCTCGGTGCGTCTTGCACGCTCAGCACTTTGCGCCCCGCTCGCGGCCCGAGCGCGATGCGGTAAGTACAGGATGCGGCTTGCAGGGGGCGAGCAGGTTGGCATCCTCACGATCACCAATGTGGACACCGGTGCCGTCCTGTTCACCGCGCAGGTGAAAGAGAAAGACCTTGAGCACGGGCTTTATACCGACAAACATGAGGACCTTCCCAGGCACGGTCATCCACGTCCTGCCGCCCCGACCGGCGTGACAACCGTCGGCGGCCCCGGCCCTGATCAGGTGACCGTCTCCTGGGATCCGGTCGCCAGTGCAACTTCGTATGATCTCTTCTTTACGACCAAATCCAAGGCCGCTGAAGATGAGGATCACGAAGGCGAAGATTCGAAGAAGCGGGTGAAAAATGTCACGAGTCCGTTTGTCGTATCGGGGCTCGATCCATCCACCACGTATTACTTCATCCTCAGGGCGCGTATCGACGGCCGCAAAGGCCCGCGTTCGGCCGAAGTTTCGGGAACCCCGAGCAGCACGACGCCTTCGTCGACGACCACCACCACGGCGGCGACGACCACTACTACGGCGGCACCGACGACGACCACGGCGGCACCGACGACGACAACTACCACCACGACGTCGACCTCCACCAACACCACGCTTTCGCAACTCCTCGGTTGGGCGACCTACGACGCGTACTGCAGCACTTGCCACGGTACGACTGGAAAGTTGGGGAGAACCGCGGCGCAGATATCGAGCGCGATTAGTGCCAACCGGGGTTCAATGGGCATGCTCGTTTCCACAAGCGGCGGCGATAGCTGCCACGGCACCCCCCGGGCACGACGGGTCCCCTGACGGCCGCGCAGATAGCAGCCATCGCAGCCAGGACCCTCCCCAGGCCATAAGCCTTCTAAGCGCTTAGCAAACCGAAGGGCTCCGCAAGGAGCCCTTCTTCCATTTTTCGACACCATCGCCACTCGCTATGAGAACCTCCACGAGCTTGCTGATAGTTGTCGTGCTGTGCGGATGCGCGCAGCCCGCCTTGCGTGCCGGGGCAGACCGTCCGGCGCAGGTGACACAGTCGGTCAACCTTGCCGGCTTCCCGCCGGAATACAAGCGCGGATTCACCGCTGGCTGTGAAAGCGCGCACGACCGGACATCCAACCGGCCGAATGGCGACGATTCATTCGCGCAGGGCTGGCACGATGGCCTGGCTTATTGCAGCCCGCGCAAGCCGCGCTGACGTTTGCGCCGCAGGCCATAGCGCGCGAGCTGATCGCCTGTCGTTTGTCGGCGACAGCGCAAATCCAAAGCAATCCGCCTGTTAGCGTGTGGCGGCGCACCGGTCGTCGTGACTGTGCGACAAGCTCGGCTTGCAGGGGCCGCACCCGCAGTATGACGACCGCAGCAACTCACTGATCGAAAGCGAAAAAATTATTCTGGCATCGCAATAATCATTCTGGCATGGCGATTGCGTTCATGCGCCCTGCATCCTGCAACATCGGCATTCGTCGCGCTCCGCGTTCGAACGGCGTCGCGCGCTCTTGATCAACAAATCGCGTGGTAACAGCGGTTCGAGTCGGCGCTTCGAACCACGCGATACGTATTGAGGTCAATTGATCCTAAAAACCCGAGTTGCCGCTGAGCCAAGCTGCGGGAAAGGCGGCAAACTGTGGTCTTACGACGAATTTGAGGAGTCACCCGATGGGTGAGTCGAAATTGAAGCTGGCAAGACGCGAA
>Ga0082335_1001456_pt1 | contig 50145 bp, 50 predicted proteins | sample Subgrocontami58m_FD_72375 | JGI IMG/M metagenome (GOLD analysis project Ga0082335, IMG submission 72375) | Subsurface groundwater microbial communities from S. Glens Falls, New York, USA - GMW37 contaminated, 5.8 m (SPADES assembly) (version 2) ... | reverse complement strand
CGCCTGTTTTCCCAGACCGTAGGCATTGGTGAAGAAAGCGGCTCCCTTAAAACCAATATGGCCGGACTGGCTACTTTCTACGAGCAGGAAACGGATAGACTCGCCGGCAGAGCCACCGATATGATCGAGCCGGCAATGATTATCATCATCGGGGGAGTAGTCGGCTTTATTGGCATTGCAATAGTCTCTGCCATATATGGTATGATTTCCCAGATAAGATAGTCACTGGTGGAGAACCACAGGAGAGGAATGCAACCGAGAAAAGCATACCGCCAGGTACCAAATTTCAACCTCATCCCGTCGGAATACCAAAAGCCGACAGTCTCAGGGCGCCGTCTCGGGCTGCGCCTTTTGCTTTTCGTCGTGATAGTGGCCGAGATTCTATATATCCAGAAGTTCTATTGGGAAAAGTTAAACCTTGAGGCGGCTAACACCTCTACTCAGCAGCAGATACAGAAGCTGGAAGAGAAGGTAAACATAGTGAACAGCGCCACGGCACTGGAACAAGAACGGCAGGGGCTGGAGCAGGAAGGGCAGACACTAAAGACTGATTGGGGGCAACTGCTAGCCACACAAGCCGATTGGCCCCGTGTTTTGACGGCTCTGTTTCAGTCCCAACCCCAGGATATACAACTCTCTTCGGTAATGCAGGACGGGGACCGGCTGAACATCGCTGGCACCGCTTCAAGTTACACTGCTCTTGTTGAGTACCGCCGGGCTTTGCTGACTTATCCCGCCCTCGTGCAAATTATTTCCATGCAATCCAGCAAGGGGGAATCAACTATCTCTTTTTCTATGGGTATCAGACTCAAAATAGGAGGAAAGTAATGGCTAAGCTGCGCCGGCTTTCCTGGGTGGATATTACTCTGGTCATAATACTGGTGCTAGGGGCACTGGTTACTCGTTCGTCTTCGCAGACAAAGACAAGCCTTGAACAAGATGAGACAAGACTGGAGAATCGCCGCCGAGCCGCTGAGGTAACCCTCGGCACCGCCGGGCAAGCGATTGACCTCGAAAGTCTCCGCCAGAGTGTGGAGCAGGCTCGCTCGGCTCTGGCAGAAAGCACTTTACCCATCGAATTCGACGCTATTGCCGTTACTGCTCAGATTCTAAAATCTGCAAACGAAACTAATATTACCATCACCCGGTGGGACTCCGACTATACCTCTACCAGTCTGAATGGGAAAACCTATTCTGCCATAAGCCACGGCCTTAATGTCGAAGGCAATGCTGAAGCCCTGATCAAGTTCAGTAAAGCCCTGACCCTTGCCTCCATAGCCCCGGTAGTACAAAACGTTCGTATTACCAGGATTGATGTGGAAGCAAATCGGTGGCAGCTCGAAATGGAACTACTGGTCTATTATCGCTAACACTGAAATAATAGTTTTTCTTGCGGGGGTAAGTAGTAAGGTAATATGGTAGACATTATTCAGAGATTAATGCCCAAGAACTTTCTCGCCCTGTCCATCGAGGGTATGAGCCTGAAGCTCCTGGCGGGCCAGGGGGACAGAGTATCAGCCTGGGCAATCACTCCCATTAACCCCATATTTCTGAGAGGGGGATTTGTGGCTAACAAACAGGGACTAGCCAGTGTGATGAGGATAGCCGTAAGCAAGAAGGAATTCAGCGGACGGCGCCGGGTATTCACCTCACTACCTGCCTTTCACTCGGTTAACCGGATTCTGGACATTCCCGACATGAAGGAGGTTCGTCCCGAGATTGTTTTACCGCAACAAGCCAAAAAAGATATGGGATATTCCGTCGAGAACAGCCTGTTGTTCTGGCAACGGCTGAACCGTAGCGGGGGACGCCAACGTTTCCTAGTCACTTCCGTACCGAGAGAGACCGTCATCACCCTCATTGAGACGCTTAAGTTAGCCGGAATCCAGCCGGATAAAATTGATACGACCACTTTTGCCCTGAGCCGAGCGGTCAACGAGTCCCAAGCCATCATTGCTGCCCTGGAAGCCACCAGCCTTGATTCCATCATCCTCAGAGATGGCATACCTTTGTCCTCGCGCAGTACTTTTCTGGGTGAGGTACCCCAGAATCCCGAGTCATTGCCGGCGTTAATTACCGATGCCCTGGATAGCATCATCACCTTCCACAACGAGAGTCACCCGGACGACCCGCTACCCCCTGATATACCTGTCTACCTGCTCGGCTCTGGCATTCTGCTTAACCCAAATATTGTCTCGGCGGTGAAGACTACTTTAGGGCGCCCGGTAGGTGAGTTCAAGCCACCGCTTATTTTTCCTCGGGATTGCCCGAAAGCCGAACTGGCAGTCAACATCGGCCTTGTGCTCAAGGAGCTATGAACACATGGACTCTTGTCCTCGGTTTCATCCTGGGTGCTTGCGTCGGCAGTTTTCTTAATGTCTGCATCGACCGTCTGCCAAGAGGCAAATCTCTGGCATTCCCACCCTCACACTGTGACGCCTGTGGCCAGAGACTCAGGCCATTTGAGCTTATCCCGGTAGTCAGCTACCTCTGGCTCAAGGGGAAGTGCCGTTACTGCGGGACTAATGTCCCCCGGCGCGTTTTAATGGTAGAACTGACAACCGGACTGCTTTTCGCCTGGCTCTCTTTCAGCTACGGCTTTAGCTTTACCTCCCTGGTACTGGCATTTTACACCTGCCTCTTTCTTGTTCTGGCAATTATCGACCTGGAGCATGGTCTTATCCTCAATAAGATTGTTTACCCGACGATTGGGCTAAGCCTGGTACTTGCTCCCTTCTGGTCAAACCTGGGCTTACCCAGAACGCTACTGGCAGCAGACACGATGCTAAATACCCTCTTAAGTTCCCTCTTTGGCGGTGCCATTTTCTCTGTTTTCCTACTTCTTGTCGTCTTATTCTCCCGGGGTGGTATGGGCTGGGGGGATGTGAAGATGGCAGCCCTGGTAGGGCTCGCCACCGGCTTCCCTTCGGTACTGGTCGCTATAGAGGTTGCCTGCCTCAGCGGGGGGTTGATAGCAGGCTTCTTACTCCTGCTGCGGCGGAGGGGACGCAAAGAAGCCATACCCTTTGCCCCCTTCATTTCCCTGGGTGCCTTCATCGCTCTCCTCTGGGGGAAAGACCTGGTGCTATGGTATCTGGGAATATGATATGATAGTTTCGTTTAGCCTGCTATTATAATAAAATGAAAGAATAAAATGAAAGAACGTATATGGTTACTGCCTCGTCAATCATCTTATGAGAGAGGCATTTACATCTTCCTCTCCTCCTTCCGTTTTTTCAGCTTTGCCCTGGCAGTCGCCCTTATTTTCACCATTCCCAATCGTCCTCCCATCGAATGGCAGATGCTGCTTATCATCACTTTATTCGGCATTTACACTATCCTGAAGATTCTCTTCCGCTTTCGCCTCTGGCAACGGGACCTGGTGACCTATACCATACTGGTCGGAGACCTGGCAGTCTGCCTGGCTCTTGTCCTGCTCACCGGTGGTGCTGACAGTCCCTTCCTGCTATATTCGCTGCTGCCCATTATCACGGCGGCTCTCTTCTTTACGTCCAGATTAGCCCTCATTATAGCCTCCTTGACCGCCTTAAACCTTGTGCTGGCACACATCGTCCTGCCTTGGTATAGCACGAGCTTCGCTCCAATTCTGCTGGGTAACTACCTCACTATTATCGTGCTCTATAGCGTCTTCTGTTTTTTTATCGCCACCATAACCTATCGCACTAACCTCAATGTTCACCGCCACCTGCAGAGTGAGGCTATAGTCGAGGAACGCCGGCGGCTGAGACGCGAAATACATGATGGTATCGCCCAGGTGCTGGGATACTTAAGAAGCAAGACAAACCAGATGAAGGAGTCGCTGCCACCCTCGTCGGATGAGAAATTACTGGCTGCAGTGGACGAAATCCAGCAGGTGATGACAGAATCCTACCAGGATATCCGGGAGACGATCGATTCGCTGAACATAGAAGAAGAGGCTGTCTCTCTGCTGGCTAACCTGTCCAGCTACACCGAGCAACTGGGCAAGAGAACCGGCTGCGAGGTCAGCTTTGTGGCACCGCCGGCACTGCCGCCACTCCACCCCGCAGCGCAACTTCAGCTCTTGAGCATTGCCCAGGAGGCACTCAACAATGTCCGAAAGCATGCCGCAGCCACCCAGGTGTGGGTCAAGCTGGAAGACACACCACCGGGCATAGAATTAATGGTTAAGGATAACGGCCGGGGGTTTTCTCCCGCTGAGTCAAAGGGCAACGGACTGAGGATAATGGAGGAAAGGGCAAGCAGCATTAACGCTATTATTACCGTAACCTCTGCCCCGGGACAGGGCACCGAGGTCAAGGTCAAAGTGCCCAGGAGATAAAGACGTGGAAGCCATCACTGTTCTGGTGGTCGATGACCATTCCCTGTTTCGCCGGGGTGTCGTCGCTGTGGTCAGCGCCCAGCCCAGTATGAAGGTGGTGGCTGAGGCCACCAATGGCCGGCAGGCGGTTGAAGCCGTCAAGGAATTCCGCCCCAACATTGTGCTCATGGACCTTAACATGCCGGAAATGGGTGGGGTTGAAGCTACCCGTCTCCTGCTCAAGGAAGCACCGGAGACCAATGTTCTGATACTGACTATCTCCGACAAGGACGCCGACCTCTTTCAGGCTATCAAAGCCGGGGCGAAAGGCTATTTACTGAAAGACACTGACCCGGCAGAGCTGGTGAATGCCATAACCAGCGTCGTCCAGGGTGAGGTCATCATCTCGTCTGTTATGGCGCCCAAACTCCTCTCCGAGATAGGCACCACCCTGGAGCCAATAGAAAAGGAGGCAGTTCTTTTAACCCCGCGGGAAACGGAAATCCTGCAGCTTATCGCCGAGGGGCTGACCGATAGAGAGATTGCCGAGAGGCTTTTTATCTCGCTGAATACAGCTAAGTCGCACCTTAAAAATATTCTTGCCAAGCTCCACCTCAAGAGTCGCACCCAGGCGGCCATCTATGAAGCCCAGAGCCGAAACATACCTGGAAGCTAAAACTCTAAACAATGACAAATAACCAAGCTCAAATGACAAATCAAGCCCAAAATCCCAATGACAAAAAGAAGTATGACCTTGAAGAACGAACCGCACGATTCGGTGAAGCTATCATCGAATTTGTAAAAACTCTCCCTAACGACCCTATCAATAGTCCCCTTATCAGTCAAATAGTGCGTTCAGGGACTAGTATTGGAGCAAACTATATGGAAGCAGACGGAGCAGAATCCAAGAAAGATTTCCAACATAAAATTGCTATCTGCAAAAAAGAGGCAAAGGAGACCAAACATTGGCTCAGAATGATTGCCAAAGCAGAACCCAATCGACGAGATGAATGCCAAAAATTATGGAGAGAAGCCCAAGAACTCACTTTGATCTTTTCTTCTATTCTTTTACCTAAGAAGAAGTAGTGATGAAAATGCCAAATGATAAAGCTCAAATGACAAATCAAGCCTCGCCTGCCAGAGTTCAGGAGGAACGGCGAGCAGGCCAAAATCCCAATGACAAAAAGGGGGGAGAACACTAACAATTTTCCATTCCGTGCTTGACACTGAATCCAGAAAATATAGCATCTAGACGGAAATTCTGGATACCGACTTTCGTCGGTATGGTGTACAGTCAGAAGCGTTCAGGTATTTGAACTTCAATTGTAATTTGGATTTTGACCTTTTAGATTACTAATTCTGCCCTTCAAATCACTCTTTAGAGTGATTGACCACACCAGAATAGTGACTTAATATGAGATAGCACCTAAAATCACGGGGTGTGCAATAGGACGTGCGAAAGGGAGTAAGGGAAAATGAAACTGGGCTTTAAGAGGGGACAGAAAGGTTTCACCCTGATTGAGCTAATGATAGTGATGGCTATTATGGCGGGAATGGCAGCGATTGTCGTCCCCAGTGTAACAGGCACGACCACCGTCGGCCGGAAGACAGCCCAACCAACGGATATCAGAGAAGTCCAGACTGCCGTTTCCCGGTTCAACGCTGATGACAGGGATGGTTCGCCCTGGCCTACTAACGCTTCGCTCACCGGTGTAACCACGGACTGGAACGCGGGCACGCTCCCCACCGGCAGCGGACCCACCGGCTCAGGCAATTCCACATCACCCTACGTTTTCACACAAAACGATATCGCAGGAATTAACTTTACCTCGCCGGCTACTACAGATGCAGGGAGTAAAGTTTTCTACACCGATTACGTAAGGAACCTGCCAAAATATGCCTCTACAAGTATTAGCGTAAGCGCCAACTCGACCTCGAATAACTTCACCATCAGGCAGGGGGGTAATGATGTCTATATCAATCTCTCCAATACTACCAGCGGCAATCTTACTTTCTCCGCATGGGGCGTGGATAAGAGTGGTGGTGTCTGGGTATTCAAGAATGCCGCCGACTACTAAGTCCTGTATTTAGGCATTGTAATAATGCCTGGATGATACTGAAATAATATCAAAATACAAAAGGAGGAAAATAGAAATGAAACCATGGTTTAAGAGAGGACAAAAAGGCTTCACCCTAGTCGAGTTGATGGTAGTGATGGCCATCATGGCGGTACTAACGAGTATCGTTTTCACGGCTGTTTCTGGCACCGCAGAAACCAGCGTCGATACCCAGACCAGGCAGGATGGCAGCACGGTGAACGCTGCCGTCAATGATTACTATGGTGACCAGGTTGGCGCTGAGGTTTTCACCACCAATACCACCACGATACTGAGCTCAACACCAACCACAAAAGATGTTTCTCAAACGATCACCACCCGCTGGCCGGAGAAATACCTGACCGTAACCTATCTGGCTGAGTTCCCCCTCGTATCCGGTAACACGACAACGACAACAACGAGTAATAACGTGACCACGACTACAGTCTTGACTGAGGTGACGGCATCGCTGAACATTACCAATGCGGACAACACCACCATTACTGCTCAAGAATTAGCGGCGGGTTGGAATGCGATTAACTTGAGTGCCCTCTTCAGCAGTAACTATATCCCGGCCGTGCCCAGGAGCAGTGAAGACCTGTCAGGCAACTTCCACAACTACCTCTGGTTAATGAAGAAGACCCAGGCTACGGCTGGGGGCATAATTACTGAATCCCGCAAGGTTGAGGTATTCAAACTGACCAAGGTAGTGAAGAACGAGACGACCAAGAACTATACACTGACCTATAAGCAGATTTACTAATTGCCAGCGCTAGTGTATACTAATGTATTATGCTAATGTATAATGTAGCGTAAAGGAGAAACGAAAATGAAACTAAGCTTGAAGAGAGGCGAAAAGGGCTTTACCCTGATTGAGATTATCATTGTGCTGGCGGTAATGGGAATACTGGCAGCGGTAGTCATACCTAATGTCACCGGCTTCCTGAGCCAGGGCAAGAGCAGAGGCTGGGATGCCGACCGGGGGTTGCTCCAGGCCGCCGTGGATTCCTACCGCACCGACATCGGGAGACGTTCCGGCAACCCCTGGCCCACCCTGGGCGGTCTTAAAGGAACACCAGCCGATATGGCTAATGGAACTAGTGACAACGTCGACCGCGACTACAGCGATATCGGTGACCGGGATGTCAACCGGGAGACAGGTGAGGACCTCAACTCCTTCATTGACATCGGGGTACTGGTCACAGATGGCTACCTGAAGAGCAACAAGGATGTCAAGTCAGCCGACCGCAGATTCAACACTTCGGCCAACAATACCATCAACGGAAGTTACGGCTGGTATATTAACACCACCGGCATTGTTGATGCCATCTACTGGGACGATACGGACCAGGGTCACACCGGCGGGGCGAGCGCTAATGCTACGGATGTGGATACCGCCGAAATCCTGAGCACCACTGGCATGGTAACCGATATCTATCCGTAAAGAGTAATGTCATTGCGAGCGAAGCAATCTCGGTGGTGGGGTGTTTCGGGGATTGCTTCGTCGCTTATGCTCCTCGCAATGACAGGTTTAGCAAGAGTCCTTAGCTAGAAAGAGTCCTTCCACTGATGGAAGGACTCTTTCTCTTTAATGTAGGGTCGTGGCAAGGCACCAATTTTAGTAGTGTCATTGCGAGACCATTCCGCCCGCAGCTATCCTTCTCTCTCCCCTTGGGGGAGAGATGAAAGTGAGGGGTTAGAATCGTATCACCCTCATCCTTCGACAAGCTCAGGACAGGCTCTAACCTCTCCCGTCAAGGGAGAGGGACAGATACACCTGTTGCTCGCAATGACAGGGAATATGCTACAATGAGAATGAGGAACAGGTCACGATGCAGCGCCGTAATAAGACAATAACCATGATGCGCCAACAAGGGTTCACCTTGCTTGAGATAGTTATCGCCCTGGCTTTAATCGGCATCATTATACCTCTGGTACTGGGCGGGCTTTCCCTGACAACTCAAGCTACCGACCGTGTTTATGACCGCTCGGTGCTTTTTGAGCTTGCCCAGAGCCAACTGGAGTCTATCGAGAGCCAGCCATACTCCGTAAATGCCAGTGGTTACACTCTGCTCTCCCCTCCGGCGGGCTATAGCCTCCTGGTAACGACATCACCGGCAGTTACCTACACCTACGCCGCCCCCAAATCAACCTCGACTAATGAGACAATACAACTAGTGACGGTGACAGTGACCGGCGTGCGCGGTAATATGATAGTCAGCTGCTACCGGGTGAGAAAGTGATTGGACAATGAAATCTGAAAAAGGCTTTACCTTGATTGAGATGGTCATTGTACTGGCGATTACCGGCATACTGGTAACTGTTGTCGCTGCGGCGATACCAATGGCGCTGGCATGGGCGCCACGGCAGGCAAACGAGCTTAGCGTTGAAGAAGACCTCAGCTTTGCCCGTTACTGGCTGACCCGGGATGCCAATGCCGCCGAGACTTTCATTCCCCTATCGGCGCCCCAGTATGGCACCCTGCGCTGGAGCAACTTCAGCGGGGCGTCGATGGTGAGCTACAATGTTACCTACAGCTATGACTCAGCCACCACTTCCCTCATCCGTGCGGAGTGGCAAAATAATGTGCTCCAATCCAGCCTGCCCATCGCCCGTAAAATCCTGAGCCAGAACGCCACCCAATTCACCTGGTCGGCCGGCACCCGGAGGCTCACCGCCAATGTTACCTCCGCTATTGTGGATGCTGCCGGTGTGGGCACTAATTCCCGCACCGCCAGCGTCGTAACCACCCTGCGCCCGGTGGCGGAAACGACGGTATCGCCGCCTTCAGATGTGCCTATTCCACCACCACCACCCGGCTCCGAGACCTACTACATATACGCCAACCCAACCATCGTGTATGGTTCCTTAGTCTCGGGTAATTTTACTTCCCTTCACGACAGCGACAGCATCTATTACGCCGTCTTTTCATCGTCGGGTTCACCCAAGCGTGCCAGCTGGTCAGGACAAAGTGAGGTGATGACGACACCAGCCACTATCTCCCAGATAGAGGTCAGATTTATCGGCAAGGTAGACAAGGAAAATATTACTATGGAGTTCTTCGTTCAGGATAGCGCTGCCGGCTTTCCGGCAACACCGACATCCGGCTTCACCTTTACCCAGGCGGATACGGTTAGCACCCGTTTCTTCTATCTGGATGCCACGGCGCTGGCTTATGTCAATTCCCTGCCCACGCGACGGGTTAACCTGAAGGTGCAGGGTAGCGGCTCGGCTACCTTTACCCTCTACACCGACCAGATTGTGTTTACCGCCAGCCCATAGTAAAGTCGTTTCGCTCCAAATACTAAATACTAATTTCTAAACTCTAAACAAATTCAAATGACAGAAACTAAAAAATCAAAACAGTACGATTTAGCAGAGCGAAGCCACCAGAGGGAAATCCCCCTCAGTCTCCCTTTCTTAAAGGGAGAGCCAAAGGGATTTAAGCGAGAGTTGAAGAGGGGCAAAGCCCGTGGCAATCTCCGAGATTGCTTCGCCTTCCGCTTCCTTCGACAAGCTCAGGATGAGCGGAATGGTTTCGCAACGACAGCTAGGAAATGAGACGGATGAGAAGAGTCTTGAAGATTATTAAGGGAGAAAGAGGGCAACTCTTGCCCCTGGTCATCATCGTGCTCGGCGCCGGCACTCTGCTGGTGATAGCGCTACTGCCCTATATCAGCACCATGCTGCAAAGCGGCTACAATGAGCGTGAGCTGGCGATGGCACGCTATGCCGCCGAGGCAAAGCTCAACCGCGTTATAGCTGATATGATTCAGGGCGCCGATGCCTACCCCACCACCTATACTACCACCGAACCCCATACCGGCGGCTCTTACCTGACCTTTAATATTACCACCAGCTATACCGCGGCTAATATCACCGTCAATGATTACACTCCCTCAGTAACTATCTCCCTGCCCAGCCCCAGCCAGACCAAGCCCAGCGACCAGCAGAGCTATGTCGACCCGGGGGTAACCCATCCCAATCTCGCCACCGTGCTAGGTGGCGAATCCTACTTGATGCGGCTCTACAATGTCAAGGCGGGCACACTTCAGATTAACTGGGCTTACAGCCCGGAGGGTACCACACGAATAGGGGTTTGGGCAGGAATGCCGGTAGATACTGGCACCAATGCCCCCTATCCGCCGGGGAGGATGTCCGGCCGGCCCTCCACGACGCCAATCCTGGATACTGGCAACCCCCCATCTAATGTGGACAACAACCGCAGCGCGGCGCTGGTAATTAACCCCGCCACCGATGGTAGCGGCGGCGTCTACACGGTAAACTTCTACAGCACCGGCACCAAGACCACCAAGGCTTTCCAGCCCTCCGGGGGTCCTGATGATACCTGGATATATGTCAAGACTTACAAAGACTATCTGGTTACTGCCACGGCGGCTAATGTCACCGTTTCGGCTTATCTGCGGCAGGTGCCGGGGTTCTCCGAGCCGCGCCCTATTACCCTGGTAAGCGGTACCAATTATAGCTATAACTGGACTAGCAACAATGTGTCCTTCATTACCAACAAGGTCTACATCTACACCTGGAGCCCGCCGTAGGTTGTTGACTAACTCCTCACCCTTTTATCCCTCTCCAAGAGCGGATTCTTTGTCGTTTCACTCCTCAGAATGACTTTTGAGGCAAAGCCCTTATGGAAGGGGAGAGGGAAGTAGTTTTATAAGAGAGGCTTCGCCTCTCTTCAACTCTCCTTAAGCCCTGCCTCATAAAAGAAGGGCAAGAGGGTAATGGTTACTTGCCTCTGCTCTCCAGAATGTCTGCTATCTCCCGGGGCATCACTTTGCCAGCGGAGATTATCATCTGCCACGCCTTGTCGGCGTGGATATCAGTGCGGATGACTTCCTCTTCCTTGACTATTTGTAAGACGCCCGATGTTGGATTGGGAGCGTTCGGTATGAAGATGTTAAGCCAGTTCTCCCCAGACTGAGACAGTGTTTCGTTAGTGATAAAGCCCACCGCCCAGATACCCTTCCTCGGGAATTCAACCAGTGCTGTCTGCCCAAAACCAGCCTTACCCGGGGCAGAAAAGCTCTCCGTGATTTGTTTGATACTGGCGTACAAAGGCCGCACTATCGGCACCTTACCAACCAGGTACTCACCCCATTGCACCAGCTTCTTACCAGCCATGTTACTGGCGATGGCGCCAATCAGGTAAATCAACACGACCGTGACGCCAAAGCCGATACCTGGCACCGGGCGACCCAAGAAGCGCTGGATTACCGGTTGCAGAAAGCTATCGATGGTGGTAAAAAGCCAGACCATTACCCAGATGGTCACCCCGATAGGCACGGCAATGAGTATGCCGGCCAGGAAGTGCCCCCGTAATTTCTGGCCCAGCCAGCGTAAATATCCCCCGAAGGTCTTCTGCATCGTCCTCCTCTCCTTATGGCTTAATGTTCCCTGTCATTGCGAACCGAAGGTGTGGCAATCTCGCTGTGAAGCGCTTGCCCCGCTATCTACAAAGAGACCGTCTAGTAACTCAAACTGTCATTGCGAGCACTTTTCTTGTCATTGCGAGCAAAGCGAAGCAATCTCGTGCCTGACTATATCAATTGTTTGAGATTGCTTCGCCTTCCGCTTCCTTCGACAGGCTCACTGAGCCGTAGTTCAGTACAAGCAGGATGAGCGGAATGGTGTCGCAATGACAAGAAAACAGCCTCATAAATCAAAAATTTTACCGGGATTAAGGATATTATTCGGGTCAAAAGCCTGCTTCAGGGCTTGCATCAGGCTTATCTGCGCCTCGTTCATCTGTAGCGGGAGGTAGCCCTTTTTATCCAGACCGATACCGTGTTCGCCGGAGATAGCACCATGCAGAGAGACCCCAGCACGGTAGATATCACACATCAGGTGAGGCAACCGGCTGTCCCACTCTGCCTGACTCATATCGACCCGGACTGGGTGTAGATGGACATTGCCGTCACCGGCGTGCCCGTAGGCGACCACCGGCACCTTGTGTTCCGCCGATATTTCTTTAACCCGTCGCACAAAGTGGGCTATTTCACTCCGCGGCACCACGACATCTATCAGCTCCATCGGAGCAAACTGCTTCATGGCATGGTAGAACTTTTCTCTGGCCTCAAGCAGTCTTCTCCTGGCTCGTTCACTGCCCGGTGACATCGCCTCCGCAGCGCCATGCCGCCGGCAGATTGCGTCAACTTGAGTAAAATAATCGTGGATTTCGTTTTCCGCTTCTGCCTCCGCTATGAGCAGCAGGAACGCCTCGTAGTCGTGATACGGCAGCTCTCGACCCAGATACTGCTCGACAATCTTAATAATACTTTTTTCCATAAATTCGATGCCCGTCGGGGTCATTTTAAGGCGGAGAATTTCGGGCACAGCATCGATGGCATCCTGCAAATCCCTGAAGGGGACGAAGAGTACCTCTCTGTGGGCGGGCCTGGTGGTCAGCTTCAGGATGACCCTGGTGACCACGGCTAACGTTCCTTCTGAGCCAATGATAAGCTGAGTCAGGTCATAACCCGTGGAGCATTTCACAAATTTTCCGCCGGTCTGGATGATTTCGCCATTGGGCAGCACTGCTTCCAGTCCCAGAATATGGTGCCGGGTTACCCCGTATTTCACGGCATTCATACCGCCAGCATTGGTGGCAACATTACCACCGATAGTAGCCGTCATTTCACCGGGGTAAAGCGGATAGGTCAGCCCGTATCTCTCCACCGCAGTACGCAGGTCAGCCAGGGTAACTCCCGGTTCGACCACCGCCACAAAATTGCTGTCGTCTATCTCCAGAATACGGTTCATTCGCTCCAGAGAGAGGACAATACCACCGTAAAGAGGACTACAGCCACCACTCAGTCCCGTCCCGGCACCCCGCGGGGTAACCGGGATTCTTTTCTCATTGGCGTAAGCCATCAAGTGGGCTAGCGAGGCAGTATCGACGGGTTTGACGATGACTTGAGGCAGATTATGCTGGCTATGCGGAGTTTCATCGTGAGAATAATCCTCCAGCTCACCCTTTTGCGTCGAGATATTAGCCCCGCCGACAATAGCACCTAATTCTATAATGATTTTACGGGTTACACTGGTATATTTACCCTTCACTGCCATCTCCGCACCTGAGCACCGTTAGTCGGCTACCAATAAAGGCTGACTGCGTTATTCCGCCGCCAGACAATTAGATAATAGCAAGATGGTTCTGTTTTGACAAAAAAGCCAGCAGGCTGGTTTGGTTCCACGTAGTGTCAACAGCACGGAGAACTTTCCAGCCAGAATCGCTGCCGTGATATATACCGGACTAAGGCAGCACCTGAACAAAGCCAGAGACCCCACTTAAACATGGGGCAAATCAAACCAGTCCTACAGCCGGCATATTCCGCGGCAATGTTCCGGCGGGTTACGGCTCTTTACCCAACCCTGTCTGGTTGCTGGCTACCCAGACTCACCAGCGCTCGTAGTGCACGATTTCGGCCAGTGTTTTACGCTTTTTCGGTTTAAGTTCGTCGCCGGGATAACCCAGAGGCGTAAAGGCGATTGGCTCGACATCGGCCGGTAAACCCAGAATCTCACGCGTTACCTCTGGTTCAAAGGCTCCAATCCAGCAGGTGCCCAACCCCAGGTCAGCCGCTGCCAGAATAAGGTGGTCCATAGCAATAGCTATATCTACCTCAGAATAGTTTTTGCTGTCCTGCCGGCGAACCCAACCCTGGGCTGAAACCTTACAGGCGCAGATAACCAGCGGTGCCTGAACAAACCAATCCCGTGGGTAGATGCGCTTTAGCTCCTCTTGCCTGCCGGCAGTATGGATGACAACGAACTGGATAGGTTGCCGGTTAGCAGCTGTCGGCGCCTGGCGGGCTGCCTCGAGCACCGTCTCTAGCTTATCACTCTCCACCGCCTCGGGTTTGTAAGCCCGTACACTGTACCGTTTCTGAACGAGTTCCGAGAAATTCATACCGACCTCCTTATACTTAAATCCGACCAGAAGAAACTGTCACTTTGTGCCGATGCATCGTCAGCAGAGCGGGCACACTACTGTAATAAATACTTTAAATAACTGGGCTATCTTTGTCAAGCAATATGGTAGAATAGGCGATATCATGGCGGAGAAAGAACAATCAAAAATTACGGTTCACACCCAGCCTAATGCGAGTCAGAACGAGGTAGTCAGCTTTAAAGACGGCGTTTTACGGGTAAGGATTGCTGCACCCCCGGTAAAGGGCAAAGCTAATCAGGAGTTAATTAAATTCCTAAGTGATGTTCTGGGGGTAAGTAAGAGTAACCTGACTATCGAAAAAGGTCTTACCAGCAAGAACAAGACAGTCGCAATCAGAGGGCTGGGACAAGAACAAGTCGTTAGACTGCTCGAGAGGCACTAACCTAAAGTTGCAGACTCTAATCGGGTTAATATTTGGTAATTATACCATGAAGACATGTAGGTATGCGTTTGCACGGCGGGCAGGACTGTCCTGTCTAGTTAGTGGGAGTAGAGCGTATGAACGCTCTTACCCGAACCCTTACACCTTTAATAATTCTGGTGTATGGCTTGACAGGCACGAACTTTTTGCCTTTTTCGGTTTTAGCCATTGGCTACCTCCTTTCTTGGGGTTGACCCCAAGTCCCAGAAGGGTATTTGCCCCACAGGAGGAACTACCTAATTGGCTAGCCCGCCGTGCAAACGAAATTATAACATGCGCTAAAGAGCAATTGCCACCCTATAAGTTTCTGGGGATTAGTGATAGAATTGGGGCATGGACTCTTCACCTATTTACAAATTTGGCTCAATCCTCGGAATAATCTCTACTATTTGGTTGGGGCTTGTACACTTTCAAGAAGTAGTCAAGGTAGTTCGGAGCTTTCTTAGATGGGTATATCAATGGGTGAGGACTAGCCCTATGAGATTTAATAGATGGAGATGGTGGAGACAACATAGGGTAATATGGGAAATGGTTAAACATGGAGAGTTATATATAATACGGAGCAAGCAAGGGTGGCGATTGGAACTACCATTGAGTCTCCGATATACGAATAAGAACAATAGATATGCAGCAAATTTGGGTAGTGGTTCTGATTATGGGGGGAGTACAGATATATTTGTAACGATGAAACACAATGGCAAAGGATGGGAAAGCCATCCGATTAGACTGTTTCCAGACTCTAAGATTTATCAAGAACTGATACCCTCAGAAACCAAAGAAATAGCGTATATATTCTCTAGGGATTTACAAGCTAAACCATTTTTAGGAACTTCCGTAGTATGTAGAATAGTGAACAAGATACCAGGGAGTATATCTAATTCGGATTTCTCAGTGGGTGGTATAATCAAGCGACAAGGGAAGAATAAATTTGGAACTTCTATAGTCTGGGATACTAAGGAGGAGATACATGTTGTCAAGGGATAGTTACCTAATATTTTGAACCGCCTATCTCTTCCATCTTGCCGGTGACAACAAAGACCACCCGTTCACAGATATTGGTAACCCTATCAGCGGCACGTTCCAGATTATGGGCCACCCAGATAAGGCGGGTTGCCCGTGTAATTGTCTTCGGGTCTTCGGACATAAAAGTGAGCAGCTCCCGGAAAATCTGGTCATAGAGATTGTCCACAAAATCGTCTTCTGCAATGATTTTCTTGGCAGCTTCGGCATCGCGGCTGACGAAAGCATCCAGGCTGCGGCGGAGCATATCGACAGCCTGGTCTGCCATGCGGGGAATATCGATGAGCGGTTTTAAGGGCGGTTCATCGCCAATCATAATAACAATCTTGGAGATGCCGGCAGCGTAATCACCCATCCTCTCGACCTCTGTTATGATGTTAAGTATGGCCACGATAATACGCAGGTCGCTGGCCATTGGTTGCTGAGTAGCTATCAACTCGACGCACTTCTCTTCAATCTCAAATCTTTTATTGTTTATCTTCCGGTCATCGGCGATTATTTGGTGGGCTAACTCCATGTCTCTCTGCTTCAAAGCCTCGATGGAACGAAGCATTGCTTTGCTGACCATACTGCCCATAGCCACAATATCGTCCTGGATTTCTCTCAGGTGTCTATGAAAGACCGTTCTTATTTCCATCCGTATCCTCCCCGGGAATATTTATCCAAATCGGCCCGTGATATAATCCTCGGTGCGCTTATCCTTAGGATTGGTAAAAAGTTGAGAAGTCAGGCCGTATTCCACCAGCGTTCCGGCTCTATCTTCCCCCATCATCATAAACGCTGCCATATCCGATACCCGGGCTGCCTGCTGCATGTTATGGGTAACGATAATAATAGTGTATTCTTTGACCAGATTTCTCATTAATTCCTCGATTTTTAGTGTGGCTACGGGGTCAAGGGCGCTGCACGGTTCATCAAGGAGTATTATCTCCGGCGCCACGGCCAAAGCCCGGGCAATACAGAGACGCTGTTGCTGACCGCCGGAAAGAGAAGACCCGGACAGATTAAGTTTGTCTTTTACCTCATCCCACAGTGCTGCCTGGCGCAGACCGCGTTCCACAACATCTTCCAGTTCCCAGCGGCGGCTCCACAGGCGGGTTAGCCTCAGCCCCGCCGCTACATTATCGAAAATCGACATCGTTGGGAAGGGCGCCGGCTTCTGGAAAACCATACCTATTCGCCGGCGGATAACAACCGGGTCTACATCCCTGGCATAAATATCTTTCCCGTCTAATAAGACACAGCCCTCTACCCGCCCCCCGTGCGAGACTTCATGCATTCGATTGAGACAACGAATCAATGTGGACTTTCCGCAGCCGGAGGGGCCGATGATAGCCGTGATTGCCCGCGACTTGATACTCATGTCGATGTGTTTGATGGCAAGCGTGTTTCCATACCAGGCACTCAGATTCTGAACTTCCAGAATACCCTTTTCACCTTCCAAGTGCGCGGCTCCTTCTTCAGTCCTGTGCTCATTGTCATTACTAACCATATTCTGGATTATAGCACTTGTTTTACCTTCCATACATTACTCCTGATAGGTCTAAGACTGTCGCCGATTGCTGAGCCGGCGCACCAGGATACTGATGCCGAGGACCAGCAGAATGAGGAGGAAAGCTCCTGCCCAGGCCTGTTGCTGCCAGTCCGGATAGGGTGACGATGCGTAGCGGAATATTTGAAGTGGTAGCGCTCCAATGGGCTTGGTGAGACCCTGGAAGCCGAACTGGCTGCCCAGCGCCGTAAAGATTAGAGGCGCCGTCTCCCCGGCAATGCGGGCAATGGCCAGCATTATTCCGGTAATAATCCCGGTCATAGCGCCCGGCATGATTACTCCTATCACTGCCCGCGAACGGGTGATGCCTAAAGCTAAGGCTGCCTCGCGCATTGAATTCGGCACCAGGCGCAGCGACTCCTCGGCCGTCCGTGCGACAACGGGAACCATGATAATGGCCAGGGCAACGCCGGCGGAAAGCGCTGAATATGAGTGCATCGGCCGGACCACAATAGCGTAGGCGAAGACGCCCACCACGATAGAAGGGACACCGGCCAGAATGTCTGCCACGAACCTGACCGCATAAGCCATTTTCGGACTGGCAAATTCAGCCATAGAAATTCCTGCCATTAAGCCTATCGGTAAAGCGAGTATCGAAGCCAGCGTTATCAGGATGAGAGTGCCGAAAATCTCGTTACGCATGCCTCCCCCGGCCTCACCGACCGGACCGGCTGCCCGGGTAAGGAAATCCAGATTGAGAAAGGCGATGCCGTGCGCCAGCGTGTAGCCTAAGATGAGAGCCAGAACCAGGATAGCCAGTCCGGCAGCAGCACTGCTCAGGGCAGACATTATCCGGTTCAGCCACTTCCGTCTTAAATAGCCAATTTCAGACATCGATTATTCCGTTTCCGCCTTCACTACTGTCATACGCCACACCAGCAGGCGGGCAAACACATTTACCAGCAGAGTTACTGCAAAAAGTACCAGGGCTAGTTCCACCAGACTGCCGATGAAGACTTCGCCGGTAGCCTCGTTGAACTCATCGGCTATCTTACTGGCAATGGTGCTGCCCGGGGAAAAGAGCGAAGCGGTCAGGGCGTAGTTATTGCCGATAACCATAGTCACTGCCATAGTTTCACCCAGAGCCCGTCCCAGCCCCAGGATGACCGCCCCTATCAGTCCTGAGCGGCAATAGGGCAGCACCGCCTGTCGAATTGTCTCCCAGCGGGTGGCTCCCAGAGCCAACATCGCCTCGCGCTGTTCGTTTGGCACAGCCTTTACCGCGTCCCGGCTTACCGCCGTAATGATGGGAATAACCATAATGGCAAGGATGATACCCGCAGAAAGAAAGCCGACCCCGAATGGCGGTCCCTGGAATAAAGGCAGAAATCCCAGTTTGCTACCCAGCCAGCTTTCGATATGAACTCTTACGAAGGGCACAAGTACGAAGAGACCCCACAACCCGATGATTACGCTGGGTATGGCGGCCAGCATCTCGATGAGAAACGAGACCGGCCCCCGCATCCATGATGGCGCCATTTCAGTGAGGAATATAGCCGAACCCAGGCTTATCGGTACGGCAATAAGCAGTCCGATAGCCGAACTTAGCAGCGTACCGTAGATTGCCGGCAGGGCCCCGAATGAGTCCTTCACCGGGTCCCATGACGAACTGATGATAAAAGCAGCCCCGAACTTGCGGATAGCCGGCATGGCATCTATGTTCAGGACAACGATAAAGCCCACCAGAATTGCGACTATCAACAGGGCAGAGACGAGTGTTAGATTGGTGAAAATTTTATCACTGAGGCGACCCTGACTTGCCGTCCACCTCTTTGCCCAGACTTTCACCCTTCCGAGCAATGTCTTATCCGGTTCATTTTGCTTCACTAATCTCAACGTCGTTTATACCTTTCTCTCCCCTTTGCGGGAGAGACGAAAGTGAGGGGTAGAATTGGAATCACCCTCACCTTAATCCTCTCCCGTCAAGGGAGAGGAAGTTATTTATTTAGGGTATTTATAAGATTTCACTAGCGAGTGAGTAGAGGCTGCCCCTGATACTTGATGGACAGTATCTCATTTTCTGCTCTGGTTACAGCGAGGCTGGAGAGCTTAGCATAACCAAGCGGTTCTGTGAACTGCTGCCCGTCATGTATCGCCCACCAGAGAAAATTCACCAGCGTCTGTCCCTTGTTTTTATCGGTCTGGTTTGCATAGGCCAGTATCCAGGTGAACCCGACGATGGGATAAGCATCCGGGTTATCGGAATTAGTCAACATCACTTTAGTGTCATCCGGCAGGGTTACGCCCTGGGCTGCCGCTGTAGTCGATACCAGACTAGGGACGATGTAGTTGCCTTTCGCATTCTGCATTGTAGCATACATTATGTTGTTCTGAAGGGCATAAGCCAGTTCGACATAGCCGATGGCTCCGGGTATCTGGACTACCTGGCCGGCCACTCCGGCATTGCCCGAACCACCGATGTCACCGGGCCAGTTGACAGAGTTAGCATTACCGACCTTGGTCGCCCATTCCGGGCTGACTTTACTCAGGTAGTTGGTAAAGATATTGGTGGTGCCGGAACCATCGGAGCGGTGTACAACTGCTATCGACGTGTTAGGTAGTCCCACGCCGGGGTTTTGAGAGGATATTCTCGGGTCGTTCCACATGGTTATCTTCTTCAGATAGATATCTGCCAGAATATCAGGGGTGAGTTTCAATCCAGAGAGTACTATTCCTGGCACATTATAGATTACGACGACGGCTCCGCTGGTCATGGGTATGTGCAGAATAGCACCGCCAGCCGCTGTAGAGGCTGCTATCTGGGTATCTGTCATGATGCCGTCGCTGGCGCCGAAGTCAACGGTACCTGCTGTAACCTGTGAGATACCGCCACCCGAGCCAATAGACTGATAGTTTATCTGCACCCCGGTGAGCTTGTTGTACTCGTCAAACCACTTGGAGTACAAGGGGTAGGGGAAAGTAGCCCCGGCTCCGTTCAGATTTACCGGTTGGGATGGCGTTGTTACTGGTACCCCGGGCGTGGCGGGTGCTGTAGTTGGTGTCGCTGTGCAGCCAGCCATGACAACGCTTACCAAAATCGCCATCGGTACGAAGGTCCTGAACCACTTGCTGGTAAATAAATGCAACCTGTTTTCCTCCATTAATACTTACTTTTTATTTCGATGGCTTCTAAGCGCTTCTGTCCATCTATTACCAGAATACAGGACAGACTTTAAGAATTGTTTAAGGCTTTGTTAAAGTCTTGTTAAATTTTACAGATTGGTTGGACCGGGGTTGGCTTTGAGAGGTATACTGAAACTGAAGGTAGAGCCTTTGCCCTCTTCGCTTTCAGCCCAGATATTGCCGTTGTGAGCCTGAACCGTGTGTTTGGCGATAGCCAATCCGAGTCCACTGCCACCGCTCGTCCTGGCTTTATCGGCTTTATAGAAGCGCTCAAAGACGTGAGGCAGGTCATCTTTGGCAATTCCTATTCCCGTATCGGAGACACTAACCGTAACGGCCTGCCTGTCTGCTCGGATAGATACAGCTACCTTGCCACCGGCATGGTTAAACTTGATAGCATTGTGCATCAGATTAATCACTGTCTGTCGAATTCTATCGCTGTCAGCGATAACAAGTGGGAAAGGTGAGGCAAGCTCGACCGCTATGGTCACCTGCTGTTTTTCTGCCAGGGGATTTAACTGGGCAACCACCTCTTCTATCAGTAAGTTAATGTCCACTGGTGTCCTCTTCAAATCAGCTTTGCCGGTTTCGATACGTGATAACTGGGTAAGCTCCGCTACCATCTGGGTCAGCCTGTCAACTTCATTATTAATCCTTGCCAGGAAATCCGTTGCCACCACTTTATCGTTAATAGCACCATCTTTCAGGGTTTCTACCATAGCCTTGATTCCAGCTAAGGGGGTTCTCAACTCATGAGATATGTTGCCTACCAGCTCTCGCCGCATGGTATGCAGGCTTCGGAGTTCTGTCAGGTCTTGAAATAGCAGCAGCACCCCGGTTTGCTTGCCTTCCTTGATCGGGACAGCGATAGCCCTGAGAAACCGCCTTGTAACAGCTGTCTCAAACTGGACGCTTTGCGTCTGGCCGGTTTTCAGACAGAGTTTCAGAATCTGGTCTGCTTCGTGGTCACGCACCGCTTCTATCAAGGGCCTGGTCATGGCGTCTTTCTCACGGAAATTGAAGAGTTTTTCAGTAGCCGGGTTAGCTAAGATTATTTTCCCTTCCGCATCTGTCACGACAACTCCATCGGTTAGTCGTGACATTACGGCGGCAAGCCTGCTTCTTTCATCCGATATTACCGCTATATTGTTCTTGATATTGGCAGACATCTCATTAAAGGCACGGCCGAGCCGGCCTATTTCGTCAGTGGTCTTTACTGGAATCTGCTGGTCCAGTTTTCCGGCGGCGATTCCTTCCGCCGCTCCGGTGATTTGCCTTACCGGCCGGGTTACCAGCCTGGTAACAACCACCGCTGCCAGAATGACCAGCAGCGTGGCTGCGGCCACGGCCCCGATAATAGTCATGACCGTAGTATTTACCGAGCTTTCGATAACTTTTAGCGGCAGAGCTAGACGAGCGATACCCAGGACTTTTCCTTGACCCGTTACGGGTACGGCAACATACATCATATTCTCATGGAGAGTGGCACTATAGCGGGTAGCCTGTCCTACGCCGGTGGCGAGCGCCGCTATAACCTCAGGACGGCCTGCGTGATTTTCCATACCGGCCGGGGCCTGGTCGGTATCCCCCAGGACGGTACCGTCAATGGAGATGAATGTTATCCTGGTGCCGATTTCGTTTCCTATGTTCTTGGCAATGGTATCGAGATTCTCGTTCTGAGCCACATTGCTAAAACCGGGTATGCTGATATTGGCTACAAGTTTGGCTTCATTAACTAATTGGGATTCCAGACTATTAATCTGGATGTCTCTGGTGGTATTAATCATATAGAAGCCCAGGAAACCCATAGTGAGTAGAACCAGTGCGGTCAGCGGAATGGTTAACTTCCAATAAATACTACGTGACAACTTTACCCCCCAAACTTATAGCCTACACCTCTTATGGTTATCAGGCATTTAGGCTCTTCGGGATTATCTTCTATCTTCTCTCGCAGCCACCGTATGTGAACATCGACAGTGCGGGTATCTCCCGAATAATTATAACCCCAGACCTTCTCCAGCAACTGGTCCCGAGTGAATACGAGTCCTTTGTTTTTGGTCAGGAAAGCAAGCAGGTCAAACTCCTTTGGCGTAAGACTCAGTACATTGCCTGCTTTGGTAATCACATGATGACCGGTATCAACTTCTATATCACCAAACTTAAGAGGCATTTCTGGAATCGCTGTTTGAATCTCCACCCGCCTTAGCATGGCTCGTATTCTAGCCAGCAGCTCTCTCATGCTGAAAGGTTTGGTCATGTAATCATCGGCACCGAGGTCAAGCCCGGTTACCTTGTCGATTTCATCGTCCCTGGCGGTTAGCACCAGAATGGGTACAGTCATTTCCTTGCGAAGAATACGACAAACCTCGAACCCGCTCAACCCTGGCAGCATTATGTCCAGGATTACAAGGTCAGGCTTATTCATTCTAGCGACTTCCAGAGCCTGAACTCCGTCAACCGCAGTTACTACATCATGACCCTCTTTGCGCACATTATATCTGAGCGCCTCAAGCAGGTTAGGGTCATCTTCAACAATCAACACTTTGCTACTCATATGCTTTCAATCTAAGTATAAGGCTAAGTACGAAAGCTATCAAATCGAACTGGTGAATTTGACAATGAGGGCTAACTTTTGCTAATCTTATCCCGACTTTAATCTATTAATCAAAATACCGGTGGTTGTAGTGTTCTGATATTCTGGTCATCTCACTGTTCTAATAGGATGTCAGTAGTCTTATAAAAGTAAAATCCACAGATAAGCCCTCGGTCTGTGCCCAAGGAGTAGTTTATGACATCATCTAAACAGTATGAAATTAAAGATGCGTCTTTAGCTTCAGCCGGCAAACAGAAAATCGAGTGGGCGGCACGCGAGATGCCCGTGGTCCGGTCAATCAGGGAACGTTTTGCCAGGGAGAAACCTCTGGCCGGTATCCGTATCTCAGCCTGTCTGCACATTACCACCGAGACGGCCAACCTGGCGCTTGCCCTCCAGGCAGGGGGTGCCGATGTCGTCCTCTGCGCCTCTAATCCCCTCAGTACCCAGGATGATGCCGCCGCCGCTCTGGTTGATTTTGGCATTCCCACTAACGCCATCAAGGGCGAGGATGATGCAAGTTACTATAGGCACTTGAACACTGCCCTTGATCACAAGCCTCAGCTCACCGTGGATGACGGCGCTGACCTGGTGGCTACCCTGCACACCAAGCGCACCGATTTGATTAAAGGTATCATAGCCGGCACCGAAGAAACTACCACAGGCGTCATCAGGCTGCGCAGTCTGGAAAGGGAAGGCAAGCTCAAGTATCCAATTATTGCTGTTAATGACGCTCAGACCAAGTATCTCTTTGATAACCGCTATGGCACCGGGCAGAGCACTATCGATGGTATTACCCGGGCTACCAATATCCTCTGGGCAGGTAAGAACGTGATTGTCTGCGGCTATGGCTGGTGCGGACACGGCATCGCTATGAGAGCAAAGGGGCTTGGCTCACAGGTGATTGTGGTCGAGGTGGAGCCGGTGCGCGCTCTTGAGGCAGTCATGGACGGTTTTCGGGTAATGCCTTTGTTAGAGGCAGCCAAACTGGGTAATATTTTCGTTACCGTTACCGGGGATAAGAATGTTATCGATAAAGCCCATTTACAGGCGATGAAAGACGGGGCTATTATGGCTAACAGCGGACATTTTAATGTCGAGATTAATATTCCCGCTCTGGAAAGCCTGTCTAAACAGAAGAGGACGATTCGCCCCTTCGTCGAAGAATATACCCTGAAGGATGGTCGCCACATCTTCCTGCTGGGTGAGGGCAGGCTAATCAATCTGGCGGCGGCAGAAGGGCACCCGGCCAGTGTGATGGATATGAGCTTTGCTAACCAGGCCCTCTGTCTGGAACATCTGGTGAAGAACAAGGGCAAGCTTGAATTAAAGGTCTACTCCGTGCCGGTCGAGATTGATAAGCAGGTTGCCCGCCTGAAGTTAACCTCGATGGGTATCGATATCGATACTCTCACGCCTGAGCAAGTAAAATACTTGTCTAGCTGGCAGGAAGGAACTTAACTTAGGATAAACTAATAAATCAACTTAAGAGGAGATGGGAAGAGACAAAATGACCAATAGTTTTATGGATTCGGCTAATTATGTGTTTAGCTCGGAATCGGTTACAGAGGGACACCCCGACAAGCTTTGTGACCAGGTAGCTGACGGCATTCTCGATGCAATCATGAAAGATGACCCCAAGGGGCGTGTTGCTTGTGAGGTGGCTACTACTACCGGCCTGGTGATGGTACTCGGTGAAATAACTACCACCAGCTATGTGGATATTCCCAGTGTGGTCCGTGATGTGGTTAAGGACATCGGTTATACCAAGCCCGAATACGGCTTTGACTACCAGTCTTGCGGCATTCTGAACGGTATCAAGGAGCAATCCGCGGATATCGATAGGGGCGTCAGCAAGTCGAAAGAGGCTAAGGAGAGCGCCAAGGTTGCCAAGCTTGAGGAAATCGGCGCCGGCGACCAGGGAATGATGTTCGGTTATGCCTGTAATGAGACCCCGGAACTGATGCCGCTGCCCATTTCTCTGGCCACAGGGTTGACCAGGCGTCTTGCCGAGGTGAGGAAAGAGGGTATCTTGTCCTACCTCCGCCCTGACGGTAAGTCCCAGGTTAGCGTTGAATACCGAAAGGGCGTTCCCAAGCGGGTCACCTGCGTGGTTGTCGCCGCTCAGCATGATCCTTTTCCTAAACTTGATCTCGAACACGAGCACGAGAAAATAGAGAAGGATATCATTAAACATGTTATCAAAGCAGTCATCCCAGCTAAATTCATTGACAAAGACACCAAGTTTTACGTAAATGGCACCGGCCGGTTTGTCATCGGCGGGCCTGTCGGTGATACCGGTTTTACCGGACGTAAACTGATTTGTGATACCTACGGCGGCGTGGCCCGGCACGGTGGGGGAGCCTTCTCAGGTAAAGACCCGACCAAGGTCGACCGCTCAGCATCCTACATGGCGCGCTATATCTGCAAGAATATCGTGGCTGCCGGACTGGCTGACCGAGCCGAGCTTCAGGTGGCTTATGTTATCGGCGTCGCCCACCCGCTCTCCGTCTCCATCGAGACCTTCGGCACGGGCAAAGTCGATAACGATGTGTTGATGAAACTCATTAACAAGCACTTCGACCTGAGACCGGCGGCGATTATCGAGGCCTTTAACCTGCGCCGCCCCATGTTCAGACAGGTATCGAACTACGGCCATTTCGGACGGACTGACCTCGACCTTCCCTGGGAAAAGACCGACAAAGCCAAGATACTGAGGAAAGAGGGGCTGGGGAAGTAGGGGATTAGTTATAAAAGATGTCATCCCGATGAAAATCGGGATCCAGATTCTTTGGCGTGCCTAGACTGGATTCCCGCCTTCGCGGGAATGACAGAGGGAAAGAGGGGCTGGGGAAGTAGGGAAAGGCAAAGAAAGCTTCGCCTTTAGAAATAACTGGCGAGCCGTTCGAGAATTGTCATCCAGATGAAAATCGGGATCCAGATTCTTTGGCGTGCCTAGACTGGATTCCCGCCTTCGCGGGAATGGCAGGATGAACCAATGAAGATTGTGCGTTTTGCGGCTGATAGCAGGGTTAAATACGGGATATTAAAGGGCGAGTCCATTCAGGCTATCGAGGGCAGGCCTTTCCGTAATATCAAACCGGTTGCGGGCGGACATTACCGATTGAGTGCGGTAAAACTTCTGTCACCAGTCACTCCCTCCAAAATAGTGGCGGTGGGGCTTAATTACCGTGGTCATGCTGCTGAACTTAATAATCCTCTGCCGGATGAACCCCTGATTTTCCTCAAACCGGCGACCGCTGTGATTGGCACCGAGGATAACATTATCTATCCTCCTTCCTCCAGCAGAGTGGACTATGAAGGCGAGCTGGGGGTAGTAATCAGGAAAACAGCCTGGCGAGTATCGATAGAAGACGCCCTGGACTATGTGCTGGGCTATACCTGTTTTAACGATGTTACTGCTCGTGACCTGCAGAACCGGGATGGACAGTGGACCCGGGCCAAGGGTTTTGATACCTTTGCCGCTATTGGTCCTTGTATCGAGACCGAGCTTGACCCGGGGAATGTTATTGTGGAAACATATCTCAACGGGGAGCTTAAGCAACGAGGCAACACCAATGACCTTATCTTTGCTGTCCCGAGAATGGTCAGCTTTATCTCTAATGTGATGACCCTGCTGCCGGGGGATATTATCGCCACCGGCACTCCCAGCGGTATTGGGCCAATGTCTGCCGGCGATACGGTCGAGGTGAAGATAGCGCCCATCGGCACACTCCGGAACTATGTCGTCAAAAACGGCAGCTAAGGTCTACAATACTGCCGAGGGGTGCGATGCATCATTCGCTGAGACTATACGAAAGACATCGTGAACTGTTTCTCCGCTATTACATCTTCCAAGCCAGATGGACCAGGCTGCCCCTGGTGGGGAGACTGGTGAGAAGGGTAGCCAACACCTACGGTAAAAGGGTCAGCGGCGCTTACCTCCTCACGCCCAGCGATGCCGAGAGCATAGTGGACATTGCCGAGGGTCTGTTTCTGGGGCCATGCACCTGTCGGGCGGTATTCCATAATTGCGATAATCCGCTAAATGCGGAGATAATGGTCGGGCTGACCCGGAATGTGTTCCTGGCAGAAAGAGCGCATGATTATCACCCGATAACCAAGGCGGAGGCTAAGGACATCTTAAAACAGTGCCAGCAGAAGGGTCTTATCCATACCATCATCAAATGCCGGGAGGATTTCTACGCAATATGTAATTGCTGCTCCTGCTGCTGTGTGCCACTGAGGCTGAGCCGTGAATATGGTATTGGCAATGCCCTCACCCGGAGCCGGGATATAGTTCAAGAGTTTAAGGACAACCAGCATTTGTCCACGGGCTAGTCTATTCTCGATTTGGCAATCTGTGGAAACCGATGAATTATATTAGCTACAAACTTTAGGATTACTCATACTTACTAATGAGAGTTTCATCGATAAGATGTGAGGAAAGACCTTGCATAATAACGTATGGTTGCATCAAGGGGTTCAAAAAGCGGAATCGAAATTTTCGCCTAGTGCCAATTTTTTGCAAGATTGGGCCACGAGTCTGTTCGCAGAAATCATTCAGGTGCCTTGAGAATGCTGGGATATCATAGCGTTTCCCCATTATTTGGCTCATTGGTTCGCGGACATCAGCAGCAGCGAAATACCCTAAAGCGTCAACTTTAGATAGGGCGCAAGCCAGTAAAACTTGGGAATATAAAGTGTCCCTTGCGCTCATTGTAGCTCTATGATATAAACTCAGGATGCTTTGTTGCACTTTGGATAGAGCATCTTTGATTGCCTCATTTACGTCATCCTTTTGAATTTCTTCACGCCCAGAGTCCACAGCCTTATAGGCAGAACGCTGTGCCAACAGGTGCATATAATGAGGAAGACCCTGAGACAATGAAGATATGTACTCTAGAGCATCTGCGGTAATTGTCATCGGGATTGTTTGTAACCCTTTATTTACAATTTCATTAAGTTCCTCACGTGACATGCGGGGCAGGCGAACTTGCACCAAGGCACGGTCTATTGATTGATGTTCCTTAACCAACTCATCGACGCTGTCGGCAACCCCAACAAGAATAAGGGTAGCATTAACAGAGTAATCGGAAAGGGTCTTAATAGTATCAGTAAGGAGTGTTCGTGTATCAGGGGTACGGATTCTATCAAATTCGTCTATAATGACCAATGCATGTGGCTGAAGTGATTGAAGAATACGACAGACATCATTGGGAGAAGCCTTCTCGCCAAGGAGCTTCACCAAGTCAAGAGGCTCTGCCGTAATTCTAGCAACAAAACCCGTCCCTCGCTTTGGACGAAACACTCTTATTTGCTCGAAGACTTTCTTCCATATGGAGGAATAAACATCCTCTACATCACAATTAGTCTTTGAGACAATGTGACTCTTCCCTGAATACAAAACACTCAATACATCCTTTAAGACATTTGCGAGGGAGGTCTTACCTACACCTCTCTCTCCGAAGAGTACCACGTGTTGTCCGCGCTGGTTTATTGCAGCAATGATCTCTCGCACTTGGCTAATGCGGCCCGCAAATAATGAGTACTCATTTACCGGGGCTGCCGGGCTGAATGCGGTGCTGATTTTCATTTCTAGAAGCTGACGGTTAGCAACGTTAAAAGTCATGGTTCCCTCCAAAACGTCCGTTACATTCTACAGTATACCGTGCTTTACTAATAATTAGTTATATACTACTCTTAAGATAATTGCAAACGCTGGTTGTGCTCCACAAACTCTTCTGACACGGGGAGAGGTTATCTAGAGACATCTACGTTACAAAGTATTCGGCTATTCCTCTTCGTTTTTAGCTGTCGAGAGGTAGACAGAGCCGGTCTCTTCAAGGCGACCATACTGCATTACCCGGTCAATCAAGGCTTTGTCCCACTGCTTACTTTCGACAATTCGGGTGAGCGCGGTTGCATCCAGTTGTGATACCTCCAGCCACTTGCCCGCCTCTATCAGAGTGCTATCTAATACTTCTCGCTCGGCTTCGTTCTTAGCCGGGAATTTCAGCTTTTTATCGAACTTGACCCGAGCTTTACGGTTACTGCCCTGTATTACTTCCACCTGTTCCCGGCGGGCATAGTCGATAATCGCTTCTCTTACCTTACCTATCTCCTTTTCAGTGTCGCCTGCCTTTTCCCTTAGCTCGGCATACTTATTCACCAGAGCGACTCCAGGCTCATTCAGGTATTCGTTGGCCGGCAGGGCTGCCACCTTGTAGAGGTGCTTCCTCGTGGGACAGAGGTCAGGGTACTCGCACCACCGGCACAGTGCCGATTCCCGCGGCGGAAAATCCTGGGCCGAGGCGATTTCATCAATGAGATGGGTAGTATCGTCCACCAGTTTAGAGATGGCTGCATCGGAGCGTGCAGAAACGAACTCCCGGTCAAAGGCAAGGTAGTGCCAGACCAGCCGCACACTTTGAATATCGGGCCATTTATGCTGAATGCCGATTTGATACAGACCGAGTTGCCGGTCATGGTCAAGCTCTGCCTGACTGGGCAGGTGGGCTGAGGTCTTGTAATCATGGATTATGCACACATCGTCTTCGGTACGGGCGAGACGGTCGATGAATCCGGTAAGTTTATACTGTCCCTGAGCATCCAGGGGAAAGGTGAGCCTCATCTCGGTGGCGATGGTGATATCGGAGCTAAAGGGAGCATAGCGGTCATAGTAGCTTTGAATCAATTTCTTGCCCAGAGCCTGGTAATGCTGGGGAGTCAGTTCCGGCCTGGTGATAAGAATGGCATCATGCCAGTTTTGCTGCCAGACCTTCTGGTAGTAGGCAAGCAGGTCGTCCAGAGTATTGAGTTTGGTCAGCCTGATGTCGTCATAGCATTTCTTGAGCGTCTCGTGAACCATCGTGCCCAGGAAGCCTTCCACGCCCTCGACGTCGCGCTTAATCTTGTCCCGGTAGTGAAGCTTATACTTTAAGGGACATTCTTCATAGGTGCTTAGCTGGGAATGAGAATAAAGCGGCATAACAGTTCCTTATTCAATGGTTTAATCCTTTACCGGGTTAAGGACGGCTCTGACCGACCCGGCCGTAGTCATCATCCAGTCTCACTACATCTTCCAGCTCCGGGGTGGAGACCTCAAACAGGGTGGTGTCCTCTATTGCCTCCAGACGGTGTTTGGTAAGAGGAGGAATCTTGAAGCAATCGCCCGGTTGAGCCACCGATGCTACCATCTGTCCATCGCTCCCGGCAATTTCGATACGGGCTTTCCCTTGATATATATACATACTTTCGTCCTTCTGCTTGTGGTATTGCAGGCTGAGTCGATGCCCTTTTTTGATAAAAATCAGCTTGCCGGCATATCTGGGAGTATAAGCCCATAATAGCTCAAATCCCCAGGGTTTTTCTGTCTTACGGGGAAGTTTAGCATCCATGTTCAGTTCTCCTTAAAAAAGCACTGTTTGTATTTAGTTGATTCCACCTGTAGCGAGGGTCGGTGACAAGCCACTGTCATTGCGAGCACCAAGTGTGCCTCTCCCTCTCCCTTGACGGGAGAGGTTAGGTGAGGGTGATACGATTCTAACCCCTCACTTTCATCTCTCCCGCAAGGGGAGAGAGAAGGATAGATGCGGACGTAATAATCTCGCAATGACATTACCAACCATAACCGAATAGTACCCTTAAAGACCAATAAGCTTGCTAGACTCCTGCTAGCTCTTTACCCAGCATGAGCAGCCTGGCCACTTGAGCCGGCGTGCTACTCTCAGCATAAATGCGGAGCAGCGGCTCAGTCCCGGAAAAACGGATGAGCAGCCAACTATTATCCGCCAGGATGTAGCGGAAGCCATCGGTGGTATCGAATTTTACTACCTTAACACCATCAATATATTGCGGGCGATTATGTTTTATGCGCTCTATTATCGTCTGGTGTTCTGCCTCAGGGAAGTTTACATCCACCTTAACCCCATCAATATACTGCGGGTAATTATGTTTTATGTGCTCTATTATCAACTGGCGTTCTGCCGCAGGGAATTTTACATCCACACGGTTAAAATGGTGCGTGCCCACCTTGCTGTAGAGATACTCGATGAGTTCCGACGGTTTTTTACCCGTTTTTACCATCAGGTCGAGGAAATAGAGAGCCGCCAGGATACCGTCTCTTTCGGGCACATGACCCCGGAAGCCGAAACCGCCGCTTTCTTCACCGCCGATAAGGGCATTTTCCGCCAGCATTATCGGGGCTATATATTTGAAGCCCACGGCCGTATGGCGCACCGGCACACCGAATATTTCACCCAGGCGATCGAGCATGGCCGTGGTACTGATTGTCTTGACGATAAGCCCCCGCTCACCGCGCACCTCCAGCAGGTACAGGCAGAGCAGCGTAAAGACCTGAAGAGTGGTCAGGAATGTGCCATTTTCGTCCATAACGCCCAGGCGGTCGGCATCACCATCGGTAGCTAATCCGACATCAGCCCCCTGCTCTCTAATAGTAGCCGAGAGCCTGGCAAGATTAGCCACAATCGGCTCCGGTTGTATGCCTGGAAAGAGGGGATTACGATCACCATTTATCTCGGCTACCTTAATCATCCCTCCATCTAACAACGTCTTGAGATAGCCGGCGCCGGCGCCATGCATCGAGTCAATCACCACTTTCAGTTGGCTCTGGCGTAGCTGACTAAGGTCAATAATGTTGGCGACATGCTGGCGGTAAATCAGAGCCAAATCAAGATATTCTACTAACCCTCGCTCTAAGGCTTGAGCCAGTGGCATTTGTTTTATTTCTCCGGTAGCGAGAATATGAGCAACATTATTTTCTATTTCCATGGTAACTTCATCGGTGGCGCTGGAGCCGAATTCAGATTTATACTTAAAGCCGTTCCATCTAGCTGGATTGTGGCTGGCGGTGATGATGATAGCCCCTCCAGCCTGCTGCGCCTTAACGCCATAGCTTATCACCGGCGTCGGGGTGGCTTTAGAGCAGAGGTATACCTTGATGCCATTGGCGGCAATCACCTCAGCGGCGGCGGCGGCGAAGTCCTCGGAGGCAAAACGGGTGTCATAGCCGACAATCAACCCACGATGAGCTAAACCGGCTTGCTTGACATAGTCAGCCACCGCCTGGGCGCACAACCGCACATTATCAAAGGTAAAATCCTCGGCGATGATGCCTCGCCAGCCATCGGTGCCGAATTTTATTGGGTTTTTGTTCACCTCACCCCCTGTATCCCCCTCTCCTTCAAAAGAGAGGGGGAAGGTTTCTATAAAAGAGACTAGTTACGTTAGCCCCTACTCGATTAGACGGAAGCTCGCAATGACAGTGTCAAACGTAGAAGAATAAGCATCATACTCCGACTCATTAGCTGAAGCCCATACTTGATACTGATAGCCATTGCGACTCAAAGTGAGTGCTTTTGTTTTTGTCGAGGCGCTGTTTTTTGAGAACTGGCTAAGAGATGTCCACTCACACGCCGGGTATACACCCTGCCACATCAAGTCTTCACGAGAAAGGACTCGGAACACTAACTGGAAGCTACTCCTTATTCTTAAAACATTGTCCACGTGTTCTGACGGAGTGTAATCTGGAGCCAAAGAAGGTATAAATAAACTAATGCTCGCTGTCCCAGGGCTTCTAATGGTAAAAAAACCTTTTAATTCTGGCTCTTGACTTTCTGTTATCTCCCATGTGCTGGGGTATAGAATAGAGTACTTGTATTGTCTGTTGGTATAGGTCGCCCAAGGTTTAAGTACCGACTCACCCGCTATTAGCTTGGGGATTATGGGCTTGGCGCTATTTATGGCAATGGCGAAGTTAATTCCTTCTATTGGTGTCCCACCTGCAACCCTGATAATCATTACATTTATGCCCACAACCTCACCTGATAGGTTGATTAATGCCCCACCGCTACTACCGGGGTTTATTGACGCATCCGTCTGGATGTAAGTCAGTCCATTTTCGGTATCCTTCCTTAATGCTGAAACGATGCCACGCGAAATGGTTGCGCTACCGGTTAAGTCAAGTGGATAACCTATGGCTATCACCTCGTCTCCTGGCGTTAGTTTTTCAGAGTTTCCTAGAGTAACTACTGGTAAATTTGTAGCCATAATTTTAAGGATAGCCAAGTCCTTTATTTCGTCTCTACCAATCATTGAGGCGGGGTATTCACGCTTATCGGCAAAAACCACCTTTATTGATTGGCTACCTTCTACGACATGGCTATTAGTAAGCACATAGCCTGCTTTATCTATTATCATGCCACTGCCCGTTGCACTTTCAGTTATCACACGAACTACGGCTGGGCTTATGTTGGCTACTGTACTAACTAAAGAAGGTTTTGAACAGCCTTCTATTCCAACCAGAATGGCCAAAAAGGCTATACTAACGCAAAGAGCCTTCATTTCTGTAGCTTCTCTAAAATCCGTGGTAAATCCCAAACTGTAATTATGCCAAGAAGGGTCTCCATCTGTTTGCCATTTTGGGTAATCAACATGGCTTCAAGCCTCTTACCGGTTTGCTCATACTCGTGAAACTTCTCGAGAGCTGTGAAAACCGTTGTGTTTCTACCCAAGAAACAATAGTTATCTGGTTCTTCAGTGTATTTCAGAACACTTTCAAGGGGTGTTTCGCGTAAACTGAAAATATCTTCCTTAACACACGCCCCCAGCCAACGGGCAATGGTGTCTGTAGTCAATAGGGCGACAAACTTTTCGTTCTCATAAATGGGAATCTGAGAAAAAGAGTGGTCAAGTGTAGCTTTCACTGCGTCAGCTACAGAATCATTTATCTTTAATGTCAATACATTTCCCTTAAGCAAGGAGTAAACTTCAGGTGGACTGGTTACAACCGAAACAACATGTTCAATCTGCCTAACAGCCTCATCATTTGGTTCGGCGATTACATGGCTGTCAGTTCTTTCATGGACAATAGCATTCCTTAAATCGTTAAACTCCAACAAGTCGGTAGCGTAGCGTCTCACAGCATGATCAGAATTGCTGGCTTTAGTAACCAGTGCGCTGAAAGATGTTTCTTTCTTTTCCTTTGTCATCCGCCGCAAGTAGTCGGCAATTTTATTGAACGCACTCAGAAAGCTCCCAGAGTTTGACATATCCAAGCCCCTTCAAGATTCCTTATTCCTTGATTTCCTACTTCCCTAGCTCCCCTTTTCCCCACTTGGATTCCAGCTTCCGCTGGAATGACATCTTTTATAACTAATCCCTTTGCTTCCCAAGCATCCATTATGCAGCAATTTTACCGATTCCAGCCACCGATTGCAAGTAAACACCCCCCTTTGCCTAGCTCTATTTAGTATGTTATAGTTTAATACTATGGGAAAGAATCAGATTAGTTTTATTACAGGAGGCACTGCTACCTCCCCCCAGGGCTTTCGCGCCGGGGCGACCTGTGCCGGCATCAAGAAAAAAGCTGTGCCGACTTTAGACCTGGGCATACTCTTTTCAGAAGTGCCGTGTGTCGTCGCCGGCCTGTTGACCACGAACAAGATTCAGTCGGCGCATATCTCATTGTGCCGGGAGAGGTTTCAGAGAGGCAGGGCAATAGCCCTGGTTGCCAACAGTGGCTGCGCCAATGCCTGCACCGGTGAGCAGGGACTGGCCGATGCTGCTGAGATGGCTGAGCGAACGGCTCAAGCTATCGGCATAGAACCTGAGGATGTTCTGATGGCCAGCACCGGGACGACCGGCCAACCCCTCCCCATGAAGCTGATAAGAGACGGCATCAACCAGATTATTCTGTCCCGTGATGGCGGTCATGAGCTAGCCCGAGCAATAATGACGACCGATACCGTGCCCAAAGAAACGGCGGTAGCCGTCAGGACGGGTAACAGTGAGTTCACTATCGGCGGGATAGCCAAGGGTTCGGGCATGATTCACCCAAATATGGCGACAATGTTTTGTTTCTTAACCACCGATGCCGCAGTAGAGTTAGAGTTTCTGAGGACGTCATTACGCCAGGCGGTAGATATTTCCCTTAACATGATTTCAGTAGATGGGGATACCAGTCCCAGCGACACGGTGCTGATAATGGCCAACGGGATGGCGGGTAATGAACTAATTACACGAGGCAGCCCGCAGGCTGAGACCTTTCAGCAAGCCCTGGAACAGATTTGTGTCTATATGGCAAAAGCTCTGGCTCGGGACGGCGAAGGGGCGACCCGGCTTATCGAGGTCACCGTCAACGGGGCACTCAGTATCGCCGATGCCCGGTTAGCCGCCAGGACGATAGTCAGATCACCCCTGGTGAAAACAGCGGTGCATGGGGCCGACCCCAACTGGGGGAGAATTATCGTGGCTGCCGGGTACAGTGGAGTGGAGGTAGTCGAATCCAAGATTGACCTGGACATCGGGGATGTCAGCCTGCTCAAGAGAGGCAAACCGGTGCCCTATAGTGCCCAGGATGTAGTCCGCGTTTTTGAGCAGAGCGAGGTGCCGATAAGGCTAAACCTCAACCTGGGCACGGCTTCGGCGACTGCCTGGGGCTGCGACCTCTCTGAAGAATATGTCACTATTAACAGCAAGTATATGACCTGAGTCTTTTCGACTGGTTATCGGCGGTAGGAATTGGATAAAGTAATCGTAGTTAAGATTGGTGGGTCTACCTTGGGTAGCCATGATACTACCATGGAAGACCTGGTGGAACTGCAACGGCAGGGTCAATCGGTAGTGGTAGTGCACGGCGGCGGCAAAGTGATAACGGACTGGCTCGCCAAGCAAGGTGTATCCCGCCGATTCGTCCAGGGCGAGCGGGTAACCGACCAGCCTACGCTGGAGGTAGTGATTGCCGTGCTCGCCGGGCTGGTCAACAAAGAGCTGGTAGCCGATATCAACAACCTTGGGGGCCGGGCGGTAGGCATCAGCGGGATAGACGGAGCCATTGTCGAGGGGCAGATTGCCGATAAAGAAAAGGGCTATGTCGGCGCCGTAACCAGGGTCAACACCGCCCTGCTGGAGACCTTGCTACAGTCGGCTTTTCTGCCGATAGTGGCTCCGGTGGGGCTCAATACTGCTGATAGACCGGCTGACACGCCGCTAGCACTTAACTTTAATGCCGATATCGTGGCGGGCGAAATCGCCGTGGCCATTGGTGCGGTAAGGCTTATCTTTCTAACCGATGTCGCTGGTATTCTCGACCAGTCAGGCAAGCTGTTACCCCGGCTATCACCCGGTGAAGCCGAAGCCTTGCTGGCTTCCGGTGTGGCTTCAGGGGGGATGATTCCCAAGATAAGGGCTTGCCTCCGAGCCTTGTCGAATACGGCAACAACCTGCATAATAGATGGCAGACAGCCCCACGCTTTACTCAAGGAAATTAGAGAAGGCGGGAATGGCACGACTATTTCGAAAGAAGGGTGAATGAAACAGCTTGGCTGGAAGATTGTCTTCGGGTTAAGCTGGATACCAGGATTTTGGATTTATGGCGATTTCATAGGTAAACTGGTGAATATGGGCGGGAGTGACCTTGAGAGTCCGGGGAGTATATGGTTTAATCTCTCGTTGATAGTGTCTATCCTATTTCTTGGACTACAGGTGGTTCTTGGCTATCTTGCATTCAGGCATTGATTGTGGAGATAACCAGCAGTGGTAGCGGCACGGTAATACAAGCCTGAGGCGGTTTGTAGAATTAGACCGGGTAACGGGCAGCAAGGAACGAAATGATTTGGGTTCTACTAGGGGTAATCGGACTTATAGTGGGTGCCTTCGGGACACTCATCGGTGCCGCCGGTGGTTTTTTGCTGGTACCCATACTTTTATTCCTTTATCCCCGGGCGTCTCCAGCCACCATTACCAGTATTACTCTTACCGTAGCCTTTTTTAACGCCCTATCCGGCTCGATAGCTTATGGCCGTCTAAAGCGCATCGACTACCGTTCCGGTCTCATGTTCTCACTGGCCGGCGTGCCTGGCGCTGTAATTGGAGCAAGCATAACCTCAATGCTAAATAGGAATGTGTTCCAGATTATTTTCGGAATAACCCTCGTTATCGTCGCTGTTTACCTGCTGGTAAAACCGGAAAGACATCAGACAGCGGACATCACCAGAATAGGCCAAACTAACAGAACAATCACTCACAGAGACGGGACCGTTTCTACCTATTCCTTCAGCCTGCTTACGGGCATCGCCATTGCTTTCGGAGTAGGCTTCATCGGAGGTCTACTAGGCATTGGTGGTGGCATTTTGCATGTTCCCGCCCTAACCCAGGTTCTGGGTTTCCCTGCTCATGTGGCTACGGCAACATCTCAGTTCGTGGTGGCAATAACGACTCTTTCTGCCGTCACGGTACATATAGTCTCGGGAGCATTTACCGAGGGCATCCGCCGGGCGGCAGTATTATCGGTCGGAGCGATTATCGGAGCACAGTTTGGAGCCCGCCTGTCTCACAATGTCTCGGAAGCCTGGATTGTGAGACTACTTGCCATCGGGCTGGCTCTGGTCGCAATCCGCCTATTGATTGCACCATTCTAATCTGTCAGAATAGAGATACTAATTTCCACGATAATAATAAAGGCACGGAGAGAAAGGAGAAAAAATGGGTAAGTGGGAAGAGCTTGAGAAGAAATACATGATGGGCACCCCTAAGCGTGTCCCCGGTGTCTATGTTAAGGGTAAAGGGGCACGGCTCTGGGATGAAAACGGTAAGCAGTATCTCGACTTCGTCGCCGGCTGGGCGGTCGATAGTCTGGGGCACTGCCACCCGGCAGTAGTTAAAGCAGTAACCGAGCAGGTGCAAACCCTCATCCAGACCTCAAACCAGTTCTACACCATTCCTCAGATTCAGTTGGCTGAGCTTCTGGCAGAAAACAGCTGCCTGAATAAAGCCTATTTCTGTAATAGTGGTGCTGAAGCCGCTGAGGGCGCGGTCAAGCTCGCCCGCCGTTATGGCAAGCTCAAACTTAAGGGCGCCTACGAGGTCATTACGGCCCTGAACTCCTTCCATGGCCGCACCCTGGCTATGACGGCGGCTACCGGACAAGCCAAATTTCAGGAGCCGTATCTGCCCATGCCCATTGGCTTTATCAATGTGGCGTTCAACAATATTGAGGCAATTAAAGCGGCCACCACCGACAAAACCTGCGCCGTAATGTTAGAACCAATCCAGGCTGAAGGCGGAGTCAACCTGCCCGGGGACAATTACCTGAAAGAGGTACGAGCCTGGTGTGACCAGAAGGGTATCCTGCTTATCCTGGATGAAATTCAGACGGGCATCGGTCGGGTGGGCAAACTCTTTGCCTACGAACACTATGGCGTAGAACCTGATATCATGGCGCTGGCGAAAGGTTTGGGTAGCGGTGTACCTATCGGGGCGATTATGGCTAAGGATAATGCCGCCGTTTTTGTACCGGGTGACCATGGCTCTACTTTCGGGGGCAACCCGCTAGCCTGTGCTGCCGCTTATGCTACAGTCAAGTTCATTCTCGATAACGATATTGCCGGAAACGCCCAGAAGGTCGGCGAGTATTTCATGACGGGGTTAAAGAAGCTAAAGCAGAAATATCCCTTTATCACCGATGTGCGCGGTTTAGGACTTCTGCAAGCAATAGAATTCAGCACTAACATCTCACAGGCAGTATTGCTGGCTTGTCTTGAAGGGGGACTACTGGTTAATCAACTCAAGCCCAATGCCCTGCGCTTTATCCCACCGCTCATAATCAGCAACAAAGATGTTGACGAGGCGCTGGACATTCTGGATAAAGCACTGGCTACTATGGCTCACTAAATATGAAATAGCACTTGAAGGAAAATAGAATATCAAGAAGAAAAAGAAGATAAGCAAATACGCAAAGAAAGAAGAGAAACCCTGCGTAGAGCATACCTGGGGGCAGAGGAGTTTTGGTAATAGAAGAGTGTGTGACAAATGCGGGAAAGTAGAAACATTCTAGTGCTTGGTTGTATACGTATCATTTCCTCTCCCCCTGCGGGAGAGGATTAAGGTGAGGGATATGATTGGGATTCACCCTCACCTCCGCCTCTCCCCTCAAGGGAGAGGGACTGTTCATTATTAATTAGAGACTAAGGAGATTAAATATGTCAGATAAAGTAGTCCTTGCCTATAGCGGCGGACTGGATACTTCGGTAGCCATCAAGTGGCTTAAAGAAAAATACAAACTGGATGTTATTGCCGTCACCATCGATGTGGGCAATGAGCGTGATTTCACAGCAGTCCGCAAGAAGGCACTGGATGTCGGTGCTATAAAAGCAGTGGTTATCGATGCCAAAGAAAACTTCGTTAACCATTTCGTTTTCCCTGCCCTGCAAGCGGACGCTATCTATGAGGGTCAATACACCCTGGCGACAGCTATCTCCCGTCCGCTGATGGCCAAGTTGATGGTAGATGTGGCTTTAGAGGAAGGGGCTTCAGCCATAGCTCATGGCTGCACCGGCAAGGGCAACGACCAGGTGAGGTTTGAGGTCAGCATTAGCGCCCTGGCGCCGGCTCTCAAGATTGTCGCTCCGGCCCGGGAATGGGGTATGACCCGGGAAGAAACGATTAACTATGCTAAGCGGAATAACATCCCGATTCCCGTCACTGTCGCCAGTCCCTACTCCATCGATGAGTGCCTGTGGGGCAAGAGCATCGAGTGCGGCGCCCTGGAAGACCCCTGGGTTGAGCCGCCAGAAGATGCCTTTACCTGGACAAAGTCGGCTGACAAGGCTCCCAATAAGCCAGCCTATGTGGAAATTGGCTTTGAACAGGGCATTCCGGTGAGTATCGATGGACAGAAGATGGATGGGATTAGCTTGATTCGTCAGTTAAATGAACTAGCCGGCGAACATGGAATCGGCCGTATCGACCATGTAGAAAATCGGCTGGTAGGCATAAAGTCACGGGAGATTTACGAAGCGCCGGCGGCAACCGTACTAATGCAAGCCCACCAGGCTTTACAGGCTCTGACCCTGGCTAAAGACCAGTTACGCTTCAAGCAAAGAGTGGCCCAGGAGTATGCCGACCTTATCTATAATGGCCTCTGGTTCACCCGATTTCATCAGGATTTAGCCGCCTATGTTAAGAGCACGCAGAGCTTCGTTAGCGGCATAGTCAGACTCAAACTTTTCAAGGGTAGCTCCCGAATCGTCGGGCGCAAATCGCCCTTCTCACTATACAGCTATGGGCTGGCGACCTACGATAAAGGCGACCAGTTTGACCAGAGCGCCTCCCCCGGTTTTATCCACATCTGGGGACTACCGGTGAGAAACCAGGCTCAGGTGCAGGGCATTAGTGGTTTAGAGGAAAAGCAAGGTAAATGAGCCAGATACGGGGTAATCTTCTCACTTGACGGGAGAGGATTAAGGTGAGGGTGACGTTAATATTACCCCTCACTTACATCTCTCCCGCAAGGGGAGAGAGAAAGACGTTGAAACCTAGCATGGAGAGTAGAAACTAGCATGAGCCAGATACGCGGTCGTTTTCAGAAGGCTGCCGATAAAGCAGCTGCCGAATTTACCGCCTCAATCCACTTTGACTGGCGGCTCTACCCCTATGACATTGCCGGCAGCATCGCCCACGCCAAAATGCTGGCAAAACAGGGCATAATTTCGCCAGAAGAAGCGAAGGCTATCAATCGCGGTCTAACCTCTATTAGAAAAGAAATCGAGCAGGGCAAATTCCAGTTTAAGCCTGAACTGGAAGACATTCACATGAATATCGAAGCCCGGCTCATTGAGAAAGTGGGGGAGGTGGGGGGCAAGCTGCACACCGCCCGCTCCCGCAATGACCAGGTGGCTCTGGACATGCGTCTCTTCACCAGGCAAGCCATTACGGATACTCTGCTCAGTTTGAAAAGGTTCCAGCAGGCTTTAATCAGCCTGGTTGAAGCCAATAAGAATGTAATTATACCGGGCTACACCCACCTACAGCGGGCGCAGCCGGTTTTACTGGCTCATCACCTTCTCGCCTATTTTGAGATGTTCCAGCGGGATATCACCCGATTCGACGACTGCCTGAAGCGCAGCGATGTCCTGCCCCTGGGTAGCGGTGCTCTGGCCGGTGTCGCCTACGATATTGACCGCGACTTTCTGGCTAAAGAGTTAGGTTTCAGTCAAATAAGCCAGAACAGTATGGACGCCGTCTCCGACCGGGATTTTGTAATAGAGTATGAAGCCGCCGCCAGTATCGCTATGATGCACCTCTCCCGGCTGGCTGAGGAGATTATTCTCTGGTCTTCCGCCGAATTTAATTTTATCGAGCTGGATGAGGCTTATGCTACCAGCAGCAGTATTATGCCCCAGAAGAAAAACCCGGATGTCGCCGAGTTGGTGCGTGGTAAGACCGGGCGGGTCTACGGCAATCTGATGGCTCTGCTGACCACGATGAAAGGTCTTCCACTGTCCTATAATCGAGATATGCAGGAGGACAAAGAGGGCTTCTTTGGCTGTGTAGATACCCTGCTTTCCAGCCTGGAGGTGTTTAGCGGTATGCTCAAGACCCTGCGTATTAAGGCAGAAAATACGGCTCAGGCGGCTCAGCAGGGCTATATGCTAGCCACCGACCTGGCTGATTACCTGGTCAAAAAAGGAGCAGCCTTCCGCACCGCCCACGATATCGTCGCCAGATTGGTAAGCTATGCCACGGAAAAGGGTAAGACTTTTAGCGACCTGAAGCTGACTGAATACAAAAAGTTTTCCCCTCTGTTTGGCGATGATGTTTTTTCAATCACTGTGGCGTCATCTCTCGCCGCCAGGGATAATATCGGCAGCACGGCTCCCAAGCAGGTAAAGAAGGCATTAGCCAGAGCTAAAAAAATAATGGGGAAGGATAGTTAGTAACCTATCCCCCTGAGAGGCTGTCCGAGAATGTTAAATTGTCATCCTGAGCGAAGCGAAGGATCTGGGTGGGGTGGGGGAGGCAGGTAGCTTCAAGCTACCCCAACCCCCAGATTCTTCGGTCGCTTCGCTCCCTCAGAATGACACTTTTCAGACAGTCCCTAGTGTAAGTAAGAGAGGGGAATTAAGGGGATGAGGTTGATAAACAACCTCTAAAGGGGAATACCAAATGCCAGAAAAAACTAAACAAAAAATAAAACTTGCCCCATCTATTCTATCTGCCGATTTCGCCCGTCTTGGCGAGCAGGTGGCTGAGGTCACCCAAGCCGGGGCTGACTACATCCATATTGACATTATGGACGGGCATTTTGTGCCCAATCTCACCATCGGGGCAGCAGTGGTAGCAGCAATCCGTCCCCATACCAAGCTGCCTCTGGATGTGCACCTGATGGTTGAAGCTCCGCAGCAATACATCAGGCAATTTACCGAGGCCGGCGCCGATATTATCACCGTGCATATCGAAGCCTGCACCCATATTCACCGCGTAGTCCAGGCAATCAAAGAATCGGGGGTTAAGGCCGGAGTTTCTCTTAATCCCGGCACTCCCCTGGAGATGCTCGATGAGATTCTACCCTCGCTGGATTTAGTGCTGGTGATGACGGTTAATCCCGGCTTTGGCGGGCAGACTTTTATCGAGGAGATGCTGGATAAGATAGCCCGTTTACGGGCTGAGTTAGATAACAAAGGCTTGGCTACCGAGATAGAAGTGGATGGTGGCATCAATGCTGTAGTGGCCCCCAGGGTGGTGCAAGCCGGGGGCAGGGTACTGGTCGCCGGGTCGGCCATTTTCCATCAGGGAGAAACCGTCGCCGCAGCCTTGGCCAAGATACGGGCTAGCTTGGGCTAGCCGACAGCTTCCGGTTCTTCTTAGATTGAGTGCGCAAGCATCGGGTACACAGGTTGAGCCGTTTTTGTACGCCGTTAATAACAACCCTCGCCGGGTGAATATTAGGCATCCATAGATGATTGGTACGGCGCTTGGAATGACTCACATTATGGCCAAACTGGGGTGATTTGTTACATATCTCACATTTCAATTTATTGTTCTCCTTGACCGTTGGCTTACACTTACGGTAAGATGCTTCCGTTATACTATCATAGAGAAGCAGATTTAGCAAGGATGGGATATGGTAAAACAGGTTACGTCTATCAATGGGCAAGAGTTAAGGGAGATGCTCACGACTGCCACTAACTGGCTGGAGAAGAGCGCTTCCGATATCGACGCTTTGAATGTCTTCCCGGTGCCTGATGGTGATACCGGGACTAATATGCTGCTCACGATGCGTTCCACTATTGAGGAAGCCTACCAGGCGGCGGATTCCAGTGTTACGGCCGTATCTCAAGCTATGGCTGTAGGGGCACTGATGGGCGCCAGGGGGAACAGCGGTGTAATCCTCTCCCAAATCTGGCGTGGCCTGGCACAGGGTTTAGTTGAGAAACAATTGTTAACCGGCAGTGACCTGGCTGAGGCTTTACAACAAGCCTCAGTTACGGCTTACAAAGGCATCAGTAACCCTGTCGAGGGAACTATTCTCACCGTAATTAGAGAAGCCTCAGCCGCGGGGCAAGCTCAGGCAGCCGGTGACAACAACGACCTGATATCGGTTATGGAGGCAGTAGTGAGTGCCGCTAACGAATCGGTGGCTAACACCCCTACCCTGCTGCCGATACTGAGGGATGCCGGGGTAGTAGATGCCGGCGGGCAAGGTCTGTATACCATTCTGGAAGGTGCCCTCCGTTACCTGAGAGGCGAGGCGGAGCAGATGCAGTTCCGCAAACCTCAGATGATTACCAGTAATATACCCCAGACGGTCAGCTTACCACGAAGAATAGCCGCCGAAGAAATAGCCTACGGATATTGCACTGAGTTTATGCTTAAAGGCGAAGAGCTTAAACCGGACAAGATCAGGACAAGTTTACAGAAAAAAGGGCAATCTCTAATCGTGGTCGGTGATGAAACCATGGTCAGAGTTCACATCCACACCCCGGACCCGGGCAATATCATCCATTATGCCGCCTCTATGGGCACAATGCACCAGGTGAGCATACGGAATATGGATGAGCAGCATCAGGACTTTCTGGAGATGCGGAAGGAAAGGATGCCCGAAGTCGATATCGCTACAGTCGCAGTCGTCTCCGGGGATGGACTGTCTGATGTCTTTACCAGCCTGGGGGCGACCGCCCTTGTTTCCGGCGGACAGACAATGAACCCCAGTACCAAAGATTTACTCCAGGCAGTAAAGAAAGTAGCCTCAGACAAGGTGATTATTCTACCGAATAACAAGAATGTAGTACTTACTGCCCAGCAGGTGCAGTCTCTAACCGAGAAAAAAATTCAAGTAGTACCCACCCAAACAATACCACAGGGTGTGGCTGCCCTTTTAACCTTCGACTATGAAGCTGATTTTGAAACAAATGCCCGCCTGATGAGCGAGGCAAGAGCCACCGTAAAAACGATTGAAATTACCCGAGCCGCACGCTCGGCTAAACTCGATGGTTTAGACATCAAGAAGAACCAGACTATCGGTCTGTTGGATGGGGAGCTACTGGCAGCCGGTAATAATGAGATGGATATCCTGAATAAGATACTGGCTAAGCTCGATTTAAATAAAACTGAAATAATTACTATCTACTATGGAGCGAATATCAAGCCGGCTGAGGCAGAGAAGGTCAGTACCAGTATTCGGCAAAAGTATCCCCGGCTGCAGGTTGAAGTAGTTCGGGGTGGTCAGCCTCATTATACTTATATCGTATCCATAGAATAATAGGGGGTTAGCCATGACAGTCAAGATTGTTACCGATAGTCTATCAGACATTACCAGCGACCTAGCTAAGGAACTGGGGGTAACCGTTGTGCCGCTTACGGTACTTTTCGGCCACGAAACCTTTCTCGACAGGGTAACCATGACCACGGAAGAATTTTACCGCAGGTTGGCTAACGATACCGTGTGGCCGACCACTACCCAACCCACCCCGGCCGCCTTTCTTGAGGTCTATAATTCCCTGGCTAAAGAAACTGACGAAATTCTGGTGATAACTCTCTCCGGCAAGATGAGCGGCACCTATCAATCAGCCTTAGGCGCTAAGAATATGTTCAATGGCAAGTGCCGCATCGAGATAATCGACTCGCAATTGGTGGCGATGGGGCTCGGCTTAATAGTCATCTCGACAGCCAGAAAAGCCGAAGCCGGAGCAAAGCTGGATGAGCTGGTAGATTCGGTGAAAAAAGCGATGCCCCGCTCACACTTTGTCGTCTATTTCGATACCCTCAAATACCTGGCTAAGGGAGGGCGAATCGGCAAAGCTCAGGGGTTGCTGGGAGCGATACTATCAGTAAAACCGATACTCACCACAAAAGATGGTGAAATGGCACCATTGACCCGCCTGAGGTCTCTACCCGCCGGTCTGGATTATCTCTACAATTTTGCTAAAGGCTATCCCGATGCTGAGCTAGTTGCGGTGGAACACGCCACCACCCCCGATGAAGCCGATAGGCTGGCCGACCGTCTTAGTTCGACCTTCCCCAAGGAGCGCATTTTTAAGTCGGTCATCAGCCCGGTGCTGGGAGTTCATGGCGGCCCGGGGGCTATGGCGGTAACTATCCTCGAAGCGGAGAGGGGATAACCAGGGAATTTTCAAGGGTCATTGCCACGAGCTTCGCCACGATAAAATCGGGGTCCCGCAATGAGAGCTTCTGGACTGCCCAACCATCGACTGGGAGCGTTAGGAGACAGACCTTTGTCACTAAATGCTGAACCCTTGCGCCAGATTCTGGAGCTTGAGGCTAAAAAGGGGTATCTCGATTCAGCCGTAATCGGTGGTCTGGATAGATTCCTCAGCCATTGGGCAGGTCAGGCCGTAGAATCGATAACCAATCCCCAACTCCTCAACCGCTTTAATAAACTGCACCTGGTCAACTCTGACTATGACTCATTAACTAAAGAGCAGCGTCAGGACTGGATAAATAGTGTGTTGAGCTTTTTAGCCGAGGCAAACGATAAGGCACCCGCGCCGAAACCCCATGCTAAAGCAAGAACCACCGGAACAGAACCGGTGCCTGTCGTCAGCCCACCACCTCCCAGCACCAGAAAACCGAAGAGCACAGCAAACCAATCTATCGATTCACCCATTACCGTTATCAAAGGCATCAGCGCCAACCTGGCCAGTAAATTTAACAAGCTGGGTGTGAAAACGATTCGGGACTTGCTTTATTTCTTCCCCAACCGCCACCTCGATTACAGCCAGAGGAAAAAAATCTCCCAGCTTGTCGAGGGTAACGAAGAGACCATCATGGCTAATGTCTGGGAAGCCCGGGAAACCAGACCCGGAGGCCGGCGGAGCACCGAAGCTACAGTCGGCGATGAGACAGGAAATATCAGGGTAGTCTGGTTCAACAATCCCTTCCTGGTCAGGCAATTGACCACCAATAGCCGGGTAGTTATCAGCGGGCGGGTAAGTTTGTTTCAAGGACGGCATGTTTTTCAGTCCCCTGAGTGGGAACTGGTCAATGACCAGGAGATGATTCACGTCGGCCGACTGGTGCCGCTCTACCCTCTTACCCAGGGACTGCACGCCCGCCAGGTCAGAAAACTGATGAAGGCAGTGGTCGACCAGTGGGCAGGACAGGTAACCGATTTTCTGCCGGCAGAGTTACGCGAAAGACAGAAACTGCTGGAGCTATCTCAGGCGCTAAGCCAGGCACACTTTCCTGAAGATGAAGCAATGCAGGCACGAGCCAGGATGCGCCTGGCTTTTGACGAGCTTTTCCTGCTCCAGCTAGGCGTGCTCAGCAAAAAGCGACACTGGCAGGAGAACCAGACAGGTAACTCTCTCAGCACCGATACAGCAGTGCTGGACACTTTTTTAAAGTCTCTACCTTTTGAGCTAACCCCGGCTCAGCAGAAAGCACTAAAAGAACTGCTGGCTGATTTAGCCAAACGGCAACCGATGTCCCGCTTGTTACAGGGGGATGTCGGTAGCGGCAAGACCGTCGTTGCTGCCGCCGCTTTGCTGATGGCGGTGGCTAATGGCTACCAGGGAGCATTTATGGCGCCGACGGAAATCCTGGCCGAGCAGCACTTTGCCACCATCTGCCAGCTTTTAACCCGAGCCGGACAATTAGCCGAGCAGGAGGACTACCGGCAGAGCTACGCAGGGCTTTTATCCCGTCCCCTGACGGTGGCACTGCTTATCGGTGCTATCAGCACAGCCCCCAAAAAAGCCCTCCAGAAGGGTATTGCCAACGGTGAGATAGATATTGTTATCGGAACTCATACCCTGATTCAGCAGGATGTGGAGTTCCAGCAACTGGGGCTGGTGGTAGTCGACGAGCAGCACCGCTTCGGGGTTACCCAGCGTTCGGCGCTACGGCAAAAGGGTTTTAGCCCTCATCTGCTGGTAATGACGGCGACACCCATCCCGCGCACCCTGGCCCTGACGCTGTATGGCGACCTTGACCTCTCGGTTATCGACCAGCTTCCTCCGGGCAGACAGGCAGTGAAGACGAAGTGGCTGCAACCAGCTCAGAGAGCCAGCGCTTATGCCTTTATCAAGCGTCAGATAGCCGAAGGGCATCAAGCCTTTATTATCTGTCCACTGGTTGAAGAATCAGAACTTATTCAGGCGAGAGCCGCCACGGCGGAATACGAACGATTGTCTCAAGAGGTCTTCCCTGAGAAAAGGTTAGGCTTGCTCCACGGACGTATGTCGGCAACGGAAAAGGATAAGGTGATGCGCCGTTTCCGGGCTGGCGAGATGGATATTCTGGTGGCGACGCCGGTGGTGGAGGTGGGCATCGATGTGCCTAATGCCACGGTCATGCTGGTGGAGAGTGCCGACCGCTTCGGACTGTCGCAACTGCACCAGTTCCGGGGCAGGGTGGGACGGGGCTTGGCGCAGAGCTACTGTATGCTGCTGGCGGAAAATCCATCAGAGGTTGCCCAGGAGCGCCTGGGCATAATAGAAAAGACCCAGGATGGCTTTCAACTGGCTGAGGAGGACTTGAAACTACGCGGACCCGGAGAGTTCTTTGGCACGCGGCAGAGCGGCATACCGGATTTGCGTATGGCTAAGCTCTCCGATGTGGCACTACTGGAGCTTGCCCGCAGTGAAGCAATCAGGCTCTTTGAACAAGACTCGACTCTGGAAAAGCCCGAACACTCCCTGCTGTCCAAAGAGCTAGCCCGCGTCTGGCCCGAAGCGGGAGAATGGAGCTAGAGACGATTTTTTGACATTTTGTAGCACATGCTACAAAATGTGAACCTATCATAATGCAAAGCTTCAAGGAGGACAACATGGCTTACTGTCGATATTGTGGCGCTGAAGTCCGCTCCTCTGATGCCTTTTGTTTTAAATGTGGCAAGACTTTAGAAATCCAGTCGAGCATCCCTGCGCTAAGTGATAGGGGAGAAGAGATTAGTCCCGTTGGTGCAGGTGCTGCTGATACCCAAGTCAGACAGATGAATGTAATCATCGACCCCGCCAGAATTGTAGTAGTAGGAATTCTTTCCTTTGGCACTTACTTCTTCTACTGGTTTTATCTAACCTGGAAACACTACCGCAATTATACGAGAACAGAAAACTACCCGGTCTGGCACGCTTTTACCTTGTTTGTTCCTATTTACTTCCTTTTCAGGATTCATGCCCACATCCGCTCTTATAAGGAACTAATGACTAAGTCGGGCATAGCTTCTAGCTTAAGCCCAGGTTTATTTGTCGTTCTTGTCCTGTTCTCCAATCTACTTAGTTTGATTTCGTTGGGTTCCTCTTTCTGGGGTTCCTTTTTCAACGGATCTTCATATGGTATCACAGGACTGGACATTGCTGTCATCGGGCTCGACATCGGTATACTTGTCTGGGTACAAACTAACCTGAATAGGTACTGGAGAACCATAAAAGACGTTCACGCAACCAATGCGCGTATAGGAGTGGGTGAAGTTATCTTTATACTGCTCGGCATCTTAGCATGGCTTGGTACATTCTTACCCCCAAACTAACCAGTTAATATCAGATTAGCGTCCCAGGATCTACAGTTCAGCAGTCTAAAAGAGAGGCGAAGCCCCTCTTTCTTTTTTCTCCCCCTCTCCTTTTCAAAACCTGTCGTGTCATATCAAATAGGGACAATGGCAGTGTCATTCTGGAGCGAAGGGAAGAATCTCAGGGCGGGGATAAAGCTCATAATTTCTCCGCCCTTCCCTGGGATGCTTCGGTCGCTACGCTCCCTCCAGCATGACAACTCCCAGAGTGATATAATTACCATCGTGAAAGAATACTACGTCTACATCATGTCCAACAAATCCGGCACTCTGTATACGGGTGTGACAAATGACCTTGAGAAACGTGTTTATCAACACAAGAGCAAAACAATTGATGGTTTTACCAAAAGATACGACATCACTCAGCTTATATATTTTGAGTCTACTAATGACGTTAATGCAGGGATTGCAAGAGAAAAAGAAATAAAAGGAATGCTTAGAAGTAAGAAACTCGATTTAATAAGAACCGTGAATCCAGAGTTGAAAGATTTGAGTGAGGATTGGTCTTATAAAAATAGTGCCTCACCACCCTGAGATTCTTCCCTTCGACTTCGCTCAGGGTAAACTTACTCCAGAATGACACCAATGCCATGAAGATTGTTCGCGGAGTTCACACTGACTACAGTGAATGTGCTCCCCCGCCTGCCAGAGCTTGGCGGGCAGGTCGTAATGACAGGTGAAATTACCCCCTCTACCTAGCTTTGTGCTATAATTTAGCTCTAAACTGATTTCAAACCATCTCATCTTTTTTCAGGAGGCTCAAACGGAAATACCGGGACTTAAACAGAGGCTGGTGGAACTGCTCATGCAGGCGGCGGCCAGCGCCCAGCAAGCCGGCAAGCTGCCGGCAGTAGCCTTGCCCGAGGTGTATCTGGAACGCCCACAGAAGCCGGAACACGGCGATTATGCCTCAAGTCTGCCCCTGAAACTAGCCCGCGCCACCGGGACTAAACCGATGGTTATTGCCCAGAACTTGCTCGGTTTTATGGCTCCCGGGGCTGAGATTGACCGCATCGTAGCCATGCCACCGGGGTTCATCAACTTTACCCTTAAAAACGATTGGTTGACCAACCAGGTAGAATCCATACTGCGGGCGGGCGAAGAATATGGCAACATTACCCTCGGCAAGGGCAGCCGGGTACAGGTAGAATTTGTCAGTGTCAACCCCACCGGGCCGCTCCATGTCGGGCACGGACGGGGCGCCATTCTGGGCAGCAACCTAGCCAATGCCTTG
>Ga0082335_1001452_pt1 | contig 50166 bp, 43 predicted proteins | sample Subgrocontami58m_FD_72375 | JGI IMG/M metagenome (GOLD analysis project Ga0082335, IMG submission 72375) | Subsurface groundwater microbial communities from S. Glens Falls, New York, USA - GMW37 contaminated, 5.8 m (SPADES assembly) (version 2) ... | reverse complement strand
CTGTTTGCATTCGCATAGCGATTGAAAGCTCTGCCATTTTTTGTGCATCACGGTGTGCTGCCGGCCATCGGCAACCTGTTTGTATCATGACCTCTCTGCAAGCCATGGTCATCATGCCGCCCGGACAGATAACGGGAGCCCTGTCTACACTTTCACCGCGAAGGGTTTTAAGGAGTCTTTCTTTTTCAGTCATAATATCGTTAAAAGAAGAAATTTACTGGTGGATTCGCTGCGCTTAATCCACCCTACTATCTGTTCTTAATTTAGTGTACAGAAATTTCCAACTTTTTGGTTGTTCTGTTAACACACCCCCTTCCCCTCTTTTTAGAGGGGAGGTTATTGTGTTTCACCTCTATCAAGAGGGGATAAAGGGGTGTGTAACAAGTTTTTTTGCATAAGAAAAGTCGTTGAATTTTATTTTTAAAACCCAACCTAATTTAAATTAATTGGAAGTCGTGCGTATCTCCTGCCTGCTTCAAGAAAGGCAACCATATTTTCATGCGGCGTATGAATGGGCACCTCGCACCCTGTGGCAACGATAAACCCCTTTGGATTGTCAGATGCCTTTGCCACACATTCCTTCACCATATCGGTGATAACTTCCGGGTTCCCCTTGAGCATGCCATCTGCCGGGCTTACATTCCCCATTAAACAGACTTTCCCTCCTACCAATTCTTTTGCCTCAAGGAGGTCAATATTGTCAATGCTCAGGATATCCGCACCACTCTCGGCCATACATTGTATTACCCGCTTCGTTTTCCCGCAGATATGGAGTACACCAGGGAGGTTATATGAATGGATATGCGCATACACTTCCTTGAGATATGGCAAGACGAATTCCCTGAAATGTCTCTCGCTTATCATAGAGCCAGTAGCCACAGGCTCAACGGTAACCGGAACGCCTCCGGCTTTTACATAGGCGTCAATCAAGTTTTTCACCGATTGGGTGGCAACCTTCATCAGGGTATGGACCAGTTCCGGGTCTGTATAGAGTTCTTTGATAAATATTTCTGTCCCTCTTAAAGCCGCAGATGTGGTAAATGGCGCACCAATGACAGGTACGATAAAGACTTCATTACCAATTGCATCCACGCAGCGCCTCACTGCCTCAAGGTACACGGGGAGTCTCCCGTCTTTCTCAGGGTTTACAGGTTTAAGCTTTTTGAGGTCTTCATGTGTTCGTATAAACGGGGTTTCTACCTGCGGCGCATCATCTTCAGGAAAGTACATCTTTGTGCCCATTGCCTCCGCAAGGGTAGAGGTGGTAGAGAAGAGGTAAACAACATCATGCCGATATTTTTTAAAACAGGCAATATTGGCATTTCCCATATTCTCACCGTTTGTGCAGAAATCCCTGACGGTGAGATTTAAACTCCGGGATGCAAAATTAAGGATTAACGGGCTCACCAGGAGCCGATCAACCTCTTTTCCTTGCAAGATCGCAAGCATTCGCTCTTTGGGTGTTATTTCATCTGTATAAGTCATCGGACGCCCTCCTGATTTCTTCTTACACTTACCAGTTCCGGGGTCTTCAATATCAGCGGGACGTGAATCTCCTGAAACAAGCCCTTTGCTACCTTGACCGCCTCGGCGGCATTTTTGGCATATCCATCTGCGCCGATATTTTTTGCAAATCCCGGCGATATCGGCCCGCCACCAACCATTACCCTGGAAGCGATACCGGCCTTCTTTAAATCTTCGATAATTACCTGCATGCCATCCATCGTTGTGGTCATGAGGGTAGAAAGGCAAACGAGATCGGCTTTTACCTCAGCGGCTGTATCAACAAACTTCGCATGAGGAACATTCCTGCCAAGATCGTGCATTTCGAATCCGGCGTTATCCAGCATTATTTTTACCAGATTTTTCCCAATATCATGGGTATCACCTTTCACAACACCAATAACTACCTTTTTTTTGTTCCATGTCGTTTCCTTTGGCAGGTAAGGCCTAAGCACTTCAATTCCTGCATTCATCGCATCTGCGCAAAGGAGTATTTCCGGCACAAAATATTCTTCACTTTCAAAGAGTTCATTAACCTTATCCATCCCCTTTGCGAGACCTTCAATAATAGCCTCATAGGGGTCGACGTTGTGCTGAATTACTGCAGCCGCTGCTTCGGCAGCACGCGTGGCATCCATATCAATAACAGCCTGAGTTAAACGATATAAAATATCTGACTTTTCCATGTAAAAGACACCTCCTAACCATTGTTATATTGAGAAATAAAATTATCCAATAAACTATTGGAGGGATGACGGTGTCTTTTTCGGATGAGAGAAAAACAGGTATGGATAAAGGTTTGGTTTCAAGTGAACAAGCGGATAAACTGCGTAATAAAACTCTTGCAAAGGGAAGGATGCCGTTAGGGCAAGCCTTTCAAGAGTCCATACTCTATCCAGAAAACCGAGAAATGGCACCGCCATCTCAGTATGGATGCTCACCCAAAGCTGAGTATTATGGATCTTCCCGGATTCATAGATTGGCCTCCTGAAAATGTGATAGAAATTGTAACAGTCCGCCCCCTCCCCTAACCCCTCCCACCAGGGGCGGGGAATACTCGCTGTCCCCTTGTATTCCTCCCCCTTGATGGGGGAGGTTTAGGTGGGGGTGAACTACTATAAATTAAATAAGCAAAATCACCGAAACATTGAAACGCATTTGATTATACAAATATGTCGATATTTTACCATCGCAAAAAGTTAGTTCTCAATAATATCCTGGCATGTCAATGTGGAATTGCTGTGGGAGTTTAACTATGGTCATGGTTATGATTATGGTCGGTATGCGCATTGTGTGCATTATTTATTTTGCATTCACACCCAAATTGAATTACCGTATGCCCAATCTTAAATTTTTCACCCAGGATGCGATTGATTTCCTTGGAAAGCCTGGTAGTTTCGCTGATGAGCATATCCTTCGTATCAATGTGGCCGCTCATGGAATACATGCCAGAAGTTATTGTCCAGATGTGAATATCATGAGCATCATCAATCCCCGGAATCTGTTTGAGACTTTCAATAACTCTGTCAATGTTGATTCCCTTTGGCGTCGCTTCCAACAGCACATCCACGGATTCCATCACTAATTTATAAGACCATATGAGGATGAGTACACATATCATGACGCTGATAATGGGGTCGATAACAAACCAGTTGGTATAATAAATGATACCTGCCCCGATTATGACACCCACGGAGGAAAGGGTGTCGCCCAGCATATGGAGAAACGCCGCCCTAACGTTCAGGCTGTGCCCATGTTCATGGCTATTCCCTTTCAAGATGTAGGCACATGAAACATTGGCTACCAATCCCACCATGGCCACAATAAACATCTTGCCACTGGAGATGGTTTCGGGATGCATAAAGCGCTGATATGCCTCGTAAAATATCCACACAGAAATCATAAAAAGGGTTATGCCATTAAACAAGGCTGCCAGTATTTCTAAGCGGTAGAAGCCATACGTCTTTTTTTCAGTTGGCGGCCTTGAGGCAAAGAATAACGCAAACAGGCTTACCAGCAAGGCAAACAGGTGGGTGAGCATGTGGCCTGCATCGCTAATCAAAGCAAGGCTATTGGTGATAATCCCCCCAACAACCTCCACGATAAAAACGCCGCCTGTTATAGCGCTCGTAAGGATCAGCCTTTTCCGTTCATGCGCCCTGTACTCATGTTTATGGCCATGCTCGTCTTCGATGTGGTAATAGTCTATGCTATGAATGTGTTCGATGGTTTCTCTCCGGTTAAGTTAGGCTGCCATAGACAGCAACTTGTAGGGGTTGAAAATCTTCAACCCCTACATTGAATTTCATTAACATTATATAAACAGTGGGCGGATTTTCGCAGATTATATGCAAAAAGTTTACGGAACTAAAATTCTGATAATCGTTCGACTGAGCTCACGCCAAAGGCTCAGGATGCAGTGCCGTTCATGGTGAGTCTGTCGAACCATCACGACGAAGTCTGTGTTCATCTGCGTCCAATGATTATTCAAATTATAAATCTCTGAATGGCTTAAAACAAACTTTTTTTAATTGTTATTTTATTGACATTGATGAGCGGATGTGTTAAAGAATCTCCGATATAAAATAGAAATATTTTACGGGACAAAAAGGATCAAGTTAAGTCCCCCTAAAAAAAGGGGGATTCAGGGGGTTGTGTTTTTTCTGGGTTATCCCCGTTTTCACGAGGACAAGTTTACAACCCCTTTCCTCCCCCTTTATCCCCCTCCGGAGGGGGACAGGGGGAGGAGGTGGGATTTTATGCTTCACAGCATCCTCAAACCCTGCTTAAATAAAATGAAAATTCCTATGCAATTAAACTACAAACATACAATTTTCATGTTCAAGAATAAAATTCTTCAAGCTTATGCATGGTGGTTTCTTGGGATTTTCATTTTTACCCTGGTTCTAAGCGTACAGGCCGGCAATGAAGAAATTGATTCCATATTTACCCCTGTTACTTCCATGTATTCTGCACCTGATGATGCGGCGATTGGCGTGGCAATCCCTGGCAGTCAGCAGGAGGTTATTATTAACCTCGTCCCTTTGAAGTCCAAAAGTGAAGCATATGGAAAGGTGCGTATTGATTTCCTGGATCACAGCATCATGGTAAGGCGTACGAAATTTTTTGCAGGGTTGAAGGGAAGCGTAACCTGGATTGGAAAGCCTGAAAATCTGGATGGATCAATCGTTATGTCGGTTTGTGGCAATGTCCTTTTTGGCTGCATTGAACTGAAAGATGAGGTTTACAAGATAGAACCTGTCCGGGGTACCAACACCCATCGAATTTTCAAGCTCGACCCGGAGAAAGCCGCTCCTATAGATGATGGCGGTTTAGTTCCACCAGAAGACGAATTTCCCGGTGAAATAAACAAAATTCCTGCCATTCCTGCGGGAAAAGACGATGGCTCGGTTTTTGATGTGCTTGCCTTGTATACCAACGGTTTTGCGGAGGCATATCCAGGTGACGAGCTTATCGCCCAAATCAGTTACCTGGCAGGTGTGGCAAACACCTCCTATGCAAACAGCGAGGTCAGCCTTACTGCACGGGTTGTTGGTCTTCGGGAAGTTGATTATAAGGACGGAGGAGAATTGAATGACGCCCTTAATGATTTAACATCGGGGAAAAGCGCCTTTTCAGATGTGGCTTCTTTACGGAACAAACTGGGCGCAGACCTGGTCGCTTTATTAAGGGTTTTTTCAAGCGATAACGATACGTGCGGGCGGGCATGGCAGATGACATCGCTAAATAGCGTCTTCGAAGGATATGCTTTTTCAGTGGTTCAGGTAGGCAGGATTAGTTATGGCAGCGGTTATAGGTATTGTACAGATCAAACCTTAGCACATGAAATGGGGCACAATATGGGCTGTGATCATGACGCCATATATGCAACTGGTGCAGTATTCAAATATTCATACGGATACTGCTTTTATCCTTATAAATCGGTCATGGCTTATTGCACCAGTGCTGAAACGAGGGTCAGCCATTTTTCAAATCCGAATGTGTCTTATGACGGCATTGCTACTGGCGCGGAAGACGCCAATAACGCCCAATCAATAAACAAAGTTAAACAAACCATCTCACAATTCCGGGATTCAAAATGCTTAGGAGAAATGTCCGTACCTTCAAACAGTCTTTTGCTCAATAGAGAAGAGAGCAGCGAGGTAACGGTAACGGTTACAGGCGAGTACGACTACCCGGTAGAAGGCGAGACAGTGAAGGCGAAGGTTAATGCGGCTGGAAAAAAGCTCATATCAATTTCACCATCCAGTAATACGACAGACTCCAATGGTCAGGCGACGTTCACGATAACTGCCGGAAAAAAGGCCGGAAAAACAAAGATTACTTTTAAGTCGGATTGCCTGAAAAAGTCAATAACCGTGAAGGTTAAGTGAGAAGACGGGCGACGAGTGGCGCGTGAAGAGTGACGGGTAACGGCTTTAATACCACTTGTCACCCGCCACACGTCACATGTCACTAACTTTAAAATTTATGCAAAAAGTTGTTTACTATATTTGTATCTCCTCCCTCATTTCTGGTGCATAAGCATCGAGTTTCAATTGTTCCTGAATAGTCTTCGCAAAGCCGAGGGCAGTTTCTTCTTCACCATGCATTACAAAAACACGCCGGGGTTTTTTCTTAAACTTGCTGAGCCAGTCCAGGAGCTCGTCACGGTCGGCATGGGCTGAAAGACCGCCGATCGTGTAAATCCTGGCATTCACGGCAATCTCTTCCCCAAATATCTTTACCTTTTTAGCCCCTTCAATGATACGACGTCCTAAAGTGCCTTGTGCCTGGAATCCAACAAAGATGACACTGCATTCCGAACGCCAGAGGTTATGCTTTAAATGATGCCGAATGCGACCCGCTTCGCACATCCCGCTTGCAGACATGATAATGGCCGAACTCTTAATCCTGTTGATTGCCATTGAATCATCAACCGATTCCGTAAACTTTAAGGTAAGCGTGCCCCTGGGGAATTGTCCGGTTTTCATAAGTTCCTGGGTTTCTTTATCAAGGCATTCCGGATGTTTTAATGTAATGCGGGTAGCCTGCGTGGCCATGGGGCTATCCACAAAAACCTGAAGATGGTCTAATTTCCCCTCCCTGGATAATTGATTCAGGATATAAAGAATATCCTGCGTCCGTCCTACAGCAAAGGCAGGAATAATCACATTGCCGCCACTCTTTAGAGACTCTGATACCGCATGGGCAAATTCATCGATGGTTTCTGTAATTCCCTTGTGTTTCCGGTTACCGTACGTTGATTCAACAAATACAAAATCCCCTTCATCAATAGGTGTCGAGTCTTTAATCAAGGGTAAATTCTTCTGGCCGAGGTCGCCGGAGAAAATCAGTTTTTTTTCATAAGCATCGTCCTTTACCCATAATTCAACGATGGAAGAGCCCAGAATGTGCCCTGCATCCTGAAACCTCACCCTGATCCCATTCCCCAAATCTATGATCTTGTTATAGACGACCCCTTGAAAGTAAGCCAGACTATCAACAGCCTCCTGAATGGTGTACAACGGCTTCATGGGTGGTTTTCCAGCCCTTAATCGCCTTTTATTCTCCCATTCCGCATCCCGTTCATGTATGTGGGCAGAATCCAGCAACACAACACCGCTCAGGTCCACAGTGGCGCTTGTCGCAAGTATCTTGCCTTTAAAACCGTCTTTCACGAGTTTTGGGATGAGACCTGAATGGTCAAGATGGGCATGGGTTAATAAGAGATATTGAATTTTTGATGCATGGAATGGAAATGGTTTAAAATTCCTTTTTTCGTTGTCTTTCGTTCCCTGAAAGGCGCCACAATCGACAAGGATATTTGCCTCTTTTGTCTGGATATGATAACAGGAACCCGTAACGGTTCTTGCCGCGCCAATACAGGTAATCTTCATATTATTTTGATAATCCCAGTTGCTGATAAATCGTTTTAAAATCAATTTCCCGTTCTACCACTTCGGCGGCGCGTCGTATCTTAGACTTGTCATGTAAGCTGGCATATCCCGAAAGGTTTTCGCATACCTCGAGAGTATTTGCAGTGTCCGCCCGAACTACTACAATGGGCACACCAACTTCCTGCGCCCGGCCTAAAATAGATGCGTTAGGATAGAGTTCGCCGGTGAGGATCAGGCACTTTGTGGGGGTTTCGAGGGCAGCCAATTGGATATCGCTTCTATCGCCGCCGGTGATAACGGCCTTATTTGAGACCTTGCGGAAATAACTTAGGGCGCTCTCGACGTTCATTGCGCCTATCATAAAATGTTCGATCAATTCATCCACCCTGTCCTCACAGCAAAGCACCTTTCCGTTAAGCGAGTTAATGATTTCCCTGATTGGTACTGCGCTAAGGATCGGATCCTTTTGCATAATGCCCAGTGTGGCAATGCCATTCTTTTTGAGAAACGGGACCAGTATTTCCCGTGTGTAGTTTAATTTTGAAGAAGGAACCATGTTAAATACTACGCCAAGCAATTGGTTCCCAAGCATCTTTGATGCGTAAATGAATCCGTCGAGTGTATCAAGATAGGATTGGAACTTATCTATAAAAATTACCTTTGCATGGGATTCTTTGATGAAATCCAATTCTGAAAAATGCAGACTTGTACCGCCTGAGAGTCTTCCTAAACCCCTGGAAATCATTATATCCTTTTCCCTGGAAGCTTGATGAAAGGCAGTCATCGTCTTCTGCTTGATATGTAAGTCTTCACCACTCGTCAAGCGCCTTAAGAGGTCGTCGGTTAACACCACGGGGCAAATGGATTGAAGCGGTTCGTTTACCTCCAATGTCTTAGAAAGAAAGACGGCATCCTCATCGGTAAGTATGTCCTCAACAACAACGGGTGAGAAACCAACTGGTTTGAAGTAGCCGACCTTATATCCGTCTTTTTTGAATTTTAACCCCAAACCGAGGCAAATAAGGTTTTTCCCGGAAAAAGGCGAAACAGAGGCAATAAATATGGGTATCATGGCAATTCCCTCTTAAACTGGTTTTTATAAATAGTGACGTGTGACGAATGGCGAGTGACGAGAAGAAACGTCACCTGCCACACGCCACTTGCCTTAACTGCATTATTTTGGTTGCGGCTACGATTGCACTAGGAGATAGTTATGCGTGCGTCTAATGCCATCGTACCACCGCCTTCGGGGAATACGATCAATGGATTTATATCCATTTCGATAATCTCGGGGAAATCTGTCACTAGCTGGGAAAGCCTTAAAATATTATCAACAACGGTATTTATGTCCACGGGTCTTTCACCACGTGCGCCTTTTAAAAGTGGAAAGGACCGGATTTCCTGGATCATTTCCTCGGCTTCATTCAATCCAATGGGCGCTATTCGGAATGAGACATCTTTTAGTATTTCAATATAGATTCCACCGAGACCGAACATCAATAAGGGGCCAAACTGTGGGTCACGCGACATGCCCAGGATTATTTCCTTGCCTCCGGTAATCATTTCTTGCACTAAAACCCCTTTAATTTCTGCGTCGGGCATAAGACGGCGTGCCTTTTGTGTTATATCGCAAAAACACGTTCGTACCTCTGTGGCATTCTTTACCCCGATTCTTACTCCCCCAAAATCGGATTTATGGAGAATATCAGGTGAAGAAATTTTTATGACAACAGGATACCCAGTCTCCTCTGCCGCCTTCACAGCCTCTGTCTCCGAAGCAGCAAGAATACTTTTGGGAATCCTGAAACCATAAGAGGAGATAACCTGTCTGGCTTCTTCTTCGTTAAGGTGTTGTCGCCCTGCTTGTTTCATCTTCTCAAAGAAAGATGAAACATTTTCTTTCTGAACGTCAAATATTTTTGCTTTTGGTACGGGTCGTTTTTGCCACAAGGTATATTTATACATCGCCTCAATGGCGGATACGGCTCGTTCAGGGAATGGATAATTCGGTACTTTTCTTTGGCACATAATCTTTAAACTGTTTTCAATCCTTTTACCGCCCATGAATGAGGTTACAATAGGTTTGTCTGTGCGATTCGAAATTTCAGTAATTACCTCTGCGGTCTTTTCTATTTCCGTCATTGCCTGGGGAGTCAAAATAATAAGGACTATATCCACATTGGGATCTTCCACGACTTTTTCGATAACGAATTTATACCGATCTGCCTTAGCGTCTCCCAGCACATCAACAGGGTTGTATACATTTGCCATAGCCGGTAAAAAAGAACGAAGGGTATCTATAGTATTTTTGGAAAACGATGCCATTTTCAATTTTGACCGCTCTACCGCATCCGCAGCTATAATGCCGGGTCCACCTGCATTTGTTATCAATGCTATATGTGGACCTTTGGGCAGTTGTTGAAAACTGAATATCCTGGCGTAGTCAAAAAGTTCTTCGATTGTTACCGCACGGAGAATTCCTGATTGTTTAAATGCCGCATCAAATGCGTTTTCAGCGCCGGCTAGCGTTCCGGTATGTGAGGATGCAGCCTTTGCGCCTGCCGTGGTGCCTCCTGATTTTACTACGATCATCGGCTTTTTTTTAGTTATTTCTTTGGCTGCGTTGATAAATTCAGTTCCGTTTTTTACTCCTTCTAAATAAACGAGAACGATTTTTGTATTGGCATCATTTTCTATGGCTTTTATAAGTGCTACTTCATCGATATCCGTCTTGTTTCCCATGCTGATAAATTTAGAGAATCCGATGCATTCATTCGCCGCCCAATCCAAAATCGAAGTGCAAAGCGCCCCGGATTGTGAAAAGAACGCAATATTGCCGGGCGCGGGCATATCAGCGGCAAAAGAGGCGTTTAGGGCCGATTGCGTGTCTATCAGCCCAAGACAATTTGGCCCCAGCATGCGTATAGAATGCTGTTTTATCTTCTGGTGTAATTCCCGTTCCCTTGCAGCTCCGTCAATGCCGCTCTCTTTGAAGCCGGCGCTGATGACAACGACTGAATCGATTCCTTTCTCAATACACTCGTCAATGGTCTTACCCACGTATGGTGCTGGTACAACAATTACAGCCAGATCAATCTTGTCCGGGATTTCCTTAAGAGCTGTATACGTTTTAATTCCCAGGATATTATCCGCATGAGGATTTACCGGGTAGACCTTGCCTTTGTATCCGTGATTGACAAGATTTTTGAATAAGTCGTGCCCTACCTTACCCTCTTCGCGAGAGGCGCCGACGACTGCTACTGTCTTAGGTGAAAAGAAATGTTCTAGCATAAATTAAAGAGATATTTTTCTCCTATTTTTTCCTTTCGATAGTAGTGGTGGTAGTTCCGTGCTCGTCCTTTGGTAACAATTCGAACATGTTTTTAATCGACTTGGTGAATGGTTTAAACGGTACGGGATGAGTTTCTGGTTTTAAAAAGGTTCCCCCGATTTCTACCATAGTTAGTTGTTTTCTTACGCCTCCTACCACAAAGTCAAACAATTTTCCAACAATAGGGATTTGAGAAAAAAAGTCCCTGCTGAATCCCGCAACAATACTTATGTGCATGTTTCCACTAAGGTCGATGTCTCCCCGTCCGTTGAGTTCTATTGAGTCGCTATAAACTTTTCCTTCATCGATGTGAATAACGCCGTCTTTGACAATAAACTTTGCCTGTGCACTGTGAAAACTTTCTTTTTTAGGTATGCTAAGGTTAAGAAAATTAAACACGCTAAAGATGATGGGAACGCCTGAGAGGTATCCTTCATTTACATTGAACTGTCCTTCTGCAGAGAAATTTTTGGGATCGGTACCGCTTCCCCGATACTTAATCCTGCCATAAAGAAGCCCTGACCACTGTTTTTCTGTTTTCGCAACCTTTTGGGCAAGTTCTTCCAGTATGATTCTTGAGAAACTCAACTCGCCCTCGTATTGATAGGGATCGGTATCTATATTGACGTATAAGGTTCCTTCCACATGCCCGCCGCAACATTTGGCATCGATGTGTTTGCTTAAAAAACGACTTTTATTAATTTCCAGTCTTCCGCCGACCCCACTGAGAAAAATATTGTATTTTCTGTCACTCATCTCACAGTCCTTAAGGTTGATCTCTATTGAATAATTGTTGTCCTTTTCTTCCTTAAAACCCTGGAAATTGGCAATGAGGTCTACCTTGCCTGTGGGTTTCAGAGTTGTCCACAACTTTTCGCCTATTCCCCTGGTGGGTAAATCTTTCAACAGAGATTCTGTGATGGATAGATTCGGCACATGGAGATTAAATATCTTTCGGTCGTTTTTTAAATCATAGATGCCATTTAATTCAGTAAAAATGGACTGACCGCCGCATTGGATAAAGCCAGCCGTATCCGTAAATAAAATGATATTGTTGCACAGCTTGAATTGCCCGTTTACATGTGATATAGGCAGGGGAAAATCCGGAGGGTTGATTTCTAAATCCTTGCAATTCACTGCCAGGAAGCAACTGCTTTCCTGCTTTTCTCCTACATTATACTGGAAAGTCAGGTCTACCAGACCGGAAGGCCGTATCTTTGACCATATCTGTTCGCCGAAATCGGGAATATTTCTTAAGAATTCCTGGTTTACAAGCAGATTTGGAATTGTCATCACAAAGGTTTTTTTGGTACCATAGAGGTCGAATTCTCCCTTAAATTCAGCCTGAGAATTGCAGTTACCGCTTTTGACATAACCCACAATTCCTTTCAGGTACAATTTCTCGGTGTTCAATTCCACATCGCCATTGAGATTGTAAATCAGGAAAGGCCAATTTTTATACATGGCTTCTAAACCATTAAGATTGATGTTGATGACGTAATCCATTTTCTTTTGCTTGTTTTGATTATTAAAACTTGCTCTGCAGGATATATTGATCTTTCCTGTGGGTTTATAATTATCCCATAGCATCTTACCAATGTAAGGAAATCTGGTTAAAAATTCCTCGTTCAGCATAATATTCTTCGCATTTGCCTCAATTTCTAAACTGGGAATATTAGGTTGCAGGTTCATAGTAAAAGAATAATTCCCCAGGAATTCGTCATCAACGTTTCCTTTGATGATAATATCTTTAAAAGAACCGGCATAAGGCAGGAATGTGATATTGACACCCGACAACTTGATTTCCGGGCTGTTTGTTTGTGTATCTTCCTTGATATGAATCTTCAAATCCCGGATCTCGACGCCCTGATTTAATATATCCATGTAGGCTGGCATTTCAATCTTGTCAAAGTTTGCCTTGAATGCATCCAGGAGTGACCAAATATCTGTAGGCTTTTCGATGGTCAATTCGGGAGCAATAACGACCGCATTGTTGATATTGAGCTTTCCTTTGAGAAGACTCTGCGGGGAATGCTTTATAACGATTCTGGGGATTTTTAGAGACTTGCCCAGTAAATCTTCGGAGGTGCCTGCAAAAGAGAAGTTATCAATGATAATCCCTTCCAAAAAATCCATGTGTGCACGTTCAATTTTTGTTTCTCCAAAATCTTTTAATGCACTTAATAAACGACTCTTTATTGCCTCATCCGAAGTCGTCCTTTTGATAAAGATATACCCGGATACGCCTATTCCTATGAGGAAACAAATGATGATAGAGATAATAATTAAAAATTTTTTCATTCAATTTCCTTTTTGGTTATAAATAAGTATTAAGGTTACTGATATTCCAGATTTATTTCAAGTTTAAATTTCTAAAAGGGTTAAAATAAACATGATGTAAAAATCCTTGCCGTACACAAGAAGTTGGCATATAATTTGGCAGTATTTAAATTTGATTCTTTGATGAATGACAATTTGCTATTACACTGTCATTCTGAAGGAGTGAAGCGACTGAAGAATCTTTGTATTAAAGTAAGTAGGACGCAGATTTTCGCAGATATACACAAATTAATAATATTATCCCTCTTTTCTTCATGATAAACAGAGAAACACTGGAAAAAGAGTATCCAAACTATAAAAGGTGTATCAAAGACGCTTTTGAATTGGGGCAGTCCCACGTTTTCAAGTGGTGGGGCGAAATAACTCCTGCAGAACAGAAACACCTATTAAAACAGACAGCTACTATTGATTTTCAATTTGTCCATACACTTTTCAATGACAACCGCCAGAAAACCAAAAATACACTTCAGGGAGACTTAGTTCCACCTCAGATTATAACCGTCCCTAAAAATGCTTCTGAACAGGAGGTTGCACAAAGGGCAAGACAAATCGGAGAAGCATCTTTACGAAGTGGAGAGATTGCTGTCCTTACGGTTGCCGGGGGGCACGGAACAAGGCTGGGAAGCAATGGACCAAAAGGGACTCTTCCTACTATTGCGCCAATTAGCGGCAAGAGTGTCTTTCAACTTCATGCGGAAAAAATACGTGCTGTTCAGCAAAAATATCTCACGTGCATTCCCTGGTATATTATGACGAGCGAAACAAACGACCGTGTGACGCAAAAATTTTTCAAGTCACATCAATTCTTCGGATTAGACCCAGAACAGGTATGTTTTTTCAAGCAGGGTATGTTTCCTGTTGTTGACCTTAACGGGAAGTTATTGATGAATTCTAAATCGAATATCGTCATGAGTCCCAACGGTCACGGCGGTACGATTATTGCCCTCGAGGAAAAAGAAGTTTTTCATGATATGAAGAGGCGGGGGATTAAGCACATCTTTTACCATCAGGTTGATAATGTGTTAATTAAAATTGCCGACCCGGTTTTTGCCGGTTATCACCTGATGGATGATGCAGAGTTCTCGTCAAAGATTGTAAAAAAGCGCAACCCGGAAGAAAAGGTCGGTATAATAGTACAAATGGGAGAGCGTCTGCATTTGATTGAATATAGCGAACTCAGCCACGAAGATATGAACGCAAAAGACGAGGATGGTACTTTGAAATATGATGCAGGGAACATTGCGGTGCACATGATCAGTATCGATTTTCTTGAAAAAATATATCAACACGGAGATGCTCTTCCTTTTCACGCCGCACTGAAAAAGGTGCCTTGTCTGGACGAGAAAGGTGAAACGATCAACCCTGAGAAAAACAACGCCATTAAATTTGAGAGTTTCATCTTCGATGTACTGAAATATGTCAAGAAGGGCGTGATAATGGAAGCGCTTCGCGAAGATGAATTTTCGCCGATAAAAAATATGGATGGGGAGAACTCTCCCGCTACTGCAAGGCAGGACATGATTAATTTATTCGGTCGATGGCTGCGTAATGCGGGCATTTCTATTCCTATGGATAATCATGGAAATGTCATTGGTTTAATCGAGATTAACCCCTGCTTTGCACTGGACGAAGAGGAATTAAGGAGTAAAATAGATAGAAATTTGAAATTTAATGGACATTTGAGTCTCTAAAGATAAATAGAAAAATATTGGCAGGAGTAACACTATGAAACTACAGTATGATCATGAAGCAGATGTCCTTCTCCTGATTCTTCGTGACGACCCACCTGTTGATGCAATCGAGGAGCGAGGGGGAGTTATTGTAAGCTACGGCGAAGACGGAGAACCAGTGAGCGTGGAATTTTTAAATGCATCAGCCAGACAATTGGTCGGCCCAGACGGGTTTAATGTGACTCTCCAAACCAAGGTACTTTTAAGAAATAAATAAGAAGGAGGGCATACATGGAAAACAATCGAACGTTACACTTGGATTTTAACAATATGATGGCCGATACAATCGGGTCGGAACATGGCATAACTGAGCAGGATTTAAAAGTTCTCGAACCACTTGCAAGCCGATATGTGAATGATGTAAAAGAAGAACGTATTAAAGGTAAATTGCCATTTCTTGATTTGCCTTACCAAAAAAATATTGCAACAGAGATAATCAAAACTGCAAATTCCCTCAAAGGAAAATTCAAAAACCTTGTGGTTGTGGGTATTGGCGGATCAGCGCTGGGCAATATTGCCACCCATACAGCCTTGAACCATCCCTTTCACAATACCCTTACTGACCAGGAAAGGAAGGGCTTCCCGCGTGTTTTTGTGCTGGATAACATCGATCCTGACAGATTCTCCGGACTTATAGATATTGTTAAACCCGAAGAAACCCTGTTTAATTTCATAACCAAGTCAGGGACTACGGTTGAAACAATGGCTCAGTTCCTGATTATAGTTAAACGTTTGCGTGATAAACTTGGCAGGGATTACAAAGAGCATATTATCACAACTACGGATAGTGAGAAAGGTACTTTAAGGGAAATTACAAGACGTGAAGGGTTTCTATCATTTGAGATTCCGGCTGGAGTTGGGGGGAGATATTCAGTGTTAACGCCGGTTGGCTTGTTTTCTGCGGCGATGAGTGGCGTGGATATTGTCTCCTTGTTAGATGGGGCGGCGTTTATGGATAAAGTTTGTAAGTCTGATAATCTATGGGAAAATCCAGCGCTCATGGGCGCTGCGCTTTATTTTTTGAGTCATACCAAAAAATATAAAAATATATTAGTCATGATGCCTTATTCTAATGCGCTTAGCGGAGTGGCCGATTGGTTCTGTCAACTCTGGGCAGAGAGCCTTGGTAAAAAATTCTCATTAAATAACGAAGTAGTCCATACTGGTTCGACGCCGGTAAAGGCTATTGGTGTTGTGGATCAGCATTCACAGCTTCAGCTTTATATGGAAGGTCCTTATGACAAGGTTGTAACTTTTCTGGCTATTAAGCGGTTTGGCAAGGAAGTTTCTATTATGGAGGAAACACTCTCAGGCAAAAAGATTACCCCCCCATCCCCCCCTTCGGAAGGGGGGGATGGGGGGGTAATCTCCCATAACGAATTGTCCTACCTAAAAGGGCATTTACTCAACAATGTTATGAATGCAGAGTTTGAAGGGACGCGACTTGCCTTAACGGAGCAAAGGCGTCCCAATTGTACTATTACACTGGATGAACTTTCTGCATTTACGCTGGGACAGTTATTCTATCTGTTCGAATTGCAAACGGCATATGGAGGTAAGTTTTACAACGTAAATGCATTTGATCAGCCCGGTGTCGAGGCAGGGAAGATAAATGCCTTTGCGATGCTTGGGAAAAAAGGATTTGAGCAGAGAAAGAATGAGATAGACATTCATTTACAGAAAGCACAGAAGAAGTACTGCATATAAGGTTGGTTTAAGCGAACCCATCATCTTTTTAGTTGGTTCGACCGTTTTCGATAGAACTACAACATACGGAAGAAGTATTGTATTTAGAGTCTACACGAAAACGAGAACTGCCATTCCGAATGAAGCGAAGAGAAATGAGGAATCTTTTGTGTTTCTCTACGGAGAGATTCCTCGCTCCTTCGTCGCTCGGAATGACACCTTGTGTTTTCGGAGGACTTCTAATCAAATGAAAAGGAGTATTTCCCTTTATCTTTTGCCATTTCGACTACTCCTTGTCATTTCGACCGAAGGGAGAAATCTGTATTTTTGCTAGAATAGCGGCTTATGTCTTCAGCCGGTAAATATTATGTTTATCTACTCACAAACTGGAATAATACGGTAATGTACGTTGGAATGACCAATAATCTTATACGGCGAATTTATGAACATAAAAACAAGCTGGTTAAAGGATTTACTGAAAAGTATAACGTAAACAAACTGGTTTATTTTGAAGAGACCCAGGATGTATAGTAAACGCCCTAAATAAGTTGACATGAATCCGTCATTGCGAGCGACAGCGAAGCAATCTCATGGCAGGGATTGCTTCGTCGTTCCTCCTCGCAATGACAACTTTCTTTTAGCGTTTACTATAAATAGCTGCTATTGCGAGAGAAAAAGAAATTAAGAAATGGCGAAGAGAAAAAAAGAATCAATTGGTAAATCGTATAAATCCAACTTGGAAAGAGCTAAGTTTAGAATGGTAGAGATTTCTCCCGGAGCCTGTCCTGAGCGAAAAGATTTCTCGTCACTTCGTTCCTCGAAATGACAGAAAACGAAGGAGTCGAAATGACAAGGCAGCAAAAATGCTGAATGAATAATAGTAGTTTTGCAAAAGGTATGGATTCCTGCTTCCCGCTTTCACAAGGACAAGACCTTCAGTGCTTGCTACGTAATTGATACAGATCGTGTAAGGATGGGTGAAGCGGTAGCGCACCCATCAATAAGAATGCTTTCGTAGTGAGCGGTTTTTAATGAGATGCTTGGAGTCCCTCAAGAGTTTTTTTCACCATCGGCGCTTCACTATTTTTTGGATCCAGCCTCAAAAACTCATTGAAACAGTACAAGGCCTTTTGAATATCTTTTTTGTAGTTTAAATAAATTAGTCCAAGATTTTTGTAAGCATTAGGATAATTTGGTTTTTGCCGTATGGCCTCTTCAATTTCAAGAATTGCCTTGTCGAATTGTCCCTTGTTGGCATAAGCGGTGCCCAGGCAACTGTGCGCTTCGGCATGATCCGGTTCGTAATGGATAGCCAATTCAAATTCACCTATCGAGGCGTCTAAAAGTCCTTTCTTAAAATAGGCAAGCCCCAGATTATAATGGGCATCATAATAATTTGGTTTTAGCCGAATGGCCTCTTTGAATTTTAAAATTCCTTCATCGAAACGTCCCTTGTCTATTAGGATATTTCCCATATTATTGTGGGTAAGGGCAGAGTTGGGATTTACTGCCAGAACACGATAGTATTCTTGTAACGCCTCTTCTTTCATGCCTTTTTTCTGATAAACCATCCCTAGATTATGGTGGTATTCAGGATCCGGCTCAATGGCTATTGATGCTTGAAATTCGCGAATTGCTAAATCGGTTTTATCCTTTTGAAGATATATCATACCCAGATTGTTATGTGCCCTGGAACTTTCTGGTGAATCTTCAACGGTTTTTGACCAAAAAATAAACGGGTTTATCCATATTTTATTTCTTTTGATGGTAGCCAGTGAATAAGGGATAACAAGGATCAATACCAGGCATGTTATAAGTACGGTTTTGAATAAATGTGAAATACCCAAAAATCTTTTACTCACAAAGGAGGATGGAAATTTGTCACCCTCCCCCATCCCTTCCATCAAGGGAGGGGTAGAAGTTGAGTGGTCATCAGAGGAGGGGGGTAATATAGGAAGAAGTTCCCTCTCCCCTTGTGGGAGAGGGTTAGGGTGAGGGGTATTTTCAAAGAAAATAAATACATATACCTGCCTCCAGATTCCTATTGAAATGTATGCCAGTATTGCACAAAATCCAACCGAGGGGAGATAAAGGTATCTTTCAGCCATGATGTTGGCTATGGGAATAATATTCATCATGGGAGCCAGGGTAACAAAAAACCAGAGCATGAAGAAAAATAGACGCTTTGAATGATTGTAAAATCTGTAGGTAATTACACCAATTACACTCATAAATATAATGCTAAGAATAAAAGTTGCAGCAAATGAGGTTTTTGTGTGTGCTATAATATATTCGGCGTTAAAATGTATGGGGAAGAATAACAGTTTTATATATGAGCAAAAAATCTTAGGCATAGTTAGTAGGTTTACCAGAAAACTGTTATCTGGATACGTCAACTGTTTTTCTACAGGATTATGAAACCACACAAATCTCAGGAACAGATAAAAGCCGCTTACCAGTATGAATCCTATATAATATTTGATAGTGTTTTTCTTAATCCTGCTTTTATCTCCCAGTAACCAGTCTAAGAGAAAAATAATGAGGGGCAACGTAATCGCAACTTCTTTAGAACATAATGCCAGGAGATATGAAAACAGGGATAAAGGATATAGGTAATTGCGAATTTTAGATTGCGGATTGCGGACTTTGTCGTGAGCACTTAGTCGAACGATTGCGGATTGGATAAATAACAAAGCAGAACCAAGAAAAAACGTGGTGGCTAAGAGATCTTCCCTGTAACTAATTCCGTTCACAGCCTCTGTTAATATAGGATGCAAGGCAAACAGGATACTTGTGAGAAAAGAGGCAGTACGCGACCTGGAAACAGCAGAAACCAGTAGGTAAACGAGTAATACATTAACTGCATGGAGCAGGATATTGGTCAAGTGAAACCCGGCAGGGTTGAGATGCCAGAGAGAGTAATCGATGAAATAAGATAAGGTTACTACTGGGCGAAAGGTAACCTCTCCTGAATATTTAAAATAATCGTCAGTAAAAAAAGCGGTGAAATTTCCCCAATCCCTGATAAAATAATTATCGGTTATGGTAAAGACATCGTCATAGACGAAGGTGTTTTCGAGTGTATTTAGAAAGGCTAGAAGCGGTAGTGCGATAATAAGTAATATTTTTAAAGATCGTATCATAGATAGATGAATACTTGTAAATTCATTTTTTTGAAATCACGTTTTTATATAATTCTGTATATTCCTCTGCAATCGTATCCCATGAAAAACGTTTCCCATACTCAGCTATAGCTTGATAATCCCATTCCTTTTCAAGGGCTTTGTTGAGTGCTGCAGCCAATTCTTCTGTATTATTGGGTTCAACTAAAATACCTAAGGTATCATTTGTCACGGCTTCTGGAATGCCGTCAACTCTTGTTGCTATTACAGGTCGTCCGCATGCTAATGCTTCCACAATTACCGTGGGGAAGCCTTCGTTACGACTGGGTAAACAAAAGACGTCACAGGCATTTAACCACAAAGGTATTTCGTTATGTTTCTTGATTCCAATGAAAGATACGTGAGTGTCAATGTGCAGTTCACTTGTTAAATCTTTTAACTCACATGCTGATTCCCCTTTGCCTATTATAATAAGTTTGGTGGAATCTTTTTTGCTGATATTTGCAAATGCGTGAAGGAGCAAATCAATCCCTTTAATCGGCAATAAGTTGCCGATAAATAGAATAATCTTTTTATCGTGTGGGAGATTGAGCTGTTTTCTTGCTATTGTCTTATCCGTAGGGAAAAATACTTCATGGTTAGCGCCATTTCGAATTACAAATATTTCTCTCCTTAGATTTATCATTTTTAACATTGAATCTTTTAAAGATTGACTAACAGCTACAATCTGAGTCGCCCTTTTTAAAGTAAAAACAACCATGTGCTTGAGGAAAAAGTGTTTTGGAAAGGAATGGATGTCTGAGCCGTGTGCCGTAATAATTACGGGTTTTCTAAGGATAATTCCCAATAAGGCAGCAGCAAAGCCGGCTGGGCCTGCCATGTGCGCATGAATAAGGTCAAAACAAAACTTCCTTCGCAATCGTGCAACGAGAGGCAACGCAGTTAAAAAAAAGATAAACGCCCGGAAAAATAACCTGTCACCTTTTGGAAGAACAAACAATCTTGGTCTGTACACTTCTATATCGTTAAAATGGTTATAATAAGTATCTTTTCTATAGAATTCTCCCCTTAATGGATTCCAAATTTGTGGATGGATGATAAGGACTTGGTTCTTACACGATATTGCCTTTGAAAGTTCGTAGACAAAAATACCGGATGTCGAGTCACCTTTGCCCGGGAACATGTCAGTTAAAACTAATATCTTCATTTTCTCAGTGTGCACAAAATTTTTATGACTGGCAGTATACCCTTTCATAGAGACCCTCGATTTGTTTCATTACCACTTCCGTACGGTATCTTTCCTCCACAATCCGCCTGCCCTCCAGTCCCATTTTTACCCTTATATCCTCATGTTCAATGAGGTATCGTATCTTTTCCACAAAGGGATCTATATTAATATGCTCCATAATGGGTACCGCTTTTTCCGGAAAAGGCAAGAAGCCCGTTATATTATCTAGCACGATTTCAGGAGTTGGAAACACATTGGAGGCGACAACCGGTTTTCCGGAAGCCATTGCTTCAATAAGTACCAATCCAAAACCTTCTCCATAATACGGTGTAAAAAGAAATATGTCCATGGCACCCAGAACTTCATTCGTGTCTGTTCGTGGCCCTGTCAGGATAACCTGCTTTTCAATCCCTAAATCCTTTATAATGGTACGATAAAACGCTTCTTTTTCCCCATAGCCACATAAAATAAACTTTGAATCAGAGTAATCTTTTTGGATCTTTGCAAAAATTTGCAGACAAACTTCAAGGCCTTTTCGTTTTATAAAACGACCAATACTCCCAATAATAATGGTATCATCTGAAATTTTGAACTCCGCACGAATTTTGATTCCTTTATTATCCGGGTGAAATTGATTGGTGTCTACCTGGTTGGGAATTACCATGATTTTGTCTGCCTTAGCACAATATTCTTTCACGGAGACATGCTTGAGTTGATTCGACACATCAATAATTTTATCGGATAACCAGGTATTTACCAACCGATATTGCATCCTGGATACAAACGTTTTTAAGGGATCTGGCGCATGGAGAGTTACTATGGTTTTTCGGCCTTTGAAAATCTTGGCAATGAAACATCCCCAGAAATCTGCAGGAACAGTATGTGCATGAACAATATCTATTTTTTCTTCATTAATAAGGCGCATATACTTCTTAAATATGGAAAAATCTCGCCAGGAAGTCAGTCCAAACCGTTCTACTCGAATCCCCATCTTTTCAATCTCAACCGCAAGGGGTTCGACTTTCGAGAGATCACGGCTGAAGAGGGTGCAGACAACAATATGAAATTTTTCTTTGTTTATATGCTTGCACAAAGTAGCTACATGTTGTTCCGCCCCGCCAATAAAAAGCGTATCAATAACGTACAGGATAGATATCTTTCCTTGTTTCATATTTTTTACCAGAGGTATGTAAATATCTACTAATCTATCTATGTATCTATCCCATGAATACTTCTGTGCCTCTGCTCTGGCATTTTTTGCTAAATAGTTCCTTAATTGTTCATCGCGGGCTAATCGGGTAATGGCATTTGCTAATTCCTCTATATGGCTGGGCGTTACTAACAATGCCGTATATTCATCCTGCAGCACTTCTGCGATCTGCCCTATCTTTGAGGCGACAATAGGCTTTCCTGCACTGAGATATTCGAAAATCTTTATTGGCGAATTAAAAAATGGCATTCCGACTTCTTTATAAGGCGCGACGACCACATCGGCAATTGAAATTATTTCTGGAATTTTACTATGACTTATGTAGCCCATGAATTTGACGTTATTGTGAATTCCCTGTTGACGTGCCAGATTTTCGAGGTTTTCTCGTGCCTGACCTTCTCCCACAATGAGCAGGAAGGTGTTTGGCATTTCCTTCAGAATCAGCGAAAACGCAGAAATCAAGTCTTCTATAGCATACCATACCTGAAGGGTGCCTGTATACATAACGATGAATGCGTCTAGTATTCCCATTGATGATTTAATAGCCTGAGTATCAAAGTGTCTTTGAAATGTCTCAACGTCAGCAGCGTTGGGTATAACTGTGATTTTATTAGGGTTTTTGACAATGCGATTTTCCATTAAAAAATTTTTCAAGTTGCTGGAGACGGCAATAATGTGATGGGTGAGTCGCAAACAAAATTTCCGAATAATCTTTGCAGTGAATTTTTGTATCGGTGGAATATCTTGTGTAAATAATTTCTTTTCTTCTATATTTGGTCCATTAATTTCTACGATATGCGGGATGCGAAGTAATCTGGATGCCAGTATTCCACCATAGGAATATAAGCCCAACCGCTCGTGTATGACATCGAATTGATAAAGTTTGTTAAGTCTAAGAATATTCAGGAAAATATTTATACTATTTATTGTTCCTGTAAACGGTAAAAGGCGATGGAAGAAAAAACGGAGATATTTATGCCGAATAGTTAAATAGGGATAATTTTTAAATTCTGGTAGTGAAAGGTTTTCGTTTATAGTTAATAAAAATACTTTGTGCCCCTTCTTCCTCAATCCGTCAATAATTTTCAAGACATGGATTTTATATCCCTCCCCTTTCGTCAAGTCCAATCCTCTGTCGCCGATTAAATATAATATACTAAGGTTTTCTGATCGCATTAGTAGTTTACACCATCTCTTTTTCTTAGTTTGAAGATGTAATATGGGTCAATTATTACGTCCTCAATAATGAAATGTGTTGCTAAAAACAAATCCTTCAGTTGTTGGAGATTTGGGAAAGAAGGGTTGTGTGTGAAATCTCCAAAGTCCAGTGCATCCGTGATATTATGCTGATCCACGACATGCATAGGAACAGATACGATAAATATACCATCTTCCTTTAATATCCTGAAAGTTTCATTGCATAAGTCTTCTGGATTTTTCAGATGTTCCATAATTTCTGATGCAATAGCAATTTCAAAGGACCCGTTTTTGAAGGGTAATTTTTCAGCATGGCATTGTAAAAATTCAGATTTACCGGTATCTTTCGATATCTTTCCTATTCGTAATGCAAAATGTGAAATATCCGACCCTATGTACAAGGAGATTGCCTCATTACGAATAAAATCCTCAAACCAAGGCGCCGTAGAACACCCTATCTCTAAAAGACGCCCTTTCACCCCTTTGATACATTTTAGAATTCTTTCCTTTCTGATTTTAAAACCTTCATCTGGACGAGTCCAACTAAGCATATTTGAAAGTGTGTAGTTGGGACAATCGCTGAGAAAGGTAAAGAGCAGTCTCTCGTCTTTTTCAGAGAGGGGCAGTCCTTTATGTTGTTTGGAAATAAAATAGTTTTTTAAAGCTTTACCCTCTTCATACAGTTTGAAACATACAAGGAAGGGAGGAATTGTATCTTGTTGAGCATATAAACGGTTGATTAGCTGGAGTCCGTTCCTGATATCGCAGATTATGCCTGTAAATTCCCTTATTTCCTGAAATATATCGAATGGGTTCTTGGGGAAATCCTTAAACCAATAGGAATATTCTGCTAATCCTATATTTGTTTTTTTTCTATGCTCATATAAAAACAATGCCATTCTGAACACGAAAGGTATTCGAAATAGTTGAGAGAATAAAATTCTTGTTAATGAATTCAATAGCTGCATGTATTCTTTCTCAAAAGTATAGTTTTGATATTGATTGCTTAACATAGTGTAGGAGAATACAAATTAATAGACATTTCCCCACTATTCTCAGCGTATTGTTATAGTTTATAGCGTGGATACATAGATATCCTCTTATCCAACAAACGGTGAGAAGAATAAAAATTGTTGATAAGTAACCATAGAAAAGCCTTACATGTGCGGTAGAGTGCATAAAAAAAACAGGAAGAATGCAGGTTATCCCGAGTGTTAAAGGCACTATTCCATATTCCGTTTTTATCGCTAAATATATGCTGGCTACTACCCAAAGAACTGAGAAATAAAGCCCAATCATCCCATCGAGGTTTCCGATAAGCACGAAGAATCCTTTGATCCCGTGTGTTATCAGAGTAGGTATTGTGTGATATTTGAATAGATAGTCAAATAGTGGTATATATCTATAAGGCGTTTCTATGAATGGAATACCCTTTTTGCTGAGGAATTCATGCCAATAATAGAAATGTCCCAATCTTTGCGAATAAATATTTCCTGTCTGCCATTGGAAAAATAAATTTACTAATATAGCCATAACTGGCGCTATAAGGTATCCTCTGGCGGAGGATATGTTTCTTCGTTTTTTGTAGAGCAGATATCCAACAGTAATAACAGGTATCAGGAAACCCTCTCCCCGTGTTAGAGCCATATAGCTGCCGATCGATGTAAGAATGGCAATTTGTAAATGTTTTTTCGGTGTTTTCCAAAAGAATGCAAAGAAAAAAAGTAATATTTGTACAGAGTACAGCTCTTCTGTGCATCCTTCAACAGCATTTAAGCATAGAGTGGGATTTATGGCAACCAGGAATGAGGATAGCATAGATGCTGCTGGATTACCCACTCTCATGGTGAGAAAAAAAGTACATATAATTATTATCAGCCCAAAAAACATGGAAGTCCTGTAAGATGCATCTGCTTTATCCTTCCAAAGAAGCTGAAATACGCGCAGGGTAAGAGGAAAGCCAGGAAATCTGTCGTTATTATAGAGGTCGGTTTTTTCTCGTGTTTTCAGAAATTTTAAGACATGAATGCTTTCAGCAGCGTTGGCGTAATCTGCCGCATCCCCAAGCAAGGTTGGATTAGATTGAAGATGCTGCTTGTAAAGGCCGTTCCTGAGCATAAATCCTATAAAGAGTGAAAAAATCAAGGCCGTAAATAATATGTATGGGCTTTTGTAATGTTCCATTAGAGTGTAATCTGTTCAAATAAGAATAATCAGAAAAAGTATGGTCTGTTTATTTGGTGATTTGAAGTAATTGGGGAAATAAAATGGTTATTAATGAATTCAGTAGCCGCATTTAGTTCTTTTTTAATATTCCATATTTTAAGATGCAAAAAATAGCCCGGATGCCGTCTTTCCACGTTATTTTCTTGCCTTCAGAGTAATCCCGTCCCCAATATGAAATGCCGATTTCATATATGCGGCATTTGAGGCGCGCAAGTTTAATGGTAATTTCTATTTCAAACCCAAACCGATTTTCCTCAAGTTTAATCTTGTCCAGGATGTCTTTTCTCAATACCTTAAAACCAGTCTCTACATCTGTCAAATTCAAATTCGTAAACATATTTGACAGGGTAGTGATGATTTTGTTTGCTACTGCATGCCAGAAAAAGAGAACCCTGCGCGGCCCATGTCCCACAAAGCGCGAGCCGTACACGACGTCTGCCTTTCCATCGAGGATTGGTTGCAAAAGTAATGTATATTCATTTGGATTGTATTCCATATCCGCATCCTGGATAATAACTACATCACCGGTAGCTTGCTTAAAGCCTGTTTGCAGTGCAGCTCCTTTACCCCGATTAAAGGGATGATATACAACCTTGTCAACTTTTTCTTTTAATTCATTTTCAATTAACTCGTGCGTCCCATCAGTCGAAGCATCGTCAACAATAATTATTTCTTTCGCTATGTCAACTGCGATGATTTTTTCAACAACGAGCCGAAGTGTCTTAATCTCGTTAAAAACAGGGATGATGACGGAGACTCTCATTTGTTTGCGATTACAAAATTATTAAATCCTGCCTGGAAGTTTTTTATCGTTATGTTTTTTTCCTCAAACCCTGCGAGGATAAACATTTCTTTGAGCGTTTTTTTATCAAAATAGTGTTTGTGACCACGTATCATGTCCACAGATAAAATTCCCAATTTATGTGCAAATAATTCTAATATCCACTTACTGGCTGGAGCGGGTGTTGTTAAAAGAAGAACACCGTTTCTTTTTAATATTCTGTATGCTTCTTTCAGGTTTTGTAAGGGGTTGTTTAGGTGTTCAAGCACGGCCAGAGAAGTAATTACATCGAATGTGTTTGAATGTAACGGGATATCGTTTTCTAAATCACACAAAATTAATTTTATTTTCTCGTCAGCTTGCAGGTTTATATCTAAATCGAGGCCAACCCCTAAACGGATATTGGATTTTAACGTATTTAAAAAAAGTATTTTTGATCCGCACCCAAAATCACAAAGATAACTATTTTTCGGTATGTGATGCATGATATTCTTAATACGTAACCTCCTGAGGATAGGCTCAAGAAAAGGCTCTTTGTTCATAATTCTCTTCATTTAAAACACAGCCTATCCCATAGGCCGCAAATATAACTAGCAATGGTTCTATGGGACTTCTTATTCTGTCGTCTCCCCAGAATACTAAGGACATTAGGGTAAAAAATATAGGCAATAAATACAAAATGGATGTTCTGGCAAAATTCTTAAGAGAGCGGATTGAACCATAAATAGCAAATAAGAGCACAAAGAAATACTCCAGAGAAAAAAAGCTTGTATCTTTGTTGAGATGCCAAAATAATTTAAATTTATAAACCACGAGTTTTAATGTAAATAAGGGATTTTTACTTACAAAGGTAATCCCCTTCTTCCAACACAATTTATCTGCCTCTTCGGAAGATAAGGTTTTTAAATAATTACTAATTTCCTTTTCATTAAATAAGCCGGACTCTATAGGATGTATCCATCCACCTTTAAAGTATTCTAATACTTTTGGATTGTTAGCTCCTAAAAATGTTTGTCCGCCCTGTGATGTAATAAAAACAAATTTGTGGGTAACTACATAATTTCTTATTACCCAGGGGAGTATTACTAAAAACATTGCAAATGTTATTACAAGATAGGCTTTTGAAGCCAGCTTTAAATTATTTCCAAAGGACACGAATGCCCACAACGGTAATACTATGAAAAAAGGGAAAACAAATGGACGGGCTAATGAGGCTAACCCAAGGTATATACCCCCAGAGATTAGGTATCTCAATCGAGGATGCCTTGAACTTTTAATAAGATATAGTACCGCTAGGGTAAGAAAAAAAGTGCACAGCGTTTCAGTTAACAAAAAGCCGCACCAGTAAAACATCATCCCGTATATGGATGAAATAAATGCTGCTATAAGGGCAATCTGCTCGTTAAATAGTTCTCTGGTGATTTTATAAACGGTCAAACAAATAAAAGAACTTACTATAGAAAGAAAAATTCTAACAATGAAATAGTTAACGCCAAAAGCCTTGTATAAAATTGCAATAAAAAAAGGTAATAAAGGCGCACGGGAGGTTGATAAATACGTACTATTGTTTAACAAATTCAATGAAATCTGGTGATAATCCAATGCATCTGCCACGGGGACGTCATTTATGCCAACATAGAAGATATTGAATAATATCCTGGTAAGCAACGCCAGTATAAAAATTAGGAATATGGTTTTGTTTAACTGAAATTTTTTTCTAGGCAAATAGGAATTCATAAAAGACTCAAACTGCCAGAATAAATGGATTCGCGTTCACATATTTATATCATAGTTAATCATTGGATTAAAAGAGAATAATATCGTAAGAAGTGTTGTGCCTGATTACCTTTCTTGTCTGTACTGATGATTTGCATCAGGCAACATCGCTAACTGCCAACCATCCTCCATGTCTATTACATGTGAACCGTGTAAAACATTTCGCAAGCGGTGTGAGGCACTTTCCATACCTGGCGGATAGAGAACTGCCTCTAATGAATACCTCTGTCTTATTGATTCTATTTTTTCTTCGTTAATTCCTGCAAGGTCCTTCATCAATTGTTCTTTTTCACCATTTGGCCGCTGGGTCACGGGGGTAAGATGCCAGATAGAAGCGGAAAGTTGTTCGATTGATGCGTCTCCGCCCCGAGGTCATACCCGTACAGCCAGCCATGAACTACGGCGCGTTGACGGAGTTCTTCTGTAGTTACCAGGGAATGGACAGCGCCATCCATGGAAATTGCCATAAAATGAAGTCCGGAGTCTAACACGCCTTTGCGAGCTTCGGCATTTAATAAAATGCCATTGGTCAGCATCGAGACAGATATCCCCTTATCAGAGGCGTAACGAATCATTGTAAAAATGTCTTTATTGAGTAATGGCTCCCCACAATAAGAGACACCAACGGTATTGCATATTGGTGCAATATCATCAACGATCTTTTTGAATAGACCAAAAGACATAAATCTATTTTTTCTGCTCAGGTCTGCCTTTACGGAACGGCAAATCGTACAGTTGAGGTTGCAGACGCTTGCTGTTTCAATAACAATATCGCTTGGATATTTATGGAGTTTTTGGAATAGTTGATGTAAGCGGAAAGAGAGATGTCTTCTGAAATTTCCTTTGCTTACTTTTGCCAATGTTTGAAATAACCTGTTTTTGTAGAAATTGTATTTCATGGTTATTGATTTAAGTTACTGTTTGACACACACTCAATATCTTTTTTGTTGTAATATCCCAGGTAAATGAATTCATTACAAGTTTTCTGCCATTTTTCCCCATGGTTTGCATTAATGCGGTATTCTTTAATAGCTGTATAATTGCGTCTGCCGCGGGTTCGTAATCTTTCTCCGATACGACTATGCCTATACCATTTTCTCTAACAAAATCCCTGCACGATTCACCAGTGATGACAGGCCTTCCACAGGCCATATATTCATACAATTTTAAACCGGCTTTTCCGTATATTGTACCACTACCTGTTATAATATATATCCCTGCGTCAGCCGCATTGATATAGTATGGTATCTTTTCATAGTCAACTTCGCCAATAAAATTAACATGAGATGTTAACCTTAATTTTTTTGTAAGACACATCGTGCTTTCCAGTAAATACCCGCTCCCTATCATAATAAGTCTTACATTGGGTAATTTTTGTATGATATAAAACAGAATATGAATAATATGGTAAACACCGTGATGTGGATAGAAACTTCCTACAAATACTAAATAATAACAATCCTGATTCAACGTCAGGGACCGTCTTGTCTCTTCCCTATCTTTCGGATAGAAAAGGTTGGTGTTAACACCATTTTCTACTACAATGATCTTATGAGTATTCTTGTGTATCCGTTGAAGTTCTCTTTTAATGTTTTCACTCACAGAAACAACCTTATCTGCAAGTATAAAATTTATATATTGGAAAAATCCGAATATTTTACGTCTCAAACGGCGGGCACCCATGCCCTTAAAATCAATTGTTACTAACCCATTAATTTCTAATATGTGCGGTACCCGTAAAACAAATCCGACAAAAGCTGGGACGATTGATAATCCCATTTCCCTTACATAAAAGATATCAGCCTTAAGTCTTATTTGATAGGCAAATAAGTAAAAGAAAAGGCACACGTAATAAATATATTCTTTAATAAATCTGACTTTAAGCGTTGGGACATAAATTACGCGAACAGTGGTTTTACTTCTATATATACCTATATTTGGTGCAAATAGAATGACATCATTCCCGCATTTTTTCAAGTGTTCGGTGACTTCTTTTATATGGGTTGTTGGTGCCCTCTGCAGGCTTAAATTTTCGTAGCAGATATAAAATATTTTCATTGCGTCATCCGTTCCGTTGGTGGTATTCTTTTACCCATAATGTAAAGCTTCCTTATTCAATCTGTATTACAGGAATTATAGGACATTGTCATTGTAAACGGTAGAATATTTTCTTAGGGAAAGAAAAACCGGAACTTGTAATCTATAAGCTAACAGCACACAATATTTAGAACTTAACGCCTTCGGCGGACTTTTACTCTACACACTCCATGGTATAGTTATTACACCCCGGACATCCGACCTTTGGCATATACCCTTCATAATATTCCTTGTTAAATTTGGCCATCCCGATTCCTGCATCAATGATTGCCTCGTTGACCAAAAGCTCAATTCCACATACTGAACAACGGTAATTGTACACCTTTGGTGGAGGACCGAATGGCTCTTCCATTACCTTCCTCTCCAAAGGCTTCTTTCTCCTTTTGCTCATACTTACCCCTTCTTATCTCATCCAACTCATCATAAATCACCCCATACCGGGGATGCCATATCGTGCAAATATCCATCTCTTGCCCACAATGCGGACAGACAAATGGGTCTTTCCCAGTACTCTCCATATATATCTCCCGACACCTCTTCTGCGCTAGTATCTTTATCGCCCCCTTCACTACTCTTTTAACTTTGGACAAGGCTTCTTGAATTATCCCCTTTACCTGTTCAAATGTCTTTGTCGCTTGTACCCCATAATACCTTATCCTTTTAAACCCTTTCGGAAGTATATGCTGAATCATCCTCCCTATAAACGTATACACATCCACTTGCTCTTCTTCTACACTCTCCGTCTTATGCGACCGATAATGATATCTTACTGTCTTCCCATCATATCCATTTATCCTCCTTATCGATATCGGTGGACTCACTACGTATCTCGCTAAATACCTTGCCAAATTCTCATATCGCCCCGGTATTTCCCCCTTCTGTACATTCGCTACAAATCCTTTCGGATAGCTCCTGTAACAACTATCCACTAACTGCTCTATCTCTTCCGTATCTATTCTCTCCCTTACCATCTCCAGTAAATACCACTGCCACTTCTTATGCAACACTTGTCCTCATGGAAATGGGGATCGGATACGGTAAATACTCCAAATGCTCCCCTTCCAGAGACCCTCCCGACACTAAATCCTCTCCTAAAAACAATGAGCTGGTTTATAAATTCTTAGATGACCTGCCTGTGCGTTGCCTGTCTGCGTGCAACGCACAGGCAGGTGGTTGGCCCGGTTATGATGAATCCTGTATTGCGCCAAATTAAACCCCTCCTTTGATTTTTAATTTTGCAGAAAAAATTAAAAAAAGCTTGCAATCTTCTTCATGTTTGTTTTAATGTCGACTCAAAGGGAAAAAGCAATTTCCTATCAGCTATCAGCAAATTTACGAAGATTTGGAATCACAATTCAATGAAGATGAAACCCGTGGTTGCCCATGCCATCCATACCTATCTCGGACTATCTGAAACCTTCATATATTCGTACCTCACAAATTTAAAGAGATATAAGCCGATTGTTCTAACTACAAAGGCAATCAATAGAGAACAATTTCCCTTTCTTCCAGTTTACGATGCCTCTCAAATAACTCGTTATTCATGGTGGTGGTTGAGAGACCGGTTGGGATACTATCTATATCTCAACAAAAAAGAATATTTCGAACATATCCTGTACTTCAAATATGTGTTAAAAAACGAAAAGGTACGTCTTATACATGCGCACTTTGGGCCACAAGGTGTTGCGATGATTCCCATAAAAAAATGGCTCATGCTACCGCTTATTACCACTTTTTATGGATACGATGTAACCCAATTACCTCGTGAGAATATATGGAATAATACCTATCAAAGGCTTTTTCAGGAAGGGGATTTGTTTCTTGTGGAAGGCAATAACATGAAGCAACTGCTCATGGAGATTGGATGTCCTGTCGAAAAAATCAGGATACAACATATCGGAATTGACACAGAAAAATTCCATTTCAAGGAAAGAAAGCCGCCTTCCCATGGAAAAATTGTTATTTTGTTCTGTGGGAGATTTATTGAAAAAAAAGGGCTCTTATATGCCATAAAAGCAGTAAATCTTTTACTATCCAAAAATCCACACATTGAATTCAGGATCATCGGCGATGGTGTATTAAGAAATAGCATTGCATCTTTTATTCGCGAAAATAATCTCAATCCATACGTCCGTCTTTTAGGTTATCAACCCCACCATGTTTTTGCGGAGGAATTAAAAAAGGCACATATTTACATTCAACCGAGTGTTACCGCGCAGAACGGTGATAGTGAAGGCGGTGCGCCTACAACACTTTTAGAGGCTCAAGCATCGGGCATTCCGGTAGTATCGTCATACCATGCAGATATACCAGAGGCCGTAATCAACGGGAAAAGTGGCTTTCTTGTACCTGAAAGGGATACCAATGCCCTCGCTGAACGTTTGGAATATCTTATTGCGCACCCAGAGGAGTGGTCGACTATGGGCAGGGAAGGCAGAAGGCATGTTGAAATGAATTATAATATCTGTAAAGAGGCGGATAATTTAGAAAATATATATGACGCTTTAATTAGAAAATAACCTGTAACGCGGGAGGCTTATCCATCGTCCAATGCCGGCAACAAGGAATCGATACCACATTTCATTGCCTTTTTATGAACCCCAGGGCTGGTTCAATCTTGCAGATTGAACCAGCGGAGAACTCATTAAGAACAATCCAAAACTAATTAGGAATACTACATGACAAAAAAGAAACATAAACCCATACGAAAAAACTTTCTCATCTTTGGCAGTCCCAGAATCGAAGAAGCAGAAATACATGAGGTTGTGGACACCTTGCGCTCAGGCTGGCTTTCTACAGGTCCCAAGGTTGCCAGGTTTGAAGAAATGTTCAAAAACTATATTGGGGCAAAATACGCCATGGCCCTCCACTCATGTACGGCAGGACTCCACCTCGCTATGATCGTATCGGGCCTCGGTCGTGGTGATGAGATTATTACCACACCCATGACATTTGCCGCTACGGCCAATGTTATTACCCATATCGGGGCAAGACCTGTTTTTGTTGATATTGATAAACACACCATGAATATCGACCCCAACCTTATAGAAAAAAGCATTACCAAACGAACCAAGGCCATTATTCCCGTCCACTTTGCAGGAAGGCCTTGCGACATGGACGCCATCATGTCCATTGCAAAGAAGCATCACCTGCTCGTTATTAGTGATGCCGCACATGCAATCGAAGCTGAATACAAAGGGAAAAAGGTTGGCAGTATCGGAGATATTACTGTCTTTAGTTTCTATGTCACAAAAAACGTATGTACTGGTGAAGGGGGTATGGTAACTACCAACAACAAGGACTGGGCAGAGAAGGTGCAGATGTATGGATTACACGGCATGAGCAAGGGGGCATGGCACCGATATTCAGACAAAGGTTTCAAACATTATCAGGTTGTTTTTCCTGGCTATAAATATAATATGATGGACATACAGGCATCCCTGGGTATCCACCAATTAAAACGAGTAAATAAATATCATAAGATCCGGGAAAAGATATGGAAGAAATACGACAGGGCATTCCAGGAATTACCTTTTATTATTCCGGCACCAGCAGAAAAGGACACGGTACATGCACGGCATCTCTATACCCCCCTTCTTGATATTGATAAAACCAGCATAAACAGAGATGCCTTTCAGCAGGCCATCCATAAAGAGAATATTGGTACAGGCATCCATTTTGTGGCACTGCATCTCCACCCGTACTATGCGAATACCTTTGGACTGAAACGCGGCGATTTCCCCAATGCCGAATTTGTCTCAGACAGAACGATTTCCTTGCCACTTTCAGCAAAACTAACAGAAACAGATACGGACGATGTTATCTGCGCAGTGAAAAAGATTATAAAGAAAAAAATGAATAATTAAAACTTGGGAAGATAGACGGCATTCTCCTCACCGGAGGAAATGATGTTCCACCACAACGCTATGGAGAACAAAAACATGAAATGACCATATGTGTTCATCAGGACAAGGATGTCTTCGACAACATCCTCTGTTAAGCTCCATGTCATCGTATTTAGGGTTCAGCGGATGAAGTACGCGCGTTTTGCCATACTTTTTCAGCTGCTTAAACGTTGCTTCCCCCTCCTCATTGGCAATAACCACATAATCATTGTGCTCGGGTTTCAGGTAAGGGTTGATAACAATAATATCGCCATCGTGAAATTCCGACTTCATACTGTCGCCTCTCACCCTGAGGGCAAAAAACCCTTTAGAATCACTTTCTACATACTCCCCATGCTCGCCATACTGAAAAGTAGCGCATAACTCTTGCCAATTACCCGCCTGAGTCCACGAAATTACCGGCACACGCTTTACCGCTCCCAAGCCTTCCGGTTCTCCATGAGACGACAAATATCCCGTCTCCCGCAGAAACACCTCTATAGCTACCCCGTAAGCCCTGAGAAACTTCATCACCATTTCAAAAGACGGGATACTTCTGCCATCTTCTATATCCCGTATGTGCGTATGGGAAACACCGGATAGCTTCGAGGCCTCCCTGAGAGACAACCCCAATCCCTCTCCTAAAAACAATGAGCTGGTTTATGAATTCTTCGATGACCTGTCCGCGTTCAACGCACAGGCAGATGGTTGGCCCGGTTATGATGAATCCTGTATTGCGCCAAATTAAACCCTTCCTTATTTCCCTATCCAGGACATAGGGATGGTCTTACCATTCCCCACTTGCATGGGGACAAGTTTTTGTCAATTCCTTGTTAAAAATCGGGTAAAGTGCTGCACATTACCCATCCATTTATAATGCTCCTATAATTTCATACCATTCTTTCCCATTTCTCTTTCCTTTGATTTTTAATTTTACTGAAAAAATTAAAAAAACTTGCAATTTTCTTCATTTTTGTTTTAATGTCGGCTCAAAGGGAAAAAGCAATTTCCTATCAGCTATCAGCTATCAGCTATCAGCTATCAGCTATCAGCTATCAGCTATCAGCTATCAGCCTATGTGTTGTGCATACGAACCTTTGCAAGTTTCTGAGAATAATATTGCCTTATCAAAGGTATCAGAATTACAATAAAAAATGTAACAATTTAGTTTTTTTAAAAACTCAATAAAAATCGGGTTTTACCGATCTGTGTAGGGGCAAAGGCATTTGTTGGTATAAATAAGAATATATCCATGTTAACTCTGGCAAATGCTTCGCCCCTACGGTAATGCAAAGAATGCATCGAATATTTCTTTCAAAAACTAAATTGTTACAAAAAAACAGCATGACGAATTTTAGACCGACAAAACAAATATAAAATGAAGACGCTTCTGATTAACCCGCCGATGTACGATCAGCGCAAATATGGCAAACCTTTCATATTGCCGTATGGGCCACCACTGGGGATTGCCTATCTGGCATCTACTTTAGAGAAGCATGGATTTGAGGTAAGGGCAATCGATATGTTCGATTATTCATGGGACAAGGTCAAACAAACACTGAAAGAAGAGCAGCCCGACGTCATTGGCATTACGTGTCTGACAGAACAGAGGGCGAGTCCCTTAGAACTAGCAAGGCTTTCTAAAACCATGAACAAAGACTGTGTGGTAATCATGGGTGGAATTCATCCAACCATCATGTACGAACAGATACTTGAACACTGGCCTGTAGACATTATCATTCTTGGCGAAGGGGAAGAGACAATAAAGGAACTGATGACCTGTTTGGAGGGGAAAAAGATCTTTGGAGACGTCCACGGCATAGCTTATAAACATGAAGGAAAAACTATAAAAACCCCTCCTCGCCGCTTAATTGAAAACCTGGATGATATACCGTTTCCTGCATATAAATATTTCGACTTTGAGAAATATACGAGATATGAAATACTCAAAGGCATTTGGAATAACAAGCCATTGAGAAATCTGAGATTCGTTCCGGTTATTTCTACTCGTGGATGTGTGGGCAGTTGCCAGTTTTGTTCAACCCCATTTTTTTGGCAAAAATGGAGAACGCGATCTGCAAAAAATGTTGTGGATGAAATGGAGCTTTTGACCAGAGATTTTGGATGTGGTTTTTTCAATTTTGCAGATGATATATTTACCGTCAATAAGAACCGCGTAATAGACCTCTGCAAAGAAATTATACAGAGGAAATTAGATATCATTTGGGACTGCGAAACTCGTGTGAATTTTATCTGGGATGATATGCTCGAATGGATGATGAGGGCGGGATGTTATTGTATCTCCTTCGGGGTAGAATCTGCCTCAGAAACAGTATTAAAGGCTATCAAAAAAAAGACCACCCCACAACAGATTGCCCATGCCTTTCAGCTCACAAAGCAGGTGGGCATGAAGACCAAGATGCTCTTGATGGTGGGTAATCCCGGTGAAGATGATACGACGGTAAATGACACGGTAAGGATGATAGAAACGGTACACCCTGATTTTGTATCAGTTTCTGAGGCCATGGTATTTCCTGGTACCGAGCTTTATGAATCGGCAAAACAAAAGGGTTTCGTAAGTGATGATTATTGGCTTACCGACCGGCCAGCGCCATATTTTACTGTGGAAAATAATCTTGAAAAACTGCTGGAATGGAGCAACACCATCATGTCTGCCAATGCAGGGATCGTGGGAAAGGGGCTGAGAAGGCTTCGAAATATGCTGGAACGAAAAACCGGGATACGGATTACAACCGAGGGGGTAGAGTATAGGGGAAAAGGATTGGTCAAAGGACTTATTAAATGGTAACTGTTTCTCTCATGAGTCTCCTGTCAAGAACGATATCTTAGAAAAAATGATAGCACAAAGCCAATGTTTCCCATATACGAACGCAAGAAAGAACTCTCTGAGACGCTTAAGCCAAAAATTTGAAGTATGGGGTTTTACCTTCCTTAATCCAACCTGCTACCCTCTGTTCCATAACATCCGTAAATATTTCAATATATCTTTCAGGCATCGTATCAAACGAGAGGGGCACATTGACGTTGAATCCCTTGCCTTTGCCCTGACCGTCTTCCTATTTCCTCCCGGAACCGGGATAAAACGGGTATCGGTGCATTGAGAAGTACAAAACCGCTGGATCGTTGTAAAACGCATCCTGCGTACCATTCCCGTGGTGGACATCCCAATCAACAATGAGGATTTTTTCCAGCTGGTACTTCGACTGCAGGTATTTTGCCGCAATGGCTACATTATTAAAGAAGCAAAAGCCCATACCACGCGTGGGTGTGGCGTGGTGTCCTGGTGGACGTACCAGACAAAAGGCATTTTTCTCTTCCCCTTTCATGATCAAATCTATTGCTGTTAATGGTGCACCTGCCGCATGAACAGCCGCATCGTATGATGCGATAGAAACCACGGTATCACCATCCAACCATCCCCCGCCAGTATCAGCGATCTGCTTGATGGTCTCAATGTAGGTTTGTGGTGAATCAAGCCAATTTCCTTTACCAACGCAGCGCGAGGCCTCGCTATCCTAAGGTGTTCCCAAAGTTTGTTCTCTTTGAGATACCGTACCGTATTTTCTAATCGCCGGGCATTTTCCGGGTGTCCAAAACCAGTATCATGCTGTAAGAAAATATCATCATAAATGAGAAGTGTCATACATTTTAAACCTTATAATTGATCAGGATTTTTTAAAGTAAAATCTCCCCATGCTCGCCATACTGAAAAGTAGCGCATAACTCTTGCCAATTACCCGCCTGCGTCCACGAAATTACCGGCACACGCTTTACCGCTCCCAAGCCTTCCGGTTCTCCATGAGACGATAAATATCCCGTCTCCCGCAGAAACACCTCAATAGCTACCCCGTAAGCCCTGAGAAACTTCATCACCATTTCAAAAGACGGGATACTTCTGCCATCTTCTATATCCCGTATGTGCGTATGGGAAACACCGGATAGCTTCGAGGCCTCCCTGAGAGACAACCCCAATCCCTCTCCTAAAAACAATGAGCTGGTTTATGAATTCTTCGATGACCTGTCCGCGTTCAACGCACAGGCAGATGGTTGGCCCGGTTATGATGAATCCTGTATTGCGCCAAATTAAACCCTTCCTTTGATTTTTAATTTTACTGAAAAAATTAAAAAAACTTGCAATTTTCTTCATTTTTGTTTTAATGTCGGCTCAAAGGGAAAAAGCAATTTCCTATCAGCTCAGCTATTCGAGTTGCCAGGCTTGCAATAGTAACAGAAAATTTTTATTTTTAGATAACCAATTTTATTGTTTGGACAGGATGTTATCACATCTGAAAAAATTACTTTCATATCATGAACTCCTCATAAATATTGCCCTTCGTGACATCAAGGCACGATACAAGCAGTCGTTATTAGGTACAACATGGGCAATTATCCAACCTTTATCATTAATGTTGATATTTACAGCGGTCTTCTCGAAGTTTTTACACGTACAGACTGGCGACACACCATATCCAATTTTTTCATATTGTTCATTATTACCATGGTCATTTTTTGCATCCTCTCTGACCTTTGCAATTCCAAGTCTTATCAACAACAGTAATCTCGTCACCAAAATATACTTTCCTCGGGAAATATTTCCCATTGCTTCTATCATGTCCTGTTTTCTTGACTTCCTGGTTGCGGGCATTCTTTTTGTTTTCATGATGTTTTACTACCATATTCAAATTAGTTGGTATGTTTTATTTGTTCCATTCATTATTTGTATCCAAATTCTATTTACCCTCGGAATTGCCTTTTTTGGCGCTGCCGTCATTGTATTTTTTAGAGACGTTCGTTATATCGTTCCTCTTGGTTTACAACTCTGGATGTTTGCCACGCCTATAGTGTATCCAACAAATCTAGTTCCTGTAAAATATTTATCAATGTATATGCTCAATCCTATGGCCGGTATTATGGATTCTTATCGACAGGTTATTTTGTACAGGAATCCTCCTAATATTAAATACATGGGTACTGCCGTTATTATATCCTTAATTAGCTTTAGTTTTGCGTACTGTTTTTTTAAAAAGGTAGAAATGAAATTCGCCGATGCAATATAAATATGTCTAAGACTGTAATCAAATTTGAAAACGTATCAAAAAAATATCACCTGGGTTATGTGAATTTCAATGGATTTAGGAACTTTTTGCCGAAAATAATAAACCGTATTATAAGTACTCAAAACAATCCCTTCCAAAACCAAAATGATGGCGATTTCTATGCATTAAAGGATGTTGGCTTCGAACTAAAGCAAGGAGAAGCCCTGGGTATTGTCGGCCCAAATGGGGCAGGTAAAAGCACTATCTTGAAACTTTTGGCGCATACCACTGAACCTACTTCAGGAAAAATAATTACTGATGGAAAGATTTCGGCCTTAATAGAACTCGGTGCGGGTTTTCATCATGAATTAACCGGGCGTGAGAATATATATCTTTACGGTTCCATTATGGGATTAAGAAGAAAGGAGATTAAGGAAAAGTTTGACAGCATTGTTGCTTTTGCAGAACTTGAAAAATTCATTGATACACCAATTAAACATTATTCTTCCGGGATGTATGCGAGATTAGGCTTTGCCGTTGCTATACACGTTGAGCCAGACATCTTACTTATTGATGAAGTGCTGGCTGTAGGGGATATGAATTTTCGGAAAAAATGTTACGAGAGATTACATGAAATCCTTTCTAAAGGCCATGTTACAATTGTTTTTGTTTCTCATGATATTTATCGAGTCCAGTCATTGTGTAAAACGGCACTCTTTTTAGATAAGGGTATTATTCAAAAAACAGGTCAATCTCAGGATGTAATCTCGTATTATCATGATGAAATGAATAAGGCTATGCTTCTTAAAGAATCAAAAGCACATGAAAAAAGATGGGGTACTGGTGAGGTCAGGATCACACACGTGTATCTTTCTACTCCTGGAGGGGAAAAGACAGATACCTTTGGAGCCGGTTGTAGCATTATTATTACGGCAAATTATTATGCAGTCAAAAAGATTAATAACCCAGATTTTCGATTCGTCATACAGACAACCGACGGTATCTGGATCATGTGTGTAAGCTCGGCGAACAGCGGTGTCGATATAGATTGCATAGAGGGCGATGGAACTGTGGTATGTTGCTTTGAATCCCCTCCACTATCTCAAAATACATATATTTTGGGTGTTTATGTAGGTAGTGTGGATGGACAAATTGATTATGATGCTTTGCCAAATGCTTCTCGATTTGTGATAACATTGTCTCAAAGCAAAGAAAAATGCTTCCTCTCAGCATATAATGGTTTAATTTATTGGGAAGCAAAAATGCAACATTATAAAAGCAAATCTATAAATTGAGGGAAACCACTGGATGAAATATAAGAGGCTTGGCAAAATACTTTACCATATAGCCTATAGCACAAATTATGCAAACTTTACAAAACCCACCTCAATTACTTTTGATGTTACGGATAGATGTTTATTGCATTGTAAAACGTGCTATAAATGGTTATCTAAAGATGCAAATAATGAAATAGATACTTCTTCGTGGAAAGAGATTATTTACTCATTAAAGCAATGGTTAGAAAATTATCGTGTTTGTATTAGTGGTGGTGAATTGTTTTTACGAGATGACATCTTTGATATTATTTCTTTTGCGCGTAAACATAATGTTTATGTAACTGCCATATCCAATGGCTATCATATTGATTCTACATTAGCGGAAAAGGTAATCGCCTCTGGATTAAATGGAATTTCTATTACTCTAAATGGGATTACACCAGGAGTCCACGATTTTACAAGAGGTATGGAAGGTAGTTATGAAAAGGCTATACAGGCGATTGATTTATTAAATAAATCAAAGAAGAATATGTTTGTATGTATTGGAACCGTTCTCATGGGGTATAACCAGAACGAAATCATTGATCTAATAAAATTTGTTAAAGAAAGACACGTAGACGGTATAACGTTTCAGGCATTACATGATACGTCTACCTTCCACCCTTTTGACCACAACGATTACTTTCACGCAGAAGGTGAATGGTATAAAACCCATCCTCTCTGGCCAAAGGATACTCATGGTATGCTTTCTGTGATAGATAAAATTGCTGAATACAAAAAGAAAGGATACCCTATTGGTAATTCTTTTATATCCTTGCAGTGGATGAAGCGTTATTTTCAAGACCCTAAAGAAATCCTTAAAACAAAGTGTATGGTAGGAATGAATAATTTTAGTGTAGATCCATATGGCAAAGTTAGATTATGTTTTAACATGAATCCTATAGGGAATATTTTATCACAAAGACCCGAACAACTGTGGACAAACGAAAAAGCCTTACAACAGAGGAGAGCTATTAAAACCTGCAAGAATACCTGTCGAATATTGATGTGTAACTTTGATAAATAATGCTGGTTTGTGTATAACCCCCAAACCTTCAATTTTTTCCCCATTACTAACATTTGGACTTGATGCGAAATTGGCAAGGCTCTTCATCTCATGATTATAAAGTACTTGTTGTTGTAAATAACAATTCCATGAGATAACGTAAGAAAGGGTTATGTATTCATATACAAAAGATTTTTATAAAGAACTACAAGAGGGATCGAAACGCTCGGCCAAAGTAATCGTTCCTTTAGTTATTGAGTTAATTCGGCCTGCATCAGTTGTTGACGTTGGTTGTGGACTGGGGACTTGGTTATCTGTTTTTAAAGAGCATGGCATTATAGATATTTTGGGGATAGATGGTGATTTTATAGACAAAGAAATGTTAGAAATTTCAAAGGGCCAATTCTTAGCAGTTGATTTACAAAAACCCTTCAATGTAAACAAAAAATTTGATTTAGTAATATCACTAGAGGTTGCAGAACACTTACCTGTAACCAGTGCTGAAATATTTATTGATTCTCTCGTAAAACTTGGACCAGTTGTTCTCTTTTCTGCTGCTTTTCCATTTCAAGGTGGAACTCATCATATTAATGAGCAATGGCCTGATTATTGGACTGAACGTTTTTTAGAAAGAGGATATAAAGTATTAGATGTTATTCGAGAAAAAATATGGCAGAATGAGAATGTTGATTGGTGGTACACACAGAATACTTTAATGTTTGTTGAACAAGATTATTTAAAAAATCATCCTATACTTGAAAGGGAGAGTTTTCGAAAAAGTCCATCCCAACTATCCATTGTGCACCCAAAAATGTATTTACACATGGTGGAAAAATATGAAAATTTAGTAAAAAAAAATTCGGAAAGAATGTCGCCTAAAGACATCATATGGGCATTAATTACAAATATTTTTAAGAAAGTATTTTTTATTTAATCTTCACTCTAAATGTTGATTAGTGTTATTATTCCTACCTTCAATCGCTCCGAAAAAATAGGATTTGTAATTGAGGCATTAAGCAAACAGAACATTTCATCTAAAGAATTTGAAATACTTGTTATCGATAATAATTCATATGATAATACGAAGGAAGAAATTGCATCTCATATAAAAAAATATACCAATATAAATATACAATATTTTTTCGAAGGACAACCAGGTCTGAACTTTGCTCGTAATTGCGGTGTGAAACAGGCAAAATCAAGTATCATTGCATTTTTAGACGATGATGCTATCCCACATTCCAACTGGATCAAAACGCTTTTGGATAGTTACAGTGATTCAGGTGTTGGGTGTGTTGGGGGTAAAATCATACCGTCTTTCCCTGGAGATGTTAAGTTGCCTTACTGGCTAAGCAACATTTTTAATGGTTATTTTAGTGGTTTTGACTTAGGAATAACCCACATAAAAGAGCTTACAGAAAATGATGGGTTCCCTTACGGTGCGAATATTTCGTTCAAGAAGGAAGCCGTTATTTCCGCAGGATTATTTAATCCAGCACTTGACAGATGTGGAAAAAATCTTATTGCCGGCGGAGAAACAGAAATGTGCATTAGGCTATATCGTATGGGATGGAAGATTCTCTATAATCCACATGCAGTTGTACATCATATTGTTTCACCAAATAGATTATTGAGGAGGTATTTTATCGAGCATGTAAAAGGAGAAGGTATCACGCAAGTATTGATAGACTATCATATGAACAATAATAAATTAACGTACCACCACCTCTTCAATTATTTATCAGCTGTATGGGTTTACAGTAAAAAATTATTAAAATGTTTTCATAAAGCAGATATGAGCTTTTATTATTACTTAAGAATAACGGTAAATATCCACGCAATAAGAACATGGTTCAAGTTTAAAATATTAGGATAATTTTATAATGAGCGTAAGTTATAAAATTTCCACCTTGTTTCAATTTTCATTTCAAATAAAAATCATTTTAAAGACCAAAAGGAATGCATAGATTGCGTAGTTGTTTAAAGGCTAAACGAATTATATTATCCTGTTAGATAATATATCCCTTGCAAATATTTGTAAATATTTGAAGAATCACTCCTGTTTAAAGCCTGTAAACTAACATAGTTCTGTTTATAGCAAGCAATAGTGACTGCCAAAATTGAAGAAACATCACATATTTAACGTTGTCCACAAAGTAAAATGCTTATGAAGATACTTGATATAACAAAACGGATAGCCCCCGGAATCTTTAAAAAAATATTTAAAAAAACTCTCTTCAAACCTTCTTTTTTAGGAATCAAATATATCTGCCCTGTATGTAAAACATCCTTAGCATATTTCAATTGCCTTAAGGAATATTATTTTTTAAATTTAGATAAATATCAATATATTCATTCAATTTTCGCTATGGAAACAAATAATATTTTAAATCATTCGTGTCCTGCCTGTGGTGCTTCTGACAGAGATAGATTATATGCGCTTTATTTCACGAATAAATTTGATTCTATTGATACGTCAAAAAAATATAAATTTATTGATTTTGCCCCAGAACTCTCCCTGCGTAAGGTTATGGAAAATTATTCCTTCCTAGAATATCGGTCTGCTGATTTATTCATGGAAAGTGTAGATGATAGAGTAGATATTATAGATATGCATATTTATAAAGATAATTCTGTAGATATTTTTCTTTGCTCACATATACTAGAACATGTTGAAGATGACAGGAAAGCAATGCGTGAGTTATACAGAATATTGAAGAGTGGTGGATTTGGTATTGTCATGGCACCAATTCTTCTTACGTTAAAAGAAGTTTATGAAGACAGTTGTATTATAAGCGAGGCAGACAGGTGGAAACACTTTGGGCAGAACGACCATGTTAGAATATATTCAAAAGAAGGTTTTGTAAATAGATTGGAAGAAGCGGGCTTTAAGGTATCCCAACTTGGGATTGATTATTTTGGGGCCGATGTTTTTGAAAGACATGGCATTCACCCTCGTTCAGTTTTATATGTTGTGGGAAAATAAATATTATGAATGGAAACAACCTTAAAAGATTTAGATTGTAAATGTGAGCATGAACTTAAGTAAAAAAAACATATGCACTGTTTCCTTGCTTATCTCAACAAAAAATCGTTTACAGGATCTACAAGAATGTATTAATTCGGTGCTTATTCAGTCTGTTAAGCCAGACGAGGTTATATTGGTAGATGCCAGCGATACCAGCGAAAGCATGGAAATGGTTAAGAAATCGCTTGCGGCAACAGGTATCAAACTAACTTATCATAGACAAGAGGTCATATCTGGCAAAATCAGAAAAACAGCAACCTGGAACAAGGCAGTAAAGTTAGCCATAGGAGATATTATCATATTTTTAGATGATGATGTTGTGCTGAATAAGTATTATATTTATCATATCCTTAATACCTATTATGAAAATCCAGGAAAAATTGTTGGTGTAATGGGACATATGAAGAATCCAAATAACGAAAGATACCATCAGATAAATTCAAAATTTTTTTATTTTCTGAACAAATTATTTTACAAACTCTTTTTACTGCCCCGGGAAAACGGAAATGGATTTATACAATCGTCCGGATTTCCTGCTTATCCAGCCTCAAAAGTTGGTATTGTATCAGTTGAAATTATGCCCACGTGTAATATGAGCATTAAAAAGGATGTTTTTCGTGAGTTTGCTTTTGATGGATGGTTTTATGGATATTCTTACCAGGAAGATGATGATTTTACATATCGAGTATCTAAGAAATATAAATTTCTTTATACACCATTCGCAGAATTGGTTCATAAAAGGTCACCAGCTGCACGAGGCAATCTTGATGCTGTGGAAACTATGAAGGTTGTTAACCATTATTATTTTTTCAAGAAGAACATGAGTAAGTCGTGTAAAAACTGCATGGCATTTGTCTGGTCTGAATTCGGTTTGCTTTTCCTGAGATGTTTTTCTTTCTCTTCGATTAAGGATTTATTACAGTCATTTACAGGTTTAACTGCCTGGAAAAATATCCCATTAATCAAAGCACGGATGTGCGGATACTACAAAATACTTCAATCTCTTATCCTGAAGCAAGAAATTGAAAATTAACATGTCCCTTGAAAAGAATGATTCTTGTGCCTTAGTAAACAAAACTTATGACAAGTACAAAATCTCCTGGAAGGCAACCAATTCGGTGCTGGCTAATGATTTGCTCCTGCGAGAAATACTAAAAACAGTACCTTACGTAAAAGGCCGGTTACTGGACGTAGGGTGTGGTGAGAAACCGTATCTGGACATTTTTTCTCCACATACTGTTTCTTATACAGGAATAGATATACCTCAGTCATTACATAAAAAAGATGCCGTTGATATCTTTGCTAATGCACACCAATTACCATTCAAAAAAGACACCTTCGATACGGTTCTTTGTCTTGAAATACTCGAACATGTAAAACAACCATTGGAAGTACTGAAAGAAATCTATAGAGTATTAAAACCAGGATGCGTTCTTATTTTATCTGCTCCCCAAACCTACTGGCTTCATAATGATCCCAAGGATTTTTATAGATTTACCCAACAGGGTTTGATCGAGTTGGTCAGAGAACAGACAGGCTTTACGATAAATTATATACATTCGCTTGGTGGTACCAGAGAATTTTTAATCGATTTTGTTTGTAAATATATCCTTATAAAATTAAACACGGGCATACTTAGTAAAATAATACCCACGACACTCAAAAAGCTTATTGTCACTCTTCCCCAAATACTCTATCTCAAATTATTCAAAAACACTGATGTTAATACTCTTTTTTCCCTGGGGAATATCGTTGTTGCTACCAAGTAATTGTAGCAAGAGAGATTTCATGAGGTGCAGAATTGTTTATTTTTCTCCGGTACCCTTCTCGATACTCTTTCGAATCAAACTTCGTAAGATAAAGCTGCGTTCAGCGCCGCCCAGAAGTTTACTGAGATTATCGTACAGTGTTGTGTCTGCTATCAGGGCGCCAATGGTGCCTTCTCCTTTCTCAATTTCTGCTGTAATTCTTTTGAGAGATTCAGAGGTGGTGACCAGGTTTTCCATGAGTTGCTTCCCCTTGGGATCGTAAATCAGGGAGTGGAGCAATCCTTCTCCTTTTTGGAAGGTTTTCACACTTTCGTTAAGCGATACCGAAACATTGCTTAATGATTCTACAAACCCACTCTCCTCCAGCTTTTTAAAAAACTTTGAAAATGACTCAATGATACCAATTCCGCTCTCAATAACTGTGGTATAGTTGATTGGTTCTGCACTTTTTATTGAATCTCCATCCTCCACAATGGGTTCAAGGCACGCCCCTGATGTGATTTCCACATAGGAATCCCCCGTTACGTAGCTTAACCACTTAATAGTAGCAACGGAATCACGGGTTATATTCTTCTGAACGGATTTATTTACCTGGAGTAATACCTCGGTTCCTACGCAAGACAATTCTCTGGGTAAAATGATGCCTTTTACCTGTCCTATTCCCACACCCATAAATCGAACCGGAGCGCCTGCCTGTAATCCATACACATTCAGAAATTTTGTTTTTAACGTAATCTGAGGTTCAAAATATCCTTTCTGGGTGCCGAGAATAAATACCATAGCGCCAAATCCTATCAGTGTTATCAGTGTAAAGATTCCCGCCCTTAATTCAGCTATTTGTTCTTTTGTCATAAAAAGCCCCTTCTACACACAAATATTACCGCTGATAAAATCCTGTACTACCTGAATATTCGAGGTTACAAGTTCTTCCCATGTCCCAACTGCAACAATCTTCCCTTCATGGAGCATGGCAATCCGGTCTGAAACGGTTTTCACGCAGTGCAGATCGTGCGTTACTACGATAGTAGTTATCCCCAATTTTCTCTGTAATTCGATAATCAAATCGTTGATGCGCTGGGCAGTCATTGGGTCCAATCCAGTCGTGGGTTCATCGTACAGGATAATTTCAGGCTCAGTAGCAATTGCCCTTGCCAGTCCGACCCGTTTCTTCATCCCTCCGCTCAATTCATCTGGCATCTTCTTTTCAATGCCACTCAAGCCCACGACTTGCAGTTTTTCAGCTACCCGCTCCTGAATCTCTTTTTCTGTTAGCTTCAGATGTTCCCGCAGCGGATATGCAATATTTTCAAACACCGTAAGTGAATCAAACAATGCTGCCCCCTGAAACAACATTCCTATGTGTTCTCGTAACTCAATCAATGCTTCTTCATTCATCTGTGTCACGTTATTGTCCAGCACGAGAATATCACCCTTGTCAGGCTTCATGAGTCCAATTAATTCCTTCAGGAGTACACTCTTTCCCGAACCACTTCCTCCAAGGAGTGATATAATTTCACCCTCCAATATGGATAAGTTTATACCATTGTGGACTAAAATTCCATTGAAGGATTTATATACGTTCTTAAATTCAATAATTATATTAGACATTAAATGTAACCACAGATTTCACAGATTACACAGAGTTTCTAATCACCTCTAGAATCTGTGCTTACGAAATCTAATTTACGAACCTCCTGTAGCGAAGGGATTCTTCACCAAAATTTAGGAGTAATCCTACATTATGACGACTAATAACAAGACTATTTATCAACTGTGCTTCATCAACCTTTGTTAAAAAATTCTCAGCTTTTATTTCAACTATTACTTCATTGTAAACAATAAAATCCGGAACATAAAATTTCTTTAATTTTCTATCTTTATAATAAATTTCCAATCGAGGTTGAGAAATAAACAAAATTTTTCTTAATTCAAATTCAATCTCTAAACATTCCTGGTACACGGCTTCCAGATGCCCTGGGCCTCCAACGCCATGAACCTCCATTGCAGCCCCAATAATTGCATGAGTTCTTGGGTCTCTCTTCATAGATTCCTAAATAAATTTTGCATTAAAAAATTTCACAGAGTCTTTGTGTTTTTTTCTGTGTAATCTGAGAAATCTGTGGTTTCAAAGTTTTTTCATTGGTCTTATGATTACATTGCTAGAACACAATCAGAAACAGTTTTGTCAGAAAAAAATCTGAAATCAAGATTGAAATTGAAATAGTCACGACGGTAATTGTTGTAGAACGGCCTACTCCCGTTGTACCGCCTGTGGTTTTTAATCCAAAATGACAGCCAATTACTGCAATGAGCAAACCAAAAAATACCGTCTTCCCAATACCACTTAGTAAGTCGGAAATTTTAATGGTTGTTAAGACTGAATTAATATAGAAGGTACGGTCTATATCAAGCTCAAACAATGCAATGACCATGCCTCCAAAAATCCCAATAATATCAGCTGTAACCGTGAGCAGTGGTAATGTAATCATTGCAGCAAGCAGCTTCGGAGTTACTAGTTTTTTAATGGGACTCGCCCCCAGTGCCCTCATGGCATCGATCTGCTCGGTTACCTGCATCGAGCCAATTTCTGCTGCAATACCAGACCCCACCCTTGCACCTACCATAATGGATGTCAGGACAGGTCCCAATTCCCTCACAATGGATAGTGAAACTACGCTCCCAACATACATCTCTGCGCCGTATATACTCAATCCATAGATCGTCTGAAGGGCCATGACCATCCCCGTAAATAGCGCGATAATGTCAACGAGAAGGAGTGAACCTGCGCCAAAGGTATCAACTTCCCGTGACACGAGTTTCAGGTTGAATGGAGGCACAAAAATTCCACCAAGTCCTTTAACCGTTAATAGGGTTACTTGCCCCACCGAAAGGATAAACTTCTTGGCGATTATATCTATGGATAATAAAACATTCATGGGCAATCGTAATTGTTTCTTATAAATTCAAAAATTTGAATGATTTTACTATACTCTTAAAATCTTCTCTAACATAATCAAATGAATCAGGTGGAGCCCAGTATACCAGGTCGTATACCTTATTCTCAAGCTTGATGACGTAGGAATCTACCTTGAATTTATGATTATCTATTTCACACATCAAAATAGTGTGCATTGCCTTTTGGTTATCTACAAGCATAGGTTCATTCAATAGTATTTTCTTATTTTTCATTCCGATAAAAAGCTGATTATTTAGCATCTCCAGGGAAACTTTCTTGTTCTCTATGTCACTGGAGATAAAGGCTATCATGGCGTGATATTGTTTATGCCACAAGGCGATATCTTCTTTACCTACCTTAATCATTTCCCACCCTTTTCCCGGAATGTTTACTGTATAGTTTTTATATGGTGGGGAAAGGATACCGTCTTTGACCTGCAATTGGGCACAACCGAGTATTAATATAAAACAGGGTACACCCAGCCAGCGGATTACATATTTAATTTGAAAATAATGCAATAATTACTCCTTACGAAAAGAATCATTATCAGAGGTTATGTCCTTATATCCACTAGATTTCATCCTGTCAAGCTTTTTTCGAAGCAACAGTGTCAATCTTTTTGGGTAACAATGCTTGACTTATTATTATTGTTCATTTAACATAATTAATTTAATTGGGACACAGATTTCCCTAGCGCGGCCTTTGGCCGCAACCAAAAATGTGGTTTTTGATCTATAAAAAGGTATAGTAGAATCCTCGTAAATATTAGTCAGACAATTTAGAGGACACTACTATGAAGTTGATGGAATTATATCGAGACAGGATCATGGGTGCAATAAGCGGTCTGGACAGGATTCGTTTTCGCGGGACATTGAGGTGGCTGGCCAGTGAGCGGGGGCTGAGCACATTCATGAACCATGCGAGGATTTTGCTTAAGGATTTTTCCGGTTGGGTCGAAGGGCTTACGGCACAGGTGCGAGACAGTTGTGAATCGCGGGCGAAAGATTTGGGTATCGAGGTGAG
>Ga0082335_1001451_pt1 | contig 50166 bp, 42 predicted proteins | sample Subgrocontami58m_FD_72375 | JGI IMG/M metagenome (GOLD analysis project Ga0082335, IMG submission 72375) | Subsurface groundwater microbial communities from S. Glens Falls, New York, USA - GMW37 contaminated, 5.8 m (SPADES assembly) (version 2) ... | reverse complement strand
ACCTGAAGTTCTGGACCTTTCCAAATGGCGGGGCGGTAAACTGCCGCTCGCCGATGCGGAGGGACACCTGGCGGTTCTGGTCCTGGGACCGGCGCCCCATCTGCTGATCAACACGGAGCTTGTTAAACCCGGCGAAATCACTTCCCACTATGACCTGCTTGAACCGAAGTGGCGGGGCAAGATCGCCGTCAACGACCCCTCCCTGGGGGGCGCCGGCACGGAATGGTTTACCTATGTAGTCACCAAGGTCATGGGCATCGAGAAGGGGACGGCCTATATGAAGCAGCTCGCCAAGCATGATCCGGGCATTACCAGGGACCAGCGCCTGCTTACGGAATGGGTGGCCCGGGGGAAGTATGCCGCCGCCCTGGCGCCGGACAAAGCCACTTCTGCGGAACTGATCAGGGCCGGCGCTCCTCTGGCCTATCCGGATATTAAAGAGCCCCGACCCACCAGTTCCGGCCCGGGGAACTTAATGGTCTTCGATAAAGCCCCTCACCCCAACGCCGTCAAACTCTTCACCAATTGGCTGTTAAGCAAAGAGGGCGCGACCGTGTACTCTCAAGCCCACGGCTTGCCTTCGACGCGCCTGGACGTACCTCCCGAGGGCATCGATCCCGTCTTTATACCCAAACCCAGTGAAAATATCCTGGGCGAAGAATACCAGAAATCCAAAGGTGCGATGCGCAAACTGGCAACGGAAGTGTTCCGCGACTTGACCAGGTGACAACTTCGTAAAAGTCGTCACCCCGGTGCAAACCGGGGTCCAGAAACATCACGAGTAATTATATAAGCTGGTTCCGGCTCGTAGCCGGAACCAGCCAGCAGCATTCCATATTAGCGGCCGGACACGATGTTTTGGAGGGCCTGGTCAATATCCGGATATTGAAAAACAAACCCTTTGTCTAGCAGACGGCGCGGGACGACTCTCTGACCCTCCAGGATTACCGAACCGAATTCCCCCAGCGCCATCTTAATCATGAAACCGGGAGCCGGAAGGAAGGAGGGCCTGTTCAAGGCCCTGCCGATAGCCTTGGCCAGCCCCTCATTTCGTACCGGATAGGGGGCGCAAAGATTAACCGGTCCGGAAACATCGCGATTTCTTAGCAGGAAAACGAATGCTTCGACCAGGTCCTGGATATGGATCCAGGAGAACCACTGCCGGCCGCTGCCGATGGGACCGCCGACAAATTTCTTAAAGAGGGGAATCATCTGATCGAGGGCGCCACCCTTTTCACCAAGGACAATGCCAAAGCGGGTAATCACCACCCTGCACCCTTTCGCTTGCGCTTTCAGGGCTTCTCCTTCCCATTCGACGGCCAACTGCGCCAGGAAATCCTTTCCCGGGGGAGATGCCTCCGTCAGTTCTTCATCGCCCTGGAAACCGTAATAACCAACCGCCGAGGTGCTGAAAAGCGTAATTTCCCTGTCCCGGACTTCAGGTATGCCCGCAACCAGGTTTCTGGTCGTTTTGATGCGGCTTTCCTTCAGTAACAGTTTGTAACCAGCTGTCCATCTTCTGTCAAAAATGGAGGCGCCGGCCAGATTAATAAGGACGTCGTGATCTTTGACGGCTTCCTGCCAGGGACCTTCTTGTGTCGGGTCCGCCGCCAGGTACAATATGTGCGGTGAGGCCGCCTTCGCTTTCTTTGGAGACCGGGTTAAAACTGTAATCCGGTGCCCGTCGGCAACCAAACGCGGAATCAGTCCTGTGCCGACAAAACCCGTACCGCCTGTGATCAGGATATTCATCTGTCCCCCCTTTTTCCTGGAATTACGCCGAAGTGAAGCGGCGGCCGCAAGTCATCAACTCGCCGCCGCCGCGCGGCGCTTCCAGTAAGGATTGATGAGGTCTTCAAAAACAGCTAAAGCCGCTTCCGACCCCTTACCGGCAGCGATGACGATCTGCTTGTAGCCTCCTTCCACGTCGCCCGCACAATAGATGCCGGGGATATTCGTCCGGTGCCGGCCGTCGTGCTTGATATAGCCGTCCGGACCGATTTCTATCCCGCTTTTCCTGGCCAGCTCGCTGGCCGGTTCATAGCCGATAGCGATGAAGACACCGTCAACCTTCAGGACAGTTTCTTCAGCGGTGCGGCTATTGTAAAGCCGCACCGCTTCCACTTGGTCGCTGCCGAGTATTTCCTTCACCTCCGTATTGAATTGGACGGGGATGGCGGCCTGAATCAGGCTCTTGACAAGAAAGTCCTGCGCTTTCAGCTGGTTTCCCCGGTGAACCAGGGTGACATCCGCAGCGATATTGTGGAGGTAGAGGGCATCGGTTACGGCCGTGTCGCCGCCGCCGGCGACCACTACTTTCTTCCTTCGGAAAAGCGTACCGTCGCAGGTACTGCAGTAACTGATGCCGCGGCCGGCAAAGCGCGCCTCGCCGGGGACTTGCAAATGCCTGTAGACCGCCCCCGTCGCCAGAACGACCGCTTTGACCTTGAAACGCCGGCGGTTCGTCAGGACCTCTATCGGTTCGCCGGGCTTGATCTCCAGCGCTTCTTCGCCAGGAAAAATATTTATATACTCCAGGGCATGACTTACCATGATATCCACGAGCGCTTTTCCCCCCACCTGGGTGAGGCCGGGGTAATTTTCCACCATGGGGGTAGTGGCTACCTGGCCGCCCAGGATGCCCCGCTCGATGACCACTGATTTAAGGCCGCTGCGCGCCGCATAAATCCCCGCTGTCAATCCGGCCGGCCCGCCGCCGATGATTACCACGTCGGCCTCCACTTCGGCGGCTTCGTTTTCGGGAATGAAAATCGTTTGCTGCTCCAACTTCTCCAGAGAAAGCATAAAGAGCTCTTCCGGCTGGGCGCCCAGGGCGATCAACTTTTCGTTGGCAAAGGTCTGGGGCACGCTCTGGGCCGAGTACCGATTAGCGAGATCGGGATTGGCCTCGATATCGATGATTTCGAGAAAAATGAGGTCAGGCCGTTCAAAGGCGGCCTTCAAGGCATTCACCGCCTGCTGGGGGCAATAAGGACAGGTGGGACTCACAAAAAGCTTAATATGGCGCGGCGAATCGATTCTTCCGAGGATCTTGAGCGAATCCTTGCTCAGGTTGGTTCGCTTGGAACCCATCATTTCCACGGCCTGCACCAGGGTGCGCACCTCTTCTCCTATCGGGGCGCCGAGCCAGCGCACATGGTAAGACCCGGGATCAAAAAGCAGGGTGGGGGACTGTTCGATATTGTATTGCTTTGCCAATTCGTGCTTCAGGTTGTGCTCGGCAAAGATGAGTTTGGGGACAACCTTCCGGAGAGCACGCACAGTCGCCCTTATCGCCTGGCTGAAAGGGTCGCCGGGCTCTGGGCCGGAAAACAGGATCAGGCGGGCATCATAGGGCATTTTCTCAAAAAAAGCCTTGAGTTCCGCTTCGGCCTTCTCCTCCATGCCCCGCTCGGTGCCGTTGTTTCCCTTGTCCATCGCCCCTCGCTTTTCCCACTCATCGGCAAACATTACTGAAAGGCTCAATTAATTTAGTATAGGGATGGGGCCAATGGGTGTCAAGAATGGCGGGAGGCCAGAATAGTTCTTTCGCGTCAGTCGGTAATTTCCTGTCTCGTTCCCTTCTCCCTGAAATAATTCTTAAGAATAAAGGACAAAGCAATGAGCAGAGCAGCGGAAAGCATGATGGCCACGCGGTAACCAAACAGAGCGCCCACTAATCCGCCCACCAGCGGACCCAGGGCATGGCCGCCGGCGCTTACGGAGTGCGTGATCCCCAGGACACCACCGCGTTGTGAATCCTTGGTATTTTTGACAATCATCGTTTGTGTAGAGGGGATGATGCCGGCAACAAAGAATCCGAGGACCGCCCTTAAGGGCAATAATTGATAGGCCAGGGCCACTAATGCCTGGGGGATAAAGGCGACACCGGCAAAAAGCAGACTCCGGGAAAGGACCTTATGATGTCCAACCTTGTCCCCCGCTTTTCCGCGAGCGGGGGCAAAGAGCAGGGTGGAAAAGCCTGTGACCGCAAATACCAGCCCCACCATAGTGGCCGAATTACCTGTACCGTGAAGGGAAACAATATATAAGGGGAAGATGGGCTGGACGATGTATAAGGCAAATTGCGTAACGAACAAGGCCATGGCCACGATGCGTAAATTGCCCGATGATAGCACCAATTTAATATTGCCGGCGACAGAAGAACGGGGTTTGGCCCGATCACGTTGGGGTTCATGAATGAACAGCATGGTAGCGGCGGCGGCAATTAAAGTCAGCAAAGAAATCACTACGAGAACCTTCCGATACCCCAGCAGGTCAGCGAGCAGCCCGCCAATAAAGGGCCCGATGATTTGTCCGGAGAATTGCGCCGATTGCAGCGTACCGATCCCCTGGCCGGTTTTATCCCGGGGCAGCTTTACGGACACCAGGGCCACGAAGGCAGGGAGCATACCGGCGCACACCCCATGCAAGATTCTGAGCACGAAAAGCTGATACACGTTGGTGGCAAACGACATAAGCAGGGCAACGACTGAGATGCCCAGCGTAGTCCGTAAAATCAGCGTTTTTCTGCCGTATTTGTCGCTGATGGTACCCCAGAGAGGCGCCATTAGTGCACTGGATAGAGAAGTCACGCCATAGAGGATGCCGCTCCAGAGAGACTGGGCCTGCGGACTGGCAACCCCGAGTTCCTTCACGTACAAGGGCAGGAAAGGCATGAGCATGCCGGTGCCGGCGGTATGAAAAAAAATGACTCCCCAGCTTATGTAAAGTACTTGTTTCCACGATTCCATGGAGGTCCCAATATCGGTAATAGAGACGCCGGTAAAACAAAAACCCCCTTCGGTGCTAAAGGAGGTTAAAATCATAATTTGCCGTCAATTTTAGATGCTCTTCTTAAGATCACTTGACGGTATAAAGGCGACCCCGCCCATAATGTGAATCGGGGCCGCCATACTCATTGGTAATAATTATCTGGCGGCCCCGAATGGTATTGGGGGATTTTTGTGCCTCTCCGGCACGGGAAATATTAATTTTTTTGTGGAGGCGCAAAGATCTCTCGCGCTATCTTCATCATCTCGCTGCCGAACAAGACCGATTCTTCCGTATCCCCGTAGAACTTCTCATCCGGCTCGGGGAACATTTGCGGTGGGACACCTTCCCGCGGAGCATCCTTTCTGGCCCCCGGGCTGCTGTAAGCCTTGACGAAGGTGCTGTGCCCTTCCTTGCTCAAAAGCCAATTGACAAAGACTTTCGAGGCGTGGGGATGAGCAACGGTATCGGGCACGGCTAAAGCGCCGGCCCCCGCACCGATCATGCCACCCTCCTGCACCTTGGAAAAAGCAACGGGAGCGGCAAGGTTCAGAAATTCAATGGCATTTTCCAGATTTGTCGCGACGCTTAAGGAGTATTTGCCCCTGGCCACCCATTCGACCTGCAGTCTTCGGTCTCTGGTAATTGCCGGTTCCTGCTTGGCAAGCTGACGCATAAATTCCTTCGTCTCTTCTTTACCCCAGACCTCCAGCGACAGCATGACAAAGAAGGTATTCGCTGTGCCAGCCACGGACGGGTCGTTCATGGCGATTTTGCCCTTCCATTTGGGTTTGAGCAAATCTTTATAGGAGACAATCTCGTTTTGCTGGACCAAGTTGGTATTGCGTAAAACGTACCGCTGAGGCGTAGCCAGCATCGCTATCGTGGTACGGTCCTTGTCGATGAAGGGCATGCTATTGTTCAGCCAGGCCTGTGGATCGATGACCTCGGGCAGTACGAGCAGAGATCCAAGCTTGCCCAAAAGGCCCCGCGGCTTCATTACCGTCAGCGTCGTGGTGCTGCCGGACATGATCACATCTACCGCCCTGATGCCGGCATTCTTCTCTGTCTGCATTCGCTGTGTTAATTCTTCCCCCCGCCCGTTGACCCACTCCACTTTGATGCCATACTTTTTTTCGAAGGCACTAGCTACGGCACGTATCACATCGCCGCTGGGCGTGGAATATATCAGCACCTTCCCTTCTTTCTTGGCGGCTTCCACATCTTTATCCCACTCCGCCTTCCAGGCGGCCCCTTGCGCCTTTTCAGTTGGCGTTTTCACGCTTGCCTTAGATGCCGCGCCAGCGTCAGCAGGCCGGTATGAGATCGTGAAACCAACCAGAACAATGATTAAAACCACCACCGAGTTCAATAATCTTTTCATGTATCCCCCCTTACGTCAAAGTCATATGCCTCCGGCAATAAACCGGAGGTTTTAATTTCTGTGCCGGTGAAAGCGGATTTTCTACTATATTATTCATGGTTCTGCAATCGGCAATCACTGGCACATCATTTATTCTTCTTTATCAACAAGATTACTGGACCCGCATTGATGACCAATGCAACCAGCTGTTCCGCAAAGGCTAATTGAATGCGATCCGGGGCTTTGCCTTGCCGGTGATTTCTTGGAAAACTCCCGGCCGCACCCTATGCGGAGGCAGCGGAGGTTAAGCGGGATTGCAGGCGGCGCAGGCGGTGTTTGAGCGCCTCTCGCTCCGCCCCGGGGATGACGGCGGAACTGCCCAGGATGCGGGAAAGGAGGTCGTAAGCCGCCTGGTAGTTGCGGCAGCCGTGCTCCTGCCACTTGGCCAGCTCCACCGCGGCAAAAAGATCGGCGGGATTTTCCCGAAGCATGGCCTCCCAGAGGCCGGCGGCCGCTTCCCGGTCGCCTTGCCTTTTCAGAATCAGGGACAGCGCCTTTCGCGCCTCTGAGCGCACAAATAACTCCTTGCCGGCAATCAAATCCCGCAGCAGGCCGGTTGCCTGCGCCTGCTCGTTGCGCTCCACAAGCAGACGGGCCGCCGCCAGAAGGTCCCGGGGATCGGTTTTCCCGGGGCTGATGGGACAAGATGCCAGGAGTTCGGACAAATGGGTAGCCAGGACGGCCAGAGAAAGGATGTCCAGGTGGTTGTGCCGGAAGATGTCCGCCACCAGCTGCGGGTCGCGGCGCCGGAGCCAGGAGAAATAGCGCGCGGGAATTTCCATGCCGGGGAGGTCGCCTTCCCGCTGTAGACCGAAGAGCGCCTTTTCCAGGGTGGCAAGGCGGGAGTTTTCGAGCCGGTGACCGCAAAGCCGGCGGGAGGGGAAAAGGAGATCCAGGTGGGGAAGGTCGTCCAGGGGATTGCGCAGCCTGTTCATGATGTAGCGGGCCGCCAGCAGATTCACGTCAAAAGCCTTGCCGTTGAAAGTGACGAGAAATCTTTTTGACCGGACGATATCATTAAGGTATTGCAGCGCGGCCCGCTCTTCCGAAAAGTCACGCAGGAAAATCTGGCGGGTAACAAAGGCGCCGTCTTCAAAGAAGCCGAGGCCAATCATGAAAGCAAGCGTCCCCGTCCCCCCGGACAAGCCGGTGGTCTCCGTGTCCAGGAAAAGTCCCTCGGAAATACGGCAGCCGGCGATGGCCCGATTGTTGGCCAGGAGCGCCGCCGTTTCCATATTGAGGCGTACGGAGTCTCCCAGAAACCGATTGCCGTGGAGATAATCGCCTGGCTGCCTCTGGCTCGCCAGAAAAAAGGCGCCCGCCTGCGAGACGATTTCTTCGCCTTCGATCAGTTCCTGGAGGGGTGGATAGGTTTTCGCGCGCCGCGGTTTCGCCTGCGGACGCTTGGCCATAATGGCCTCAATGCGCCCGCGCAGATCCTTCAACTCGGCGCTGCGGTCTTCCTTCTTCTGGCTTGCTTCTTTATCTTCCCCGGTGATGCGTCGGAGTCGGTCGAGAACACCCATACTATTTACCTGACATCGCTGATGCCATGAGGTGCAAAATGGCCAGGGCGCCCTCCTTGGCCGCCGTCCCCACCTCCAGCGTCGGTCCCACGCAGGACGGGCAGCCGCCGGAGCAGGGGCAATGCTCGATGAGCCCCCGCGCCCGCCGCAGAAGCTCGTCGTGTTCGCGAAAGAGGAGTTCCGAAAAGCCGATGCCGCCCGGATAGGCGTCGAAAAGGAAGATCGTGGGATCGAAGGCGTCGGTCAACGCCTGACCGGGCGCTGACGGGGCTTCGGTGATCTGCCGCCAATCCCGGCCGGAACGAACGAACCACTCGCCGCTTTTGTCGCCGATGCAGCGGTCGATGTCGTGCACATCGGCCATGAGAATGATGGCCGCCAGATTATGGAGACAATAGGCCAGTCCGGAAAGGGCGTCGATGACCTCGGCCCGGGTAAGGGGCAGTGTTTCCAGCAAGTCCCGGGGGATCGTGAACCAGTAACTCGTCGTGTGCATGTCCTTTTCCGGCAGGTTGACGTCCCCATAGCCCACATTTTCCACCGTATAGAACTTGATCTTTTTGTAGCCCACCACCTTGCGCACCACCTGCACTTCGCCGTGCTCGACAATCGCGCTCCCGTCTTTTCGCTTGTCGAATCCATCGATGACGCGCACATTCGTGTAGGTCATGGCGTCGGTGTAATAATCGACGTCCACCTTGCGCACGTAGGCCTTTTTCCGCTCCAGGTCGAGTTGGTCCACGTGGTAGGGTTCAGATTCCACCATATAGATTGCCCCTTCGTGGACGCTCGTAAAGGCGCTGTCCCAGTCGATTTCGGCGATCGTCCGGGGATTGCCCTGATCCGTAGCATCGATGACCACCACATTTTCCGGATCGATGCTCCTCAAGCTGACCTCATCGGCGGGATAGCTCTCGGCGGACCAGTGCCACCGTCCGTCGACCCGGTGGAGGACCCCTTTTTCCTCCAGGTAGTCCAGCAATTCCTCGATATTCTCTTTGCCGAAGGACTCCCCCTTCTCGAAAGGAAGTTCAAAAGCGGCACTTTTGATATGGTGCAGCAGGATGAGGAGGTTATCCGGATTGATCCGGCAATGCTCCGGCGACGTGGAGAAAAAATAGTCCGGGTTTTCCACCACAAACTGATCCATGGGGGAACTCCGGGCAATGAGGACGGCGACGCTTTCTCCCGAACGCCGGCCGGCCCGGCCCGCCTGCTGCCAGGTGCTGGCAATGGAGCCGGGATAACCCGCCATGATCGACGCTTCCAGATCGCCGATGTCGATGCCCAGTTCCAGGGCATTGGTGCTCACCACGCCCATGACCTCCCGATTCCGCAGGCCCGCCTCGATCTGGCGGCGTAAATTAGGGAGATAGCCGCCCCGGTAGCCCGTGACAAAATGATCCTTCAGGGGCCTTGTCTTGCTGAAGCGGTCTTTCAGGTAGCGCGTCAGGATTTCGACGTTCAGGCGGCTGGTGGCAAAGACAATCGTCTGAATGCCGTTGTTGATAAGTTCCCCCGCCAACTGCCGGGCCGCAGTAAGGGCCGATTGCCGGATGCCCAGTTCGCGGTTAATGATGGGCGGATTGTAGAGAATAAAGGTCTTGGCGGCAGTAGGCGCACCGCTTTCTGCAACCAGGCTCATCGGGCGGCCGAGGAGGTTTTCCGCGTGTTCCCGGGGATTGGCCACGGTCGCCGAACAACAAACGAATACCGGCTCCCGCCCGTAGAACCGGCAGATGCGGATCAGGCGCCGCATGACGTTGGCCATGTGGGAGCCGAAAATCCCCCGGTAGACGTGGAGTTCGTCGATCACTACATATTGCAGATTGGCAAAAAGCTTCTGCCACTTCGTGTGGTGCGGCAGGATGCCGGCATGGAGCATATCGGGATTCGTGACGACTACATGGCCCTGTTTCCTGATTGCCTGGCGGGCGTCGTCGGGGGTATCGCCGTCATAGGTATAGGTCTTGATATCGGCCTTAAGTTCCTTGATCAGGCCCTGGATTTCGTGCATCTGGTCCTGGGCCAGGGCCTTCGTGGGAAAGAGATAAAGGGCGCGGGTCTCCGGTTTTTCCAGGATTTCCTGTAAGACGGGGAGATTGTAGCAGAGAGTCTTACCGCTCGCCGTGGGAGTGGTAAGGACGATGTCCCTTCCCTCCCGCACCAGCCCGACGGCTTCCCCCTGATGGCTGTATAGCTGCCCGATCCCCCGCCGGTGCAGGATGGCTTCCAGGCGCGGGTCCAGCCAGGCGGGGAAAGAGGCAAAGCGGCCGTCGAACTGGGGGAAGCGCCGCCAGGCCTGCACATTTTCCCTGAAGCGACGGTTGTTTTCCAGGCGCGCCAGCCATTCTTTGAGGGTCAATTTTGCCATGAAGGTTTGCGATCGTCCATCATCTTTCTTTCTATCGGTCCGGAGTATAGAAAGGGGGATTTCTGAAGTCAAGGAAGAAAAACGAACCATAGACTTCGTGCAAGCTGTCAAAATATTTTAACAGGCCTAAGAACCATCGTCATCAGAAGCGCGTGGTGGAATTCGGGGAACGGCTGTGCATGAATGTTCTCAAAAAGGTTCCTCACCGGCATTTCGTTTTCAGCATCCCAAAGATCCTGCGTCGTTACTTTCTGTATGACAGGAAGCTTCTTGCCGATCTCAGCCGCTGTGCCTGGGAATCCCTGAAGGTCTTTCTGAAGGAGGCGGTCCCTGAAAATGATGCCCTGTGCGGCGCCGTCATCGCTATCCAGACCTTCGGCGATTTCCTGGGGTTAAATCCTCACTGCCACATCCTCATGACGGACGGATGTTTCCTTCGACAAGCTCAGGACGGCGTCTCCGGCAACGGCATGTTCCGCGTCGCCCCGCCTTTGAATTGAAAAAGCTGGAAACCATTTTCAAACACAAGACATTCAAGATGCTTCTGGCCAAAGGAAAGATCACGGGGGAGATGATCGCCATGCTCGCAAAATGGCGGCACTCCGGCTTTCATGTCTTCTGCGGAAACCGCATCTGGCCAAAAGATGAGACGGCGATGGAAAACCTGGCCCGTTACATCATCCGGGCCTCCTCTCGCAGGAACGGATGACCTACCTGGATAAGGAGGCAACGGTGATCTATAAAGCAAAAGATGGCAAGGATACAAAGGTCTTCCCGGCCCTGGAGTGGTTGGCCAATCTGTGTTCACACATCCCCAACAGGGTGAGCAGATGGCGCGCTACTATGGCTATTACAGCAACGTCTCCCGAGGGAAAAGACAGATGGCGGGAAGGGATGACGAGGTCCCCTGCATCCTCGAAGCACCGGGTGACGAGAAGGCATTCTGGCGCAACTGGGCACGCTTAATCCAAAAAATATGAGAAGTTGATCCCCTGGTCTGTCCGAAGCTTGTCCCCGCGAAGGCGGGGGGATATCAGGGAACCATGCGGGTCATCAGTTTCATCGAGGACAGGGAGGTAATCAGGGCCCATTGTAGGCTCCCACACTACGCGGGTAAGAATAGGGGTATAATCTCTAAAATAAATTGACAAGCTGTTTTTAATTATCGGATTATATGAACCTAAATCCAGAGCGAATGAACTGTTCGTGAGGGATCGATATTTTTTTCGCCGAAAACGGCAGAAAGCATAGGGCGCGACGGTAAAAATTTAGTAATCATCGCGTTCAGGTCATGCTGTGGCCCTCAAAACGGCAAATATAACAACAGTTAGACGCACCTCACCTTGAACTTGTATTGAGTCGTACACGTGAGTTTCTTTCCTGCACCAGCCAACTCTGCCATAATGCGTCAAATCTGGACATACAATTCAGCCCCTCTCTTCGGTCGTAAAAACCGCTATTAGGCTTTTTCTTTTTGAGTTATTCGCTGCCAGGACCGCTCGATAGCGTCCAGGAAAATCTCGGTTGTAAAAGGTTTCATCAGGAAAATGTCGCCGGTTTCTTTTAGAAAAGCCTTGCTTTCTTCGTTCATGATGCCTCCGGTCATGAAGAGGAATCGTTGGGCGAGGTAAGGTTTGGCCTTCTTTACCTCATCGTATACCTGATGCCCGTCCATTCCGGGCATTCGCAGGTCGCACAGGATGAGATCATACTTCTCCTCCAGCAGCTTCTGCACCCCCAACTCGCCTGTTTGGACCACATCCACCCGATATCCTTCTTGAGTGAGGATCTCGGCAATCAGTTCATTGATGTTTTCTTCATCCTCGATGACCAGGATACTGGGGAGAGGCTGTTTCAGCGTTCCGTTATTCCGGTGTTCGACGGGCAAAGGCGCAGGGGCTTCGGTCGCCACGGGCAGTTCCACGCTGAAGGTGGTTCCCTCTTTCTGCCGGCTCGTAACGGAGATCTCCCCGCCGTGGGACTTCACGATACCGTAAGAGATGCTCAAACCCAGACCTGTCCCTTTACCTTTAGGTTTGGTGGTGAAGAAGGGGTCGAAGATCCGATCCAGAAATTCCGGTTCGATGCCCGGACCGCTATCGGTGAATTCCACGATGAGCCGTTCCCCCTCCCGGGCCGTTTTAATGCAGAGCCGACGCGGCGTTTCCTGCTCCATCATTGCCTGACGGGCGTTGTTTATGATGTTCAAAAAAACCTGCTGCAATTGATTGGCGTCCACCAGGATGGGGGGAAGGGTTTCGATCAGCTCCGTATGGACCTCGATGTTGTTCACCCTCAACTCATTGGCCTGCATCTTCAGGATTTTTTTGAGAATGTCATTAATTTGCCAGGACCGTTTTTCCGGCGGTTCCTGGCGGGCAAAGGAGAGGAGGTTTTGGACGATTTTGGCCGCGCGCTGGGCTTCCTCGAAGATTTTTTTCAAATCCCGGTGCATCTTTCCATCCTGGACCTTACCCGACAGCAATTGGGAGTACCCCATGACCGTGGTCAGGGGATTGTTCAGATCGTGAGCTACGCCGGCGATAAGCTCACCCAAGGCGGAGAGTTTCGTAGACTGGAGGAGCTGCTGCTGGGCCTGATCCAACTGCATGCTCTTATTGTGGACCACTTGCCGAAGCTTAACTGCCGCTTCCCTGGCTTCTTTGAGAAGCCGGGCATTCTCTACGGCAAAGCTGACATAGCTTAGAAGAGTTTTCAGGAAGCGCAAGTCCGATTCGCTGAAGGCCTTCTTGTCGCCTCGTTTCGAAAGGTTAAGCACTCCAATGACACGCTCCTTGGTGCGAAGGGGCATGCAGATGAAGGAGGAGGTCTCATATTTCGGATCGTTGGCTTTGCTGAAGCGGGAATCCCTTTCCACGTCTTCCACCAGCACCGACTCGCCGGTCTGCAGGACTTTTCCTGAGATTCCCTCCCCCGGACGGATAGAGGTCCTGGCCACCACCGATTCCTCCAGTCCTTCTGCTGCAGCAATATTGAGGGTTTGGGTGACCTCATCCAGCAGCATGATGGAGCAGATCTTGGCGTTCACTACGGCCATGGTCCGGTGGAGGACGATTTGGAGGACTTCTCTGATATCTGGAATGCGAGAGACGAGCTCCGTCAGCTCACTCAGGGTGGAGAGCTTATAGACCAGGTTTTCCAATTCCCTGGTGTTGGCTTTCAGGTCGGTCAGGACATTATTGAAGGAATCCGCAATTCGGGCCATCTCGGTGAGCTCGAGAGGCGCCACCCTTTCTCCCAGCTCCTGGAGCTCTCCCCGTTCCAACCGGAAAAAATCGTCTGCCAACGAATTGATCTGTTTGACAATCTGCCGGAAAAAGATGAATCCTGTTATGGCAATCACCATGCTCATGCCCAGCACGATCTGCACTTCCGTTTCTATAAGGAGTTTATGCTGTTCCAGAACGAAGAGAAACAAAAGCAAGGGCAAGATGGCCGTCAAGCTGAAAATGAGAGCGGACTTGTAGTGCAAGGTATGGGGTATCGATGATGCCTTCTGTATCATAACTTTTCCTCCCTCGGAACCCATGTTCGTTTATCGGCAAGAAAGCAAAATGACTGAAGGGATAATAAGGCCGTCCAAAAAAAGACTTTGCCTGATTATCCCGGCATATCCACCCCTTGTGAGGCGCAAACCTTAAGAACATTGCTTAAATCCGTCAGTCCCTGAAAGATTTTTTGCAAGCCGTCCATCAGAAGCGTCCGCATGCCTTCCCGAATAGCCATCACCCTTATTTCATCAACGGGGGCGCCTGTTTTGATGGCTCTTTTCATCTTTTCCGTGCCGACAATTAATTCATGAAGGGCAATACGCCCCCGATAACCCGTGCCGCGACATCGTTCGCATCACCTTGAGTTGATCCTGCAAGGTCAGGGCGTTGTGCAGGGAACTAGGCGATATCATCCCTCAGCTTGAAGAATTTCTCCGACCGCCCGCGTCTGACAGCGGCTCTTCACGTCATGGAGAGTAAAAAAGATGAGTCTGTATAAAGCATCTTCCTGTGTCAGGAGACCGAAATAACCTGTTGCATGGGATTGTGTCTCCGGAACATGGACGTGATACGTGTTGCCGATGGAGGTGGTCACCGCTTCCTCTGCCGTATCTTTCTGGAAAAGAAACATCCAGGTGTGATATGACTTAAGCAAAACGGAGCAAATTTCCGGGAAGAGGAACTTCTGCTTTTCCATGGCGCCCGAGAGTGATACGTCAACTTCACCGTCTTCAGGTTTGAATGGTTTAGCCAGTGTTCCCTCGCATCTGCGGCCGTCCATCAACTCCATGATAACATCCATATCAGTATCCTCCCTCTGTTTATTGGCATCAAGATGCCAAGATAGGGATTAATGCCCTTTGCTTATGTTATTTGTTCTATAATGCTCCTTAAGATCGATATTGATAAAGATACCTTCTTTCAGGGTGGAAGCTTACGGAAAACGATTTTGCATGTCAAGATGATTCTTCAGGATATCTGCAGTGTTAACAATAATCCTCCCCTTCCTGGTGCGCCTCCAGGGGGAAAAGCCGCCGCGGGCTTTTCTTCAGAGCTTGGAATCCCTTAATCTTGATGCCGTCGGCTATAGGGATTTCGCCATTCTTCCCAGTACTGATGATGGAATCACCAGAGTATCCGTATTGCCGCGCTGAATATGACTATCCCCGGGATCGACGCTTTCATGCCCAGCCCATTGCCTGCCCCCGCTGCGGACCTCATCTGGAATACTGGAACAACCGTGGTCATATTATGGCGGCCCGTGAGGAAGCCCTGCAGGCCGCCGGCGATGCGGTGCGGCAGGGGCGGATCGTGGCGCTCAAAGGACTGGTTAATATGGTGCAGCAGGATAAGGAGGTTATCCGGATTGATCCGGCAATGCTCCGGCGGCGTGGAGAAAAAATAGTCCGGGTTTTCCACCACAGGACCGGCAGATGCGGATCAGGCGCCGCATGACGTTGGCCATGTGGGAGCCGAAAATCCCCCGGTAGACGTGGAGTTCGTCGATCACTACATATTGCAGATTGGCAAAAAGCTTCTGCCACTTGGTGTGGCAAAAAGTAGTTCTTATCAAACATTTACGCGTCTGATATTTAATAAGAACTTGCTTTTTTAGTGTGTCGAATGTAAGAAAAAAGGCACCGGTGTCAAGATAGGTGCATTAATTCTTTTGTCACACTCAGGAAGCCAGTTTCCCATGGAGGAGGACGAACATGATAATATTCAGCGGGACAGGGAGGAAGGTGGAAAGAATCGGTATGAGTATACTGAGTGCCGTGTTGCTGGCATGTGCCGGAGTCGCCTACAGTGCCGACTTACCAACCGATGCTGCCAAGCAGACGGCGACACAGCGCGAGCTGAAAGCCGCCCCGGGCGATTGGCAAAAAGTTATCGATGCCGCAAAGAAGGAGGGAACCGTTTCCGCTTACGCTGCCGGATGGGGGCCACCCACAAGGACGGCTCTTACAGAAGCATTCAAAGCCAAGTACGGTATCACTTTGGAATTTACCGCTTTCGGCCGTGGTGCGGAAATGGTGACGCGCGTGGAAAAGGAAAAGGCAGCCGGCCTTAACCTGGTCGATTTCTTCCCTACGGGCACGGGCACGCTGATGACCATTATGAAGCCGAAAAACCTGTTGGGAAGCATCGAACCGCTCTTGGTTCTGCCCGAAGCAACAGACCCTAAAGCATGGGGTGGGAAGCTTCCCTTCGTAGATAAGGCCAAGATGGCCTTTCACATGACGGCCAGCCTGCAGCGTTACATCATGTATAACACGAACATGATAAAGAAAGGCGAGCTTACAAGTTTCAGTGACCTGCTCAAACCCCAATACAAAGGCAAGATTACTATGAATGATCCCAGCATGACAGGTCCCGGCAACTCGATGATGGCTTTCCTGGCCCTGGACGCCTGGAATCTCCAGGAGGCAAAGGACTTCTTGATCCGGCTGATCAAGCAGCAGAATGCCGAGATCCAGAGGGACAGCCGGGTACATGTGGAGTCGGTGGCCAGAGGGAAATTTGCTATCGGTCTGGGACCATGGCCCGATGTGATGAATGAGTTTATGAAGGCCGGGGCGCCCCTTGACCTTGTCGTTCTCAAAGAAGGAACCACCGTTTCCGCGGCAGCCGGAGCCTTCGGCATCCCCACTGCCATGGTGCATCCCAATGCTACCAAACTTTTTATCAACTGGTTATTGACCAAGGAAGGACAAACCATCCTGGCACGTAATTACGGCAATCCGAGTATGCGCCAGGATGTTCCCACCGAAGGCATCAACCCGCTCTTTTTGCCGCGTCCCGGGGAAAGGCTGATCATGGAGACGGAAGACAAGATAAACTTCATGGGTAAGATGCTGGCTATTACCAAGCAAACCCTTCAGGATGCCGAAAAATGACAACTTCGCAAGAAGTCGTCACCCCGGTGAACTCCGGATCGGAGTCCGGGGCAGGCACCAGGGTCCAGGTATAATTTATGGTTGACCCGATAGTGTTGGAAATTGTGAATAACAAGCTGCAGCAGATTGGTCTGCAGGCCGGCTATACGCTCTTAAATACGGCGGCCTCGCCCATTGTGGTCCATTCCAAGGATTTGGGTTTCAATATCTCCGACCACCTGGGCCAGTGCGTGGTTTACTCCATGTGGATGCCCAGGCACGGAACAAACCTGAGTTACATGCTCAGGGCCTGCAAGAAGGTTTTTCAAGGCCGCATCTATCCCGGTGATATGTTCATCACCAACAGCCCCCATGCCGGCGCCCTGCATAACCAGGATATCGCGATCATTTCTCCTATCTTCTCCGGGGACGAACTGGTTGCCTGGACGGGCTGCGCTACCCACCATCTGGACATCGGGGCGATGAACCCGGGGCGGGCCTTGATGGCTACGGACTTTTTTCAGGAAGGCCTCATCATTCCGCCCCTGAAGATCATGGAAGCATTTGAATTGAAGCAGGAAGTGGTGGACCTTTTTCTGGAAAATGTGCGGATACCCCACCTCCAGGGGCTGGATCTGAAAGGCCAGATCGCTTCCAACAATGTGGCCAGGGAGAAGATCCTGGCGCTGGTGAAACGCTATGGTGCGGAAACGATGAAAGCCTGTTACCAGGAGATCATCGATTTTTCGGAAGAAAAAGCCCTGGAACGGATCGGCATGCTGCCGCCGGGCATATACGAAGCCACGGATTACATCAGCTGCGACGGCGTCTACAGGGTAAAATGCGCGCTGGAAGTAAAGGCGGACAGCCTGACCTTCGATTTTACGGGGACCGACGAACAGGCAAACAGCTTCATCAATTCCGCCTTACCCTGTACCGTATCCAACGTTCATAACATCGTTGTCTGCCTGCTCACGCCCGACATACCGACGAACGAGGGCTGTCTCAAGCCTATCCAGGTGGTGGCCCCGGAAAGAAGCCTCCTTAATTGCCAGCCGCCCGCACCCTGTTCCGGTTCCTCGGTCATTTCCGGGTGGACCGCCATGTCCCTGGCCGTGCGCACCCTCAGCCTCGCCTTGGCAGAGTCCGGGGAAGCCTGGCGCGTCAACGCCTCCTGGCCCACCGGCCATACGGAACTCATGATGGGCGGCAAGGACAGGAAAGGCAGGATTTTCTACAGTTCCTCCTTAACGGGTGAGGTCATGGGCGGGGGAGCGAGGGCCAACAGGGACGGTTTGAATTTTGCCAGTGCGCCCGGTTCCACCACCACGTCCCGCCTCAATGCCGAGGAGGTCGAAGCACGGTATCCCTTTCTTACCCTGTATGACAGAAGCATGACCGATTCGGGCGGCGCGGGCAAATACCGGGGCGGGGTCAGTGCGGAAGCGGCCTTTAAGCTGCATGGCATCGACGCGGCGGAGGCCATTTTCTTCTGGACAGGCCGAGGCGTGGCCGCGAACGGGATATTCGGCGGCCAACCCGGCTCCACCAGGGTGCTGGCGATAAAAAGGGATACCGATATCCTGGAACTTCTGCCCAAAGGCTTACCCGACTGGGAAGATATCTCCGGGAAGGAGGAGGTCCTGGCGGGGCGGACGCTGCCCTTTCCCTGGCATGAAAGGGATGTTGTGCTGATGACCAATTCCGGGGGGGGCGGCTACGGCGATCCCCTGGACAGAGACCCGCTGCTGGTGCTGAAGGATGTCCTGGATGACTATGTTTCCCTGGAAAAAGCGGCTCTCGACTATGGAGTCGTGATCGATTACCGAGAGGCCAAAATTAACGAGGAGGCCACGGAAAACTTACGGGCGCAAAAAAGAAAGGCCCGAGAGAGCGGCCCCCGACAAACCCTTGATTCACAGGCCGCCGTGCTTGTGGATGAATTTGACTAATGGTCTTGAAATAGAGGTTTCTTATCTCAGGACCTTCCCTATGAGAGGAGGGATTATGAACAACATGATTCGTCTTTCAGCTGTATGTTGCTTTTTGATGGTATGCGCCCTTAGTTTTCCGGCGAGTGCCTTGCCAGCCGCCGTTGCCGCTCCCTCAAACACGTCAAAAATGCCGGGGCCGGAGGACTGGCAGAAGCTGGTCGCGGCGGCCAGGAGTGAAGGAAAAGTGACCATTTATGCGGATGCCAACTGGTTTAAGGGACCCTTTACCGATTCCTTCCTTAATAAATATGGTGTGCAAACGGAAATAATCGTTGCCCGGCCCACGGAGCTCGCTGAAAAGTTGCAGCGGGAGCGAAGGGCCGGTATTTACACGGCCGATGCGATTATCAGCGGGTCGGATGTTCTGGTGAATATCATGAAACCCCTGGGCGTGCTTGACCTGCTGGAACCAAGCTTTATGCTCCCGGAACTTACGTCCCCGGAAGAAATCCAAAAGATCTGGTGGCGGGGAAAACTTTTCTGGAATGATGACGCGCACACATCCCTCTCTTTTATGGCCAACCCGGGAACCGTCATGGCCATTAATACCGAAATAGTTAAACCGGCGATAACCTTCTACCGGGACTTGCTGGACCCGAAATGGAAAGGTAAAATAATTTTTCAGGACCCCACGGCAGGGGGAGGGGGATTCCGCCAATTTGCGACGGTAGGCGCGGTGCTCATCGGTTGGGACTTCTGGCGGGAGGTTTTAACCAAGCAGGAACCGGCCTTTACCCGAGATGCGCGCTTGCAGGCCGAGTGGGTGGCCCGGGGTAAATATGCCATTGCGTTTGCTCCCAGGACAGAAGTAGTCAATTATTTTAAGGATAACGGTGCGGCGATAGATTTTGTCCTGCCCGCGGAGGGTGTTTTTTTGGCCAGTGGTGTCGGCAGCCTTGGCCGCGTGACCCGGCCGGCACATCCCAATGCCCTCAAGCTATTCATCAACTTTCTGCTCTCCCGGGAGGGCCAGACACTGTACAGTCAAGCAGGTGGTCTGCAGAGTGTGAGGGTTGATGTTCCGGTGGAGCATCTCCACCCGACGAAGATTCGGCAGGCAGGTAAGACTTACTACTCGCCTGAAGGCGATAAAGCTTTTGCGCGGGAAGCGGAGTGGAAGAAAATGGTCGATGACCTTGTTAAGCCTTTCCTAAAATGAGCCTCCATAGGTGATGCACGGGGCAGCGTAAGGAACCGGTGAAGGGCAGGGAAAAGAGATTCACAACCCTTTACCGATATTTGATTTTCAGTTTCATTCCCCCGCGGTGCTCCACGAGCCACGGGTAAACAAAAACAAGGAGAACTCTATGTGCATGGAAAGCAGGATAACCGATGGTGTGCTGGGTTGGAGAGGAGTGCTGGGCTGGGTTTGCCCGTCAGTTGCCACTTCCAGTGCCGACGTGGATTTTCATCGCGCCGTGCCGGAAGGCGTAGAATTGAAGATTGTTACCCTGGGAATTACGGCGCACACCCTGGAACAGGTGGACATGGCCCTTTCCAAGTTGGATGACGCCGTAATCCGCCTGGCAACGAACGGCGCTCAATTCATTTCGGTCGAAGGAACGCCGCTTGTCACGTTCAAAGGTTCCGGGTTTGACAAAGAAATCATCAAGCGGGTGGAAAAGGTCGCTCAGGTCCCCGCCACCACTTCCCTCACAGCTGCCGTCGAGGCCTTACAGGCCCTGAATTTGAAGAAGCTGGTCATGGCCTCGCCCATGAACCATGACGCCGATGAGCGGACAATTAAGTTTTTGGAGGCGAACGGCCTTGAGATTGTTCATGTCAAGAGCCTGAATCACCTCTACAACCGGGAAATCGAAGCCCTGCCCCGGAGTATGGCTTACACCGTAGCTAAGCAGGCCTTCTTGGAAGCCCCCCCGGCGGATGGGATATATATACCCTGCGGAGCCTGGTGTCCGCCCTGGAACATCGAGTGCCTGGAAACCGATCTGGGTGTGCCCGTTATTCACAGCCGTCAGGCTTCAACCTGGGCGGGGCTTAAATTCCTGGGGATAAAGGAGCCGGTCCAAGGCTGGGGAAGAATCTTCACTACTCTTTACTAAAGTATGTGAGTACTAACAGAATGAAAGAGGTATTACGCTTCAGGTCGCATCTTATGGAACGTATCAGGATGGGCAGGTTATTTTTTGCATTTTTGCCCATCCTACCACCGATCAGGGCATTTCAGAAACGGCGGCATGATGCTACATAGTTAATAAAAAAAGGAGGTTAGAGATGAAATTGCATGGCCTTGTAATCCTCTTTGTTTTGGTTTTGGCAATGTTGCCGCTCACCGGTCAAGCAGCCACGAGCGATTGGGAGAAAACCGTGGAAGCGGCCAGGAAAGAGGGGCGGGTGGTGATCTATGCCGCCAGTATCGGCGATGCGAAGCAGCTGCTGACCAAAGGATTTAAGGACACTTACGGAATAGAATTGGAGTTTATCCTGGGGCGGAGCACTGAGCTTGTCAAGAGAATGGTTACGGAAAGGAGTTCGGGAATCTATGCCGTTGATGCGGGCCTGCAAGGTCTGACCACTTACTTCAATCAGCTTCGCCCATTGAATGTGATGGTGAATTTGGAACCCTGGCTGGTCCTGCCGACTGTCACTGATCCCACCAAGTGGCGTTCCGGCAAGCTCAACTGGACCGACAAGGGTAAAACAGCCCTCACTTTTTGCGCCACCACCGCCCCTTACATTGCCATCAATACCGGCATGGTCAAGGAAGGTGAAATAACCTCCAACGAGGATCTCCTGGCACCGAAGTACAAGGGCAAGATAGTAATCAACGACCCCACTATCGCCGGCAACGGCGCCGAGTGGTTCTCCTACATCGTGCTCGAAGCCTTCGGCAAGGAAAAAGGCGAGAAATATATGCGCGCCCTGGCACTTCAGGAACCTGTAATCACCCGGGACCAGCGTCAGCAGGTGGAGTGGGTCGCCCGGGGCAAACATGCCGTCGGTCTGGGGCTTACGCAGTCGGAAGTAGTTAAAATGGCGGGAGTGGGCGCTCCCATCAAATTTGTCAATCCCAGGGAGGGCTTGCCTTTAACCTCCGGTCCCATGAATATAATGGTTTTAGACAAGGCGCCGCATCCCAACGCCACGAAAGTCTTCGTTAACTGGCTCTTGACCGATGAAGGCGGCAAGCTGGCCTCCCAGGGCTCCGGCTACCCCTCGGAAAGAGTCGCGGTATCGAACAAAAGCTTCGATCCGATCACCGTGCCGGGACCAAGAGACGTGCTTCCCGGCGAAGAATACAAACTGGCGCAGAATGACATGATCAAGCTGGCCCGGAAGATTTTTTCCTTACAATAACACCTCGGGTCCATCGCCAGAGCAAAAAGGCAACGGGGCGGACAAAATTCGCCCCGACCGCCATCACGGCGGAAGACGATTCCCTGCGGCCGCTAAAAGCGAAGGGAAAAGCCTTCAATCTAAAAATACATAAATTTAGCTGATTAAAGTACCTGCTTGATATTTTCACTATTTCAACTGAAGGAAAACCCTGACAAAAGATAGGATCAGGGATGCTTCTTTTCCTAAATTATCTCGGAAAATCAATGGTTTTCTTTAATAGACCTCTCTTGGCACCCATGTTGCTTCCGCTTTAGTGACACCCGTGTTGCTTTATCCGGGAGGGCCGGCGCAATGCCGCGGCCCTCCCCTTTTAACCAAGGAGCATAAAAATGAAAGAAAAAACATTAAACTTAGTCTTCTTTGTAATTGGAGCGGTAATGCTTGCCTCATTGTTTTTCCCCGCCCCGGGCAAGGCAGACGTAGACATCAATGTTGGTATAAACATTCCCCTGCCCGCCCTGGTGTTTCATGAACCGCCGCCCGTCGTTGTCGTACCGGGAAGTTATGTATACTACGTCCCGGAAATTGAGGTGGACATTCTGTTCCATCGGGGTTACTGGTACCGCCCCCATAAAGGACACTGGTACCGGTCCAGTTCCTATGATCGACGCTGGGTCTACATTCCCACCTCCCGCGTCCCGCACGCCGTGATCGCTTTACCTCACGATTATCGCCGCGCCTCGCCGGGACATCGGAAGATATCCCATGGAGAAGTAAAGCGGAAGTGGCGGCAGTGGGAAAAGGAGAAACATTGGGATCGAGAGGAAAGACGTCGCGGCAGAGGCGAGGAACGGCAGGAAGGAAGGGGACGAGGCGGCAGGTAGAGGGGAAATTAGCTCCTCCTTATCTGAAGCCTGGTCACCACAACGACGGAGGCCAGAGACAGATACAGTACAAGTAATTAAAACACTGGATTCCGGCTGAAGTTTATCCCCGTGGGACGTGGGACCGGAATGACTCCATGAGGTGTTTACGGACTTTTTGCGAGTTCATCAGCGGTGTTACACCTGCGCTGCCTTTCCCTTTCTTCATGGACGCACCGCAGGTTTTGCCGTTTCAGGATCGCCGCCAGACATTCGTTGCAGGAAACACAAGTTGCGCGGCTGCGGCCGCCGCTTTTCCACTCCCGGACAAGCGCGGGTTGTCTGATGAAAGGCCGGCATAAGGAGATGAAATCCGCTTCCCCCTTTGCGACGATTTCTTCCATCAGACCGACAGATCTCAGACCACCCACCATCATGACAGGCACATGCACCTGCTGTTTGATCTCCCGGCACCACTCCCGGAAGTAACCCTCACGGTCCAGGCGATTGATCTTTGACCTGAATTCCGTCTCTTCAAAATATTTACCCCTCAGCCCCTGGCTGATTTCCAGGGCATCAAAACCCCACTGGGCCAGCAGCTTCGCCGCCTGCTTGCCCTCGCTGAAGTCCAGACCGCCGGCGAATCCGTCCTGGACCGCCGTTTTTATGAGCAGAGGATAATCCTCCCCTGCCTTTCCCCTGATGTTCTGATAGATTTCGTGATGAATGCGCAGCCGCTTTTCCAATGTGCCGCCCCATTCATCATCGCGACGGTTGGTAAAGGGCGAAAGAAACTGACTGAGCAGGTAGGCATGGGCCCCATGAAGCTGGACCGCATCGAAACCGGCCTCCCGCGCCCTTACTGCGGCGTCGCCGAAGGCGCTGATAATCTCTCCGATTTCCTGCCCGCTTAAGGCGCAATATTCTTCCGTAAAATAGGGATCATTTTCAATAACGGACGGCCCCTTGGGGACGCTGCCCGTTTCTTTGAAGAAGGGCGCACTTTCCCGTCCGCCATGAAATAGTTGTGCGGCAACCTTGGCTCCCCGGTCGTGAACGGTCCGGGTCAGTCTTTTAAGGCCCGGTATGCAGTCATCCCCGGCCAGGGAAAGCTGGGTCGGTGAGATCTGGCCGGAGGGATGGACATAAATAACGCCTGTAATAATAAGCCCTATCCCTCCGGCCGCCAAGTCGTCAAAAAGTTTAAGATGCTTCTCCGTCACCTGCCCGGCGCTGTTGGCGCAGGCATCACCGGTGGCCGACCGGACGAACCGGTTCGGCAATTCCAGGTTTTTTATTTTTATCGGTTCAAATAAGATACTCACAACCACGCCTACCTCAGAAATGGGGACGGTTCTAATTTATTAGATTCTCGCGAAATAGCGTTAAATTAGAACCGTCCCCATTTCCCCTAGAACCGTCAATCCGGCAAAACAGCCGTGCAGCCGACCTCGACCAACATATCCTTGTGTGCCAGGCCGGCCACTCCCACCAGGTCAAAGGGCGGTGGATTTTTATCGAAGGCCATTTCCGGACAGTTCTCCCTGAAAAATTGGTGGAGCACATCCCGGCGGTAATTGGGAGAATAGGCAACTCCCTCGGGAAAAGGCCCCACTACATAGATGGTCATGTGCAGAATATTCTCCATCGTGGTGCCCATCTCCTCCAATCTGTCCTTCATCTTCTGCAGGGCCACGCGCATTTGGGCATCGGCGCCGGCGACAACAGCGCCTCCTTTAAACATATTCTGCGTCGGGTCCTGCCCCTCGCAACCGGCCACAAAAACGAATCCCTTCGCCCCTTTAACCACGCTGCCCTTACCCCAGGGCATCAAGGTTTCCCCGTGATAAAGCCGGAAATTCTTCTTCTCCATTTTTGTCCTCCCAACAGGGTTTTTGTAACCTTTCATTAACTTTTCCGGTCTTTTTTGATGAATGCAAGATCCCGTATTCAGTCGGTAAAGTGTATTGAAAGGGCCTGCCCCTGTCAAGATAAATGATGTGTCAACGTTGTTGACAACAAATTATATTTCTGCTAACCCGCCCTTACATGACCTTTACAAAGGAGTTGCCGATATGTCCAGGCCAACGAGATACACGCAAGCGATGATGGATGAATACCTGAGCAAAGGGTATTGGGAACAGACAACCTGGCCGGAAGTCTGGGACCGGAATGCGCGGGACTATCCTGACCGCGAGGCGATTGTAGATTCCCGGACCAGGTTGACCTGGGCGCAGGCCAAAAAGTTGATAGACCGGCTGGCCCTGGGCTTGCTGCGCTTAGGATTCAAAAAAGACGATTTGCTCGCTCTCCAGTTGCCCAACAGCGTCGAGGTAGCCCTCCTCCGGATAGCCTGCGAAAAGGCGGGCATCCTTTGTTTGCCGGCGCTCACCGCCCTCAGGCAGAGGGAGTTGGAATATATTTTACGAAACGTCGAAGCAGCCGGAATAGTCATCCCCCGGGAGTTTAGAAATTTCAATCACTTCGAAATGATAGCAGAGATGCGCCCGCGCCTGCCCCAGTTGAGACATGTCTTTGTGACCGGCGACGAAGTACCCGAGGGTGCAATTTCGCTGAAAGCGCTGCTCGCTCAACCGCTAGAGGACGAATACCCCCCGGATTATCTTCAGGGACGTGGTTTTCCGGCCACCGAGATCTCCTGGATCAGCCATACTTCGGGATCGACCGGTTTCCCCAAGTTCGTGGAAATCGCCACTGCCGCCCGGATGAACATGTGCAAGGCCTTTGCCGAAGATTGGCACCTTACGGGAAACGATATTGTGGCCGCCCTCTCGCCCCATACCGGCGGACCGAACGTCATCGCTTACTGGAGCGCCGCCCTGGTGGGCGCCAAGCTGGTCATGATGGAAAATTTTGAGGCCGAGGAAGCACTGAAACTCATTGAAAGGGAGAAGGTGACAGCTTTTGGCTTTGTGCCCACTCAACTTCTCATGATGATGAACCATCCTAATTTTTCCAAGTACAATCTGACGTCAGCGCGCCTCTGGATCTGCGCCGCCGGCGCACCGCCTTACGACCTGTGCCGCCGGGTGGAGGAAGAAATCGGCGGTCGCGTAGTTCAGATCTTTGGCGCCGTGGACTGGGGCGCCGGGGTCTTTTCGCGGTATGCCGCTTCTCGGGAAGAACGGTTGCTGACGACGGGCAAGCCCATCCCCGGTCATGAAATAAAGCTGGTTGACGAAGCGGGAAACGAAGTAGGACCGGGAGAGGTGGGGGAAGTCATGCTGAGAGGGCCGGCGGCCTGTGCCGGCTATTATAAGAACCCTGAGGCTACATGGCAGGTTTGGACTAAAGATGGCTGGTATAAGACCGGCGACCTTGGCAGGATCGATAAGCAGGGCAATCTGATGCTGGCCGGCCGCCGGAAAGATATGATCAAGCGGGGCGGCGAAAACGTCTACCCCGTGGAAATCGAAACCATTCTGGAAACGCATCCCCGGGTCCACAGTGTCGCCATCGTCAAGATGCCGGATCCACTCATGGGAGAGAAGGCCTGCGCCTACGTCGTACCAAGGCCGGGGCCGGATTTTACCTTCGCGGAAATGGTCTCCTTTCTCCGCAGCAAGGAGATGGCGACCTTCAAATTGCCGGAGCGGCTGGAGATCGTGGAGGCGTTGCCCCTGACTCCCGGAGTTCAGAAGGTGGACAAAAAGACGCTGGAAAAAGAGATCGCCGAGAAGCTCAAAGCAGAGGGCAAGATATAAGGCCCGTCATTTCTATGACCGCTTAAAAGTCGTCACCCCGGTGAAAACCGGGGTCCAGAAACGATATAAGCAATTAAAAACGCTGGATTCCGGCTGGAGTTTATCCCCGCGGGGACCGGAATGACATCATAGGGTCATTTGGGACTTTTTACGAGTTCGTCACCCTTCGACAAGCTCAGGGTGATACCTATTTTCGCAGTAAATAGTGATGCCTAACCGTCTATCCCATTTTCGCCATTACTTTTGCATAATCACTCTGCCGGGCCTTAATGCGTTCAATATCCTTGGCCGAAACCCATTTCTTTAAATCAATCTTATCTACCGGATGGTGGGACCGCTCGAAGTTCCACTTGTGGTCGAAGGGGACCGTCGCGTCGAACGCCATGCCGCCTTCAAAACGATATTGAATGCTGCCGGCAGCCATCTCGACCCTTTCCATCGGCATGAGCACCTGCCCCATGCCGCCGCCCGCACCCGTGATCAGGTCCTGCCTTGGATTCACCCTGGTCGCTAAGGCCCACATGATATCTTCGGCGCTGTAAATGTTTACATCTTCATCCACGGCCACCGCCAGCCTCAGACCGATCGCATTGGCCTGGGCCGCGGACAAAATCTGCCGCTGATAGCCCTCATCGGCCTTCCTCCGCTTATGGACCTGGAAAACGACATTACTGCCCCAACCGGCCACGCCTTCGATGATATTCACGTCCGTAACCAGTCCGGGACGTATCCGGTTGGCTATTTCCCAAAAACAGGCTTCCCGGAAAGCAGCGCCCACCATATCGCCCTCGAAGGAATTGGCCTGGGGAGTAAAAAATATGGGATCCTTGCGGTGGGTTATGGCCGTACAGACAAACAGCAGCAAGCGATAGGCCTTGCCCAGGTAGCCGGTCCACTCGGGGAACACCGGCGCGACCCCCTCCTTGCCCAGCGTCTCCGCCTCTTCGGATTCCCAGGCTTTTTGCGTGGTATCGATGTATCCCTCCAGCACCCATTCCGAGGTGGCCAGGGCATAGGCGTCCTGCGTGACACATTTGACCATTTCTACCGGCTTATCCTGCAGCCGGCCGGCAAAGCCCAGTTCGTCGGCGCCCACAGGAACCAGGGGATGGAGAAAGCCGGCGCCGGCGATCATCATGCAGGCCGGCGCAGTACCGATATTGAGCGTTACGGGGATCTTATCGCCCCGGTGCAACAAGTGCGCCGCCGACTCCAGGTGGCTACCCGCACCGATGGCCAGGCTGCAGGAGGCGGGCCAGCGAAAGTTCAGACGGTTGAAGGACAAATGGGTGCCACCGCCATGCCACTTGCCGGTGAGAAGCGTGTTATTGCCGCCGATGATGCGCCCACCGTCCCGATCGGTATATTTGGGGATCGGCAAATAGGACATGACCTCGATGTCTTTGGTGACGACCACCTCCTGACAAGGTGCATCTTTAACGATTTTCGGCGCCAGGGGATGCGCCAAAGCCTCCATACATTTCAACCGCAGGTCTTTTACATCGTCAAAGCCGAAAAACTTCGGCGGCCTTTCCTTTCTCGAAAAGATGTTCCCGATGTTCCGGGCATGGGGATAGCCCTTAATCTTATTGAACAGGATCGCCGGTCCGTTCTCCAGCGCTTTCTGGATGCCCGAGATTTCATAAATGGGATCTACCTCATTGTCTATTTCCAGAAGTTCGCCCTGCTTCTTCAGGAAATCCACCGTTCCCCTCAAACTGGTAATGTCTTTCTTCGCCATTTGCCTCTTTCCTCTCCCTCTTGATTTAGTCTTAATGCTCATTTATAGAATAAGAAAGAGTTGTATGTCAATAATATATCTCTCCTTCTTAATATCTATTTCTTATTCTTGCGAGTTTGCAGTCCCGGCAAATACAAAAACATGGCACATACCCAAGCAAATATGATACAGACGACCGCGATGCAGGGCGGGCAAATCCTGACAAATCTTCCGGAACGGTTAACAGCCAGGAGTATTTATACAATGAGTACAGAGTGCTTAAGCGATCGCCTCACCGCAGCGGCCCACGGGCTGGGCAAAAAAAAGGCCATCACTTTTCTGCGGAAGGGGAAAATAGAAACGGAGCTTTCCTATGCGGAATTGCTCGATGACTCCAACCGGATGGCCCAAACATTCCAAAGGATGGGCATCAGCAAGGGGGATCGGGTCATTCTTTTCTTGCCAAAATCCCTGGCCCTGGTTATCGCCCACCTGGGATTGCTGTCCATCGGCGCCATTTCCGTACCCCTCAACCCGGGCTTCAAGAAAGCGGAAATGTCCTACTTCCTTGCCGATTCCGAGGCCCGTCTGGTATTGTGCAGCCGGGAGCAGGAACCTATGATCCGGGAAATAGCGCCGGAGGTACCGCGCCTCCTGATCGCGCCGGAGAAACCCTACCAGGAGATCGATTTTTTCCGCGCAGCGCCGGCCGTGCGGCCCGCTGTCCGCCTCGGACCTGAAGACCCCGGGCTCATCATCTATACCTCCGGCACCACGGGAAATCCCAAGGGGGCCGTGCTTAGCCAGCGGAATCTCGTCAAGGACGCCGAGAACATCGTCCAAATATGGGAAATCACCGAGGCGGATGTCCTCTGCCATGCCCTCCCCCTCTTTCATATCCACGGCCTCTGCTTCGCCCTCCACACCTGCCTGATGGCAGGGTCGCACATCGTCATGCTCGACGCCTTCACACCCGGCGCGGTGATCGAAATTCTGGCACAGGGCCAAGGGGACCTGGCCTGCACCCTCTTCATGGCCGTACCCTCCATGTATGCTATGCTGATCGAAAATGTGGGAGAACGCCGCTTGAATTTTGAACACCTGCGGCTGTGGACTTCCGGCTCGGCGCCGCTCCTGCCCCAGGACTTTGCAAGGATGAAGCGGATCTTCGGCAAGGAGCCCCTGGAGCGGGAAGGCATGTCGGAAACAGGAATGAATTTCTCCAATCCCTTGAGGGGAATGCGAAAACCGGGCTCCATCGGCCGGCCGCTGCCCGGTGTGCAAGTCAGGCTGGTAGACCCCGAGACTGCGCAAGACGTCCCCCCCGGCCAGACGGGCGAGATCTGGCTGAAAAGCCCCAGCATAACCTCCGGATACTGGCGCAAGCCCGGGGAAACGGCCAAGGCCTTTGCGGACGGGTGGTTCAAAACCGGCGATCTGGCCAGGGTCGATGAGGACGGGTACTACTTTCTGACGGACCGGATCAAACACATCATCATTTCGGGAGGTGAAAACATCTCTCCTCAAGAAGTAGAGGGTCTGATCAACAGTCTAGCTGGAGTTATTGAATCTGCGGTGGTCGGCATCGCCGACGAGCGGTGGGGTGAAAGGGTAGTGGCCGCCGTGGTCGCCGACCCGGGCGCCGGGCTCGATCCCCAGAAGGTCCGGGCCTACTGCAAAGAGCACCTCCACGATTGGAAGTGCCCCAAAGAGGTAATCATGGTCAGGGAACTTCCCAGAAACACCATGGGCAAGGTTCTCAAAGACGACGTGAAGGGGTTGTTCCCCACCCCCCCCACTCTCTCCAGTGCAGATCACTGAAAAAAACGGCCTGAGTTTGGAAAATTCCGTTTTTCCGCCCTGATCGTCCGTGAAGAAGTTCACAGAGTATTATTTCACATCTCAAAATACAATCACAGATATTAATACATTAATCGGAGATCAGCAAAAAGGCCCCTTTTGCTGGCGCACAAATTGCTATATTTTCTTGATACCATAGTTGTATCCGTCGATGGGTTGAAGGTGGTTGGCAAAATGGGCAGGGTTACGATTATTGAACTAATGATTGCTCTCGCTATCCTTACCATAATGGCCATGATCAGCGTTAATGCCTTCCGGAGATATTTGGCCAAAGCCAAATTGCGCACGGCAGCAAGTCGAATTACCACTGATTTTGCCTATTATGGAAACAAGGCTAAAGCGGAGGGCAGACTTTATACGATCTCCTTCAATATGGCGTCCCCGAACTCTTATACGATCTCAGCGCCGGCCACCGACACCCTAAATGCCGTTAAAGTCATCAGGACACTGTCCGATGATATTGCGTGTACGGTGATGAATGATGCTGATTTCACGGGATGCAAAAAAATCAGGCTCACCCAACAGGGCCGGTTCGCCCATTTTGAGGTCACTCTCTCCTCGGAACAATCTTAAATCGCCTTTTTTGTTTAGAATTCCGCGAAAAATCATTGCTCATTTCCGATAATTAATTTATGTTATTACAAATCCGGCAGGAATATACATCAACGGTGTCATTCCCGCGCCGGCGGGAATCCAGAGGCACCGCTTCCGATGTTTCCGACACCGGAAACGTCATTCCCGCGCCGGCGGGAATCCAGGAATTTTGCAGAGATCGGGCTTAAGACTTCTGGATTATTCATAATGACATTGCCATATTTAAGGGCCGTAGTAATAAATGTGATCATAAGGAACTGGTGAAATCATCGGCAGGAGAGGCTGCTGAGTCCACCGAGATAGCAAGCAAATCTACCAAAACAATCAGAACCTGCATTGAAGAAACAAAGACGATTTAAATGAAGTTCCCAGTGGCTTGCAGAGAGGGCTTCATTAAGTTCAACTCTATTCCCCGGATCATTTTAAGAATCGTCTTGTCATTTTATCACCCCAAAAGGCAATATCGATTCTAACAAATGAATATTAAAGGCTCTTCTTAAAATGAGCCGGCAAATGATATTTCATCATTTTCTAAACGAAGTCACATCTCAAAACGAAAATAAGAGGGGCTATGGGCGAGCAACTTTTTCTGGAACGCTATTTCTGGTTTGACCAGGAAATCAGGAGTCGCCAATATCCCAACGCCGCCAAACTTTCCCGGCGCTTTGAATGCTCACCAAAGACCGCCCAGCGCTCCATCGAGTTTTTCCGCTGCCGGTTGCATGCCCCGCTGGCCTATGATCCTGTCCGGAGAGGTTTCTACTACGACGATCCGGACTTTCAACTTTCCTGCATGCGGCTCAGCGAGCAAGAGCTGCTGTCGCTTCTGGTGTCGAAAAAACTGCTCAGCGATGCGGCCGCCGGGCCGTTGGGCGACGAGTTAGGGCATATCGCCGGGAAGCTGGGCGTCATGCTCTCGGAACATGTGCCGCCGCATGCCGATCCCGACCGCGCCTTTTCCTTTCGTTCCAGTGAATTCAATCCCGCCAATCCCTCATTGTTCCAATGTGTCAGCAATGCCCTGCTGATGTCCCGCCCGCTTTCTTTCCGTTATTACTCGCCGGCCAGCAACAGCTTTACCGCCCGGACGGTGGAGCCGCACCATCTGGTGAACTACATGGGCACCTGGCATCTGATCGCCTTCTGCCGGCTGCGCAGCGACTGGCGTGATTTCCTCCTGTCCCGGATCGTTGATTGCCAAGCCGCAAATGAGGGATTCTCCCCCCGGCCGGAAAGCGATTGGCGCCCCCTGCTCACGGAGACCTTCGGCATCTTCCAGAACCGGGACAATTTTCCGGTCACCATCCGGTTTTCTCCCCTCCGCGCCCGGTGGGTACGGGGCCAGGTCTGGCACAAAAACCAGCAAGCGGAGGAAATGCCGGACGGCGCTTTGCAGCTGACCATCCCCGTTTCCCATGCAGCGGAAATCATGATGGAAATCCTCAAACACGGCGCCCAGGCCGAGGTGTTGGAACCGTCGTGGCTGAGGGAAAAAGTCAAAAATGAAATAGAAAATATGAGAAAGAAATATTTGCATGTAGGACGCTAAATGACTGAGGTGGTATGTTAAGATCAATCAGACGACAAAAACGATATGTCGCCGTGGACGTGGAAACGACCGGCCTCTCACCATGGAAGGGTGACCGCGTGATCGAGATCGGCGCTGTTGCCCTGGAAGGAGGTGCGCCAAATGTTTCAGCTACCAAAAGAGGAAACGGCCCATAGGACACAAACTGTCTGGGTGGAGGAAGATAATAGTCCCACAGAAGAAAAAAAGGAGTGCAAGGTGGAAATGAACTTTGCCGTATTCAGCGGGAAGGGCATACGTAAAACTATTCATGAGCATGAATGGTGGTTTTCGATTGTCGATATTTGTGCTGTTCTGACGGGATGCGCCGATACGGGAGCATATTGGCGGAAATTGAAACAAAGACTCAAAGAAGAAGGCTGTGACGTCGTGACATTGTGTCACGAGTTGAAGTTGACTGCACCGGACGGTAAATTGAGGGAAACAGATTGCGCCAACACGGAAGGTATCCTCCGCATCATCCAGTCCATCCGCGCCCCCAAGGCCGATCTTTACAGGCGCTGGCTGGCGAAGGTCGGCTGCAAGCGGGTGCAGGAAATAGAAGACCCGGAACTGGCAACGAAGAGGACCCGTGCGCTTTACAAGGCAAAAGGCTATTCCGACACCTGGATCGAAAAACGGCTGCGCGGTATCGCCGTCCGGGAAGAGCTCAGGGACGAGTGGAAAAACCGCAACGTGAAGCAGGAACAGGAGCATGCAATCCTCACGGCGGAGATCTCCCAGGCGGCATTCGGCGTCACGCCCGATGAACATATGCAATTTAAAGGGCTGAAGCAGGAAAACCTGCGGGACCACATGACCAACCTAGAGCTGATCTTCTCGATGCTCGGCGAGGCGGCGACCACCGAGATTACCAAGGATGATGATGTGCAGGGTTTCCACGCAAGCAGGACAGCCGCGCGGAAAGGCGGAGAGGTCGCCGGTACGGCGCGTAAAAACCTGGAAAAGATAACCGGCAAGCGGGTCGTCTCACCGAAAAATTACCTGAACGAACCGGAGAACAGGAAGCGACTGCAACCGTAGCAGAAAACAAGAGGCATTCCCATGGCAAATGAAGCTCAGAAAACCGAGCACTCCGGCCCGAAAAAAGGACGCGGCGCTTACTGGGGCCGGAAGAAGGCGGCCAAGGATGAATCCAACCGGGTGCGGAGGGAGATGGATAAGTCGGAAGAAACCCAAGTCCGAGGAGTGAAATCGGGGATATGATGCGGGAAGCCGCCTGACGGCGAGATCGTTCCATGCCGCCCGGAAGTCAAGCAACCTTTGCCTGTTGGTGAGGTAGCGCAAATGGTAGAACCTTCCTACGCGCATACGAAAGACAACGAGCCGCCGGATCGGTGGCAAACACTTGAGGATCATCTCAGGCGGGTGGCCGAACCGACCCGTTCCTTCGCCGACGAATTTGAGGTGAGGGATTGGGGCTACGGTATGAAGCTAAAAAGAATCAATAGATATGAGGCTATGTAAATGGCCAAGAAGCTATCCGAACTATATGCTCACACAAAGGGTCAAGATGGGAAAGACGATTTCTTATTAGATCATCTAAGGAATGTCGCCGTGCTGGCCAAATCCTTTGCTGAGAAGTTTAACAGCGGATCATTGGCTTTCTGGCTTGGCCTTCTCCATGATTTCGGGAAGACTAACCCTTTATTTCAGTCATACTTGTCAGCCATGGAAGAAAATCATAGTCACCCCAAAGTACCACATGCTATTTGGGGTGCAGCATTTATCTATGATGTCCTTTGGAATAAGAATAAGAAAGACGCATGGAAAGAATTTGCCTTGCCGATATACGGACATCATGCGGGTCTTGAGTCGCATAGTCTGGCAAGCCAGAAGTTCTCTCATTTCTTAAAAGGAAATACTTCGGCGCGTCAATCAATGGTCTCTGTTTGGAAAGAGCTACGGCAATATTTCACCATCGAAACTCCTTCTTTCAAGATATCCAATGATACTCGTCGGGAATTGCATATCCGAATGGTTTTTTCGTCCTTGGTGGACGCCGACTACCTTGCCACAGAAAAACACTTTGACCGAAACAAAACCAATACTCGCGGTGAATGGCCAGAGTTGTCAGAATTATGGGAGCGCTTTCGGAACAACCAGGAAAAGTTGCTCAAAAAAGCAGAAGCAAACCCCACAAAAGTCAATCGCATTCGGCGTGAAGTTTATCAGTCTTGCTTAATATCGGCAGAGGAAAAGCCTGGCGTCTTTAAATTGACTGTTCCGACCGGGGGCGGCAAGACGAGAAGCGGTTTAGCCTTTGCTTTGCAGCATGCAATTCAGAAAGAAACCAATCTTCGCCGCATCATTGTGGCGCTGCCATATACAAGTATTATTGATCAGACAGCGAGCGAATACCGAGATATTCTGGAAAAAGATTTTCCATGTGTCCTTGAACACCACAGTCAGATGGAGCTCCCAGATGAGAAGGAGGAACAGGACCCTAAATATTTGCGTTATCGCTTAGCATCGGAAAACTGGGACGCACCGGTGATTGTCACGACCACAGTTCAACTATTTGAAAGCCTTTTCGCCAGTAAACCAAGCCGTGTCCGCAAAATTCATAATATTGCTAATAGCGTGATCATCCTCGATGAAGTACAGACATTGCCACCGCAACTGCTCAAGCCAACACTGGATGTTTTGCGCGACCTGGTGGACAACTATGGTGTAAGTCTTGTTCTATCCACCGCCACGCAGCCGGCCTTCGACAATACGCCTTATCTTAAGCCTTTCCAGGACATAACGATCAAGGATATTGTTCCCGAATACTCACAGCACTTCGCCACGCTCCAGCGCGTGAAATATGACTTCCGTCCCAGACCGATTGAGTGGGCAGAACTGGCACAAGAAATCAATGACCTTCATCAAGTCATGGTTGTACTAAACACACGCAAGGATGCCCTTGCTCTGATTGATGCCCTGGGAGAGACAGCCCATAAATATCATCTCTCCACGCTTCTCTGTGGACAACATCGAAAAGATAAACTTAAGGAAATTCGCGTACGCCTGAAAAATGGTGATCCTGTCCGCCTGATAAGCACCCAGGTAGTCGAAGCCGGTGTTGACGTGGACTTCCCGGTTGTCTATCGCGCTATCGGCCCCTTAGATCGGATCGTCCAAGCAGCCGGGCGATGCAACAGGGAATGGCGAGATCCTAATCTGCTCGGGCAAGTGGTGATATTCCATCCCAAAGAAGGGGGTATTCCTGGAGGCGCATATTTCGTCGGCAAGACAGAAGCCGAGGCAATGCTAGGAAAATCAGGAGCCGAAAATCTTCTCCATCAACCTGACATCTTCATCGAATACTTCCAACGTTTGTTCTCAGATATGAGCGAGAAATTGGATGAAAAAGGTATTCAAGAACTCAGACGAGAGATGAATTATCCGGAAGTATCAAGCAGATATCGGCTCATTCCAAAAGATACCGTGCCAGTAGTGGTCAATTATAAGAATTCCATGTCGCTACTTAATGAATGGGAACGTAATCCAAGTCTAAATAGCTGGCGACGGTTGCAACCCTATCTTGTAAATATATATCGATGGCAAGTCGGGGGCTTCCATGACTGGTTGTACCCCATAACCGGTGACAGCTTGTTCCTGTGGACCGGTAAATATGACGATATCAGTGGGATTACGGCTGACGTACTCGATCCAGCGGATTTGATTATCGATGATTAATGACTTTAAGGAAGGGGTTGATCAAATGATGGAAAACCAATGCGACGTAAGGCTTAAGGTCTGGGGGGATTATGCCTGTTTCACTCGTCCCGAATTCAAGGTTGAACGGGTCAGCTATCCAATTATCACACCAAGCGCTGCCCGTGGTGTACTTGAGGCGATTTACTGGAAACCGGAAATCCGTTACATCATTCAAGAAATATGGGTTCTTAGGCAAGGGACGCAGACAACCATCATGCGCAACGAGATTTCCAGCAAGCAAGACAGAAACCCCATCGTTATTGAAAATGACAAAGAACGTCAACAGCGGACCAGTTTGATACTGAGAGACGTAGAATACCTGATTTTCGCAACAATGGTGCTACGCTCACATACAAAACACAAGATAGAAAACTACCTACCACAGTTTATTGAGCGGCGTGATAAGGGGCGCTGTTTTCATCAGCCTTATTTAGGAACACGTGAGTTTTCTGCTGACTTTTCAAAACCAGATGGCAAGGAGTGGTGTGACCCGCTGCTGATAGGTCACACCATACGTTTCGGGCAAATGCTTTTGGATATTGCTTTTATACAAGATGATGACCGAAAGGAAGACTTCCTCTACTTTCGCAAGCCCGGAAAAGATGGGCAGAAAGAAGTAAAAGGGCGGAAAAAGGCTTTGTTCTTCGATGCGATAATGGAGAACGGCGTGATGAAGGTGCCGCAAGCTAAATATAACGAACTGATTCAAATGGAGGGACACCATGCTTAATACTTTATGTGAATCTGCACCCCGTTTTATCGCTGTGATGCCGCGCAGGTCTTATGGAAATATCAATTTCAATTACGTAATTGAGGTATCACCCAATGATGGAACTTTTCAGATTCATTCCTTTGGCAAGGAAGGCATAGAGCTTTCTGTTCCCCTGAGGGGAGACAGGGCTGGTACACCGACAGAAGAAAATTTAAAACCTTACCCACTGGCTGACAAGGCCATGTACGCTCTGGGGATTCCTGATAAGAGTGGGGAGAATCGCGCGACCTTGGTCCATGAAGGATTTATCAATGCCCTACTCTCCGTTTACAAAGAGACACAAAGCGTGTCAGTCGGGTCTATCCACCGCTTGCTGAAAAATGAGAAATTCAAAAAGGAAATTAAGACAAAGGGTATTAAAGCCAACGACTGGATTGCATTTCGTACAGATCCCGAAAAATATTTCTACGATGATGACCAAATAGCCCGAGCATGGGAGAAAGACCTGGAAAATGAATGTACCGTGGGTGAAGCTGAATGTTGCATTTGCGGAAATACAAAGAGAATACTAAGAATTTACCCATGGCAAGTTTCCTTTATGGGTTATAGCTGCCCTATTTCGTCCTTCAATGCAAAGAGTTTCGAATCATTCGGAGAGTCACAAACCACGAATTCACCAACGTGCTACGATTGCGCTGGCACGGCGAGTCAGGTTCTGCAGTATCTTATCAACTCTGAACGTCATTACGCAGTCTTATCTAAAGACGAAGCCAAAGGCGAAGGCAAAACGCCACTTAAAAACCAACGGGCGGTTTTCTGGACAAAGGCCGAATTTATTCCGGCTCATATAGATGAAGCCATCACAATTAACTTTGAAGAACTTAACAAAGCCATTTTCGATTTCCCTGATATAGAAGATGGGATTGGCCCACCAGCAAATGAAGAGCAACTCAAACGGCTCTGTAAGGTCCCGTGGAATGCAAGCAGAGCGGCTCAAGAAATTCAAGATAATGCTTTCTATATAGCAGTTATTTCGCCGAACAAGAGTCGTCTGGTTTTACGTGACTGGACGGAAGTCTCCTTGGATAACTTTCTCAAAAATGTCGGTCGATATGCCGACGCATTGTCAATTATATCTCCCGATGGTCAGAAAGCCTGGGCACCCCCGCTACCAGCAATCTTCGAAGCACTAAAACCGGTAAAAACCCTGTTGAGTAAGAAGGACGATGATATTTTTATTCCCGAAAAACAAGATTCCAACATTCTTCGAGGACTGCTTCGCTGCTGCTACACGGGATCATCGCCACCAGTTGGCCTCTTGGAGCGTGCCGTTTTACGTTTTCGGGTCTTTGGGAAAGAACCGGAAATAGGGAAACAGAAACTGCGGCTTGAAGCACGACGCATGGCACTTGTCGCTGCCATGAAAATGGTTTTACATTATCCGCTTCTAAAGGAAGCAGAAACCAAAGGAAATGAAATCTACGAAGAGGAGGTTCGACGTATGGAACAGCTCGATGAGAAAGAACGGAAGCCATCATATCTGTGTGGGCGGCTGCTGGCAACTCTGGAGGAAATTCAATGTCAGCATGCCTTTCCAAAGAAACTCAATGCCACTCTTGTGGATCGTTTCTATGGATCGGCATCGACAGCGCCACAATCTGTCTTTGGAACGCTGTTGTCTATGGCGACTAAAGCACACATGGCAAAGTTGCGTAGAGAAAGGTTCAAGAAACATGAAGACTTGGAGGAGTTACTGGAGGACGTTAGCGCCAGGATTATGAAAGGTTGTGGGTTTCCCAAAACCCTCAACATGCGGGAGCAAGCGGAATTTGCCCTCGGATTTTATGCGCAGCGGGCCCTATTCCGCAAACAGCGTGGAGAAATCTTAACGAAACCCTAAAGAGGCTGATAGGTAAAGCAAAGGAAGGAGAATAGAAATGGAAGGAAATATGAATAACACCGCAAAATACCTGGACCCGACGAAACGTCATGAGTTTGTACTACTCTTTGAAGTAACAGATGGAAACCCTAACGGGAATCCCGATGCTGGCAACCTGCCCCGCATCGACCCGGAAACCGGTCATGGCATTGTGACCGATGTCAGTGTGAAGCGCAAGGTTCGGGACTACTTGCAAAGGGAACTGGATGTCCCGATCTTCATACAAAGTGAGTTTGCCCTGAATTCACTGATTTTCAAAACCGCAAAAGAAATCCCGGACATTCCGATTCCGCGAACGCCGGAAATCCAGGATGAAGACCTCCTCATGTGGCTGCGCAACAATATTGGAAAGATTGATGGGCTTGAAGAGCTTGGCCTTGACGGGAAAGAGGCTTTTTTTGGCGGTGAATTCAACAAAAAGTCCTTCGTCAAAACACTAAAAGACTATTACAAACAACAAACTGACGGCTTGCAGAAGAAGCTTGATGACGCGGCAAGGGCTCTAAAAACCGCGGGGAAGTATGATACGGACGATGAGTTATTGCTTGAAACTCTGGAGCGGCACGAAAGTCTGAATGTGACGGAAGGTTGCATTACCATCAAAGACAGCATTGATCAGAACAGTCTTGACGAAAGAACCATTACCGACATTCCAAAGAACATGTTGGAGAAGCTCCAGACATTCGCGAATGACCTTGGTAGGAAAGCTACAAAAAAGCTTGAAAAAGAAGACAGAGAGAGAGTTCGGCAGAAAATGATTGACAAATATTACGACATTCGCATGTTTGGCGCCGTCCTATCTACCGGGATCAACGCTGGCCAAGTGCGTGGGCCGATGCAGATTAAGTTTGGCCGATCGATTGATCGGGTAGTCCCGATAGATCACTCCATCACCAGATGCGCCATCACGAGGTCTGAGGACTTGCTCCGTAAGGAAACCGAGATGGCCCGAAAGCCAAACATCGCTTATGGCCTCTACCGCGTACATGGCTATTACAACCCATCTCTGGCCCGTCGTAAAAAACTGGCGGATGGTCAGAAGGGCAATCAAGGATGGGAACAATATGTTAAAGAAACGGACATGAAAAATTTCTGGGAGGCATTAGAGTACATGTACGAGAAACACAGCGCTTCATCAGCCGCTGCTGGTGAACAGGCCACAAGAGGCCTGTGGGTTTTTTCACATGAGACCGCAAAAGGTAACGCCCACGCCCACAAGCTATTCGAATTGATAAAGGTGGAACCTTGCGGAGAAGGCAATGAACCGCGAAACTTTGATTGCTATGAACAGAAAATGCAATTCCCGGGGAAGGATAAAAAGACTTTAGACCAGGAGCCTCAGTCTCTTCAGCCAGAGGATTTTCCGGGTGTATGGGTAACTCGGTTGGTTTAGTCTCACAAAGAGGGGGAAAAGATGGAAACCAACCTCGCCGTTTTCCGTGGAAAGGGAATCAGAAAGATCTTCCACAGAATGAGTGGCGGTTTTCCGTTTCCGATGTGGTGGAAGGGCTCGCGGATAGCGCTGATTCACGGCATTACATAAAAAAATGAGACGGCGAGATCCGGAGCTGAATTCCAACTGGGGTACAATTTGTACCCCCCGTAAAATTCTTGCGCCTGATGGAAGAATGAGGGAAACGAACTGCGCCAACACCTAAGGGATCTTCCGCATCATCCGGTTCATTCCTTCTCAGGAAGGTTAAAAGGCCTGCCGATGAAAAGAAAAAACAAAAGGACCATCAGATGCCCAAAATGACAAAAGACAAGGCCATCACTGACGTCTATCACCAAATAAGGGACGTTCTCGCCCATGCGCGCAGCCAGGCGTACCATGCCGTTAACATTGCCATGGTCCAGGCCTATTGGAATATTGGCAGGATTTTGGTCGAAGAAGAACAGCGCGGGAAAGAAAGGGCGGAATATGGCAAGAGCTTGATCCAGGAACTTTCCGTGCGGCTTTCCTCGGAGTTCGGCAGAGGCTTTGATAAGTCCAATCTTTGGAATATGCGCGCATTTTTCCTGGCTTTCCCAATTCTCGACGCAGTGCGTCGAGAATTGTCCTGGACCCACTACCGCTTGCTGCTGAAAGTGGAACGTCCGGAAATCCGTCAGTTCTATATGGAGGAATGCATTGCAGCTCATTGGAGCACCCGCCAGCTTGAACGGCAGGTCAATTCCTTCTACTACGAACGGCTCCTGAAAAGCCGCGACAAGGAACCGGTACGCAAAGAAATTCATACGCTGGAGCCTGGCCCGCAGCCGGAAGACATCATCAAAGATCCCTATGTCCTTGAGTTTCTCCAGCTCCAGGAAAACGTCAGTTATCAGGAAAAAGACCTCGAATCGGCACTGATCGGCAAGTTACAGGAATTCCTCCTGGAGTTGGGAAGGGGGTTTTCCTTCATTGGCCGGCAAAAACGCTTCACCTTTGACGGACAGCATTTCTACATCGATCTCGTCTTCTACAATTATATTCTCAAGTGCTTTGTTCTCATCGATCTCAAAGTCGGCACATTGACCCATCAGGATTTGGGACAAATGCAAATGTATGTCAATTACTACACCCGTGAGATGATGAATGAAGGGGACAGTCGGCCGATAGGCATAATCCTCTGCGCCGACAAAAATGAAGCGATCGTTCGTTACACCTTGCCGGAAGACAACGATCATATATTCGCCTCCCGTTATAAGCTATACTTGCCGAGCGAAGCGGAACTCGCAGCGGAGTTGATTAGGGAACACCGATTGTTGGAAATGGAAAGGGGGTTAAGATCAACCGATGAAAACGAACCCCTCCCCGGTGGAGAGGCAGTGCCTGGAGGCGATTCGGGAGGTCAGCGGCTAAAAAAATCCAGAAAAGGCGGGCGTAAGAAATGACAGACGAGCCGCTTGACGACCTCATCATGATCTCCGCACTGCAGCACTATGTGTTTTGCCCCCGCCAGTGTGCCCTCATCCACATCGAGCAGACTTGGTCAGAGAGTGGACGCACCGCCGAAGGCCGAATCATGCATGAACGCGTCCATGACGAAAGCCACGAATCCCGTGGAAACGTCCGTACCGACTATGGGGTGTCACTCCGGTCGCTGCGGCTGGGACTGATTGGGAAGGCGGACGTCGTGGAATTCCACAGGCAACCGGATGATACATGGCTCCCCTTCCCCGTGGAGTACAAGCGGGGGAAGCCCAAAGTTGACGATTGTGACAAGGTACAGCTCTGCGCCCAGGCAATCTGTCTGGAGGAGATGCTCTCCGTCGCAATCCCGGAGGGGGCACTCTTCTACGGCCAGACCAGGCACCGTCTCGACGTTGCCTTCGACCAAGCATTAAGGCGGGAAACTGAGGAAACAGCCCGCCGGGCTCACGAACTGATCGACTCCGGCGTGACACCCAAACCGGTCTATGCCAAACGCTGTGAAAGCTGTTCCCTTGTTGCCGAATGTCTGCCGAAAACGATCCAGAAGCGGCGTTCGGTGCAGAGCTATCTGGCGCGTATCTTGGGAGAGTCATGAAAAAACATCTCAATACTCTTTTCGTCACAACTCAAGGCGCCTACCTTGCCAAGGAGGGGGAGACAATTGTCGTCAAGGTGGAAAAAGAAGTCCGCCTGAGGCTGCCCGTGCATACGATCGGCGGCATTGTCTGCTTCGGGAACGTCTCGTGCAGCCCTTTTCTGATGGGCTTCTGCGCGGAAAATAGCGTCGGAATCAGCTTCCTCACCGAGCACGGTCGCTTCCTGGCCCGGGTCCAGGGGCCTGTTTCCGGGAATGTCCTGCTGCGTCGGGAACAGTATCGGCGTGCTGACGACCCGGCAACTTCCGCCGAAATTGCCCGGGCGATCCTAACCGGAAAGATAGCCAACAGCCGGACTGTCCTCCAGCGCGCTTTGCGGGATCACGGTGACAAGTTGGCTGCCGACCAGGTAGGCATTGTGGTGAAACGATTGAACAATTGTCTTGAACTGCTGAATCAAGGCCAGCCGCTGGACTCTCTTCGGGGCTGCGAAGGAGATGCGGCCCATCTCTATTTTAAGGTCTTTGATCACCTGATTGTCGCTCAGAAAGAGGCATTTACTTTTGAGGAGCGGAACCGCCGGCCACCGCTGGACAATGTTAATGCCCTTTTATCTTTCATTTATACTTTGCTTCTGCATGACATTCGTTCTGTCCTGGAAACGGTAGGTCTGGATCCCGCTGTGGGGTTTCTGCACCGGGATCGCCCTGGTCGTCCCAGCCTGGCGCTGGATATGATGGAGGAATTTCGGCCGTTTCTGGCGGACCGATTGACTCTTTCGCTGATCAACCTCCGCCAGGTTCAGGAAAAAGGCTTCAAGAAGACCGATTCTGGGGCAGTCATGATGACAGATGAGACTCGCAAAACGGTGCTCGTTGCTTACCAGGAACGGAAGCAGGAGGAAATCATCCATCCATTCCTTGATGAAAAGGTGACGATCGGTCTGTTGTTTCATACGCAGGCCCTGTTAATGGCCAGGTATCTGCGGGGCGATTTGGACGGGTATCCGCCCTTCATCTGGAAGTAATTTCGCCCCATGTGCAAGGCATAAATTGAAACATCTGAAAATGAGGGGGCGTGATGCTTGTGCTGGTCAGTTATGATGTTTCCACTATCAGTGAAAATGGACCACGACGTCTGCACCGGGTAGCCAAGGCCTGCCAGAATTACGGACAACGAGTGCAATATTCTGTTTTTGAGTGCATCGTTGACCCCGCCCAATGGGCGGTACTGCGCCAGAAATTGATTGATGAAATCAATCCCCGGGAGGACAGCTTGCGCTTTTACTTTATGGGAGCGAATTGGAAGCGCCGCGTCGAGCATATCGGCGCCAAGAAATCGGTGGATCAAGAGGGGCCACTGATCGTTTAACTTGGTTCCGCGAACCCCATGCTGACAAAGTTTTCCGGGGATGTTCGCGTCGCTGATAATGAAGCGATTTTACGGGTGTTTTAAACAAAGTTCTTTGACAACTGAATATGGAATGAGTGTCTTACTGGCAAATACGCGGAATTTGCAGAATATTATTTTAAATATCGAGAAGTTATAAGTGGTATGTCGCCCCCCGCGCGGGGGCGTGGATTGAAACCGGTTCGTCGCGGTCCAGTACAAAAAAGGTGGGGTCGCCCCCCGCGCGGGGGCGTGGATTGAAACTGTTTAAGCGCTGCTCCGCTGACTTTAAAACGCAGGTCGCCCCCCGCGCGGGGGCGTGGATTGAAACAAAGAGCGGCAAGGGTCGGTGACGGCATTGATGCGTCGCCCCCCGCGCGGGGGCGTGGATTGAAACTTTTTCGCAAGCTCCCTACGGATACCAGCCGAGCGTCGCCCCCCGCGCGGGGGCGTGGATTGAAACTTGTGATGGACCTCTACCGCCACTTCCCGGCCTTGTCGCCCCCCGCGCGGGGGCGTGGATTGAAACTTCTTTAGCTATCGCCCCCAACTTCCCGGATTCTTGTCGCCCCCCGCGCGGGGGCGTGGATTGAAACAAGGTCCGCATCCGGTTTATGTCATCCCATACCTGGTCGCCCCCCGCGCGGGGGCGTGGATTGAAACAAGGTCCGCATCCGGTTTATGTCATCCCATACCTGGTCGCCCCCCGCGCGGGGGCGTGGATTGAAACCAAGTCCGCTTTTGAACTTCAAAAAGCCATGGCCCGTCGCCCCCCGCGCGGGGGCGTGGATTGAAACAAGATCGCCGCACTCAATACGGCCACAAAGCATGAGTCGCCCCCCGCGCGGGGGCGTGGATTGAAACGATCCATCCCGTAAGCGTCGGCCATGCGGTAGAAGTCGCCCCCCGCGCGGGGGCGTGGATTGAAACCTGCTGAATCTTGCCACGGTGCCGCCGGAGCGTGGTCGCCCCCCGCGCGGGGGCGTGGATTGAAACGGATTACCCCCGTTCCCCGCGTGACCGTTCGGGGTCGCCCCCCGCGCGGGGGCGTGGATTGAAACTGCAGGACGTACAACGTGAGGATTGCCCACCTCAGTCGCCCCCCGCGCGGGGGCGTGGATTGAAACACGTTCTGAAATCGTTGCTCAAAAACGGTGATGGTCGCCCCCCGCGCGGGGGCGTGGATTGAAACCGTTTGGGCCAAGACAGAAAAGCAGGCAATTAAGGTCGCCCCCCGCGCGGGGGCGTGGATTGAAACCAATTCTTGCGCGTGGGCAGCGTCGTCAAGTGCGTCGCCCCCCGCGCGGGGGCGTGGATTGAAACACAAGCAAAGCAACGATGAGCGGGCCTGTATTTTGTCGCCCCCCGCGCGGGGGCGTGGATTGAAACGCTTTTGCCTCGAAAGTGCATAACTCCCTATGGTAGTCGCCCCCCGCGCGGGGGCGTGGATTGAAACTGGCAGGCCGGCACCTATTACGAGCGCCCCCCCGGTCGCCCCCCGCGCGGGGGCGTGGATTGAAACCCTGTCTTGATCATGAGGATATCAGGGCAGGCTAGTCGCCCCCCGCGCGGGGGCGTGGATTGAAACGTAACTGAGTTTTTACTGCTGACCAGGTGCAGGCGTCGCCCCCCGCGCGGGGGCGTGGATTGAAACTCAATTGAGTAGATGGTCGTATCGCTAACTCTAGTCGCCCCCCGCGCGGGGGCGTGGATTGAAACCCGCTGTCTCAGGCACTTGAGCATCCGTTGCATGTCGCCCCCCGCGCGGGGGCGTGGATTGAAACATGGTGACGCCCGCAAACGATTCCGGCAGGATCGTCGCCCCCCCCGCGGGCATATCTTGCTTTTTTCTCCTGATCAAAGTTATCGGCACACAACTTTCCATAACCCTCAAACTGATCCATATGTTTCAATATGGTAGTAAATACCTACCAATGCGCTTCTATTTTATCCTGATTGCTTCCTGGCGCCGGGAGCAGTAAGTATGCCTCCAAGAAATAATTTTGAAAAGGAGGCAACCATGACGGCGATAACCTGTTTAAATTGCGGCATTGAGGGGGTGTTAAAGGTGTCTGTTTTACGTAATGATGATTCCCTGAAAGTCTTCAAGCGGCTGGGACGCAATCATGTTTCCGGCCATCTGCACTATCAGTGCCCAGTTTGCAACATGGTTCTTCTTATTGACCCGGTGCTGATCAGCGAAAACGCTCACGTCTTTGAAAAGAAGTCAACAAATTACCCCCTCCTGTCGTCAGGCTCAAATCATAATCTTCCCGGAATCCATCCCGTGACCTTGTCATTCACGCCTAAGATCCCTTTGGCAACGGAATCGGCAGCACAATAATGGTTATTTAGAAAACAGGCCGTAAATTAAGAGCACCGAGAGAGGAGTTACCAATGAGAATCGAAAAAGGCAATTTCAAGGGGAAGCATCCAGCCGGAACGGTCCCGAATCCTGTGATCATGGAAGCAGCCAAAAGGAAAATTGTGGACGGCACGATTACGTGCAGTGCTGTGGAAGATATTGCCCGCACACTATCAGAGTCGATGCTGGCGGTCGGCACAGTTCTCGATCTGATGGAGACGCAGATAGAGAAGTGCCAATTGGGTCTTTTCGGCTATCACCCCAATCAGAAGATAGTTTCTCCGGCTCAGAAAATAGACCCAAAGGTTGAGGAGGCGGTCAGAACAAAACTGACAAACGGGCGGCTGGCCTGCTATGAAGCCTGGGAGTTAGCAAAAGCGTTTGGCCTGCCGAGGATTGATATTGCTTCAGTCTGTGAAGCCAAAGGCATTAAGATCACTTCTTGCCAATTAGGCGCTTTTTAGCATATCTTGCCGCTGACGGGGATGTGCAGCGCCGCCATGGTGATCCAGCATGGCGAGTGTTTAATTGCTTTTCCCGTCTTAACTTTTCTCCTCGTTTTACCTATTGCACCGTGATATGTAAGCTCCGGATAATCATTGGGGGTCTTACATTTGACGACACGTGGACATTTTATGCATAGGCATATTTCATGAATTATCAAGATCAAGAAGCCGGTCGCAATGTCCATCCCGATCAGAAGGCCCTCTTGAAGCTGGCCCGGACCAGGATGCCCTTCGGAAAATATGCAGGTTATCGTCTGGTGGATCTTCCGGAAGCATATGTTATCTGGCTTTCCCGGAAAGGCTTCCCCAAAGGCGAGCTTGGTGAACTCCTGAACACGGTTTATGTAATAAAAGTCAATGGCCTGGAATATCTTTTCCAACCCCTCCAAGATTGATGCCCTTGTCTGGATTTGTTTTAGTCGGAACGTTTGGCAGGTAACATTGTGGAACAATTCATATTATCCGGAGACTACATCGAACTCCACAAGCTTCTGAAAGCATCAGGCGCCTGCGGTACGGGTGGCGCGGCAAAATATGCAATCGAAAATGGACGTGTCACCGTCGATGGAGCAGCCGAATACCGGAAAGGGTGCAAAATCAGGCCTGGCCAGAAAGTTGAATTTGATGGCCACCTGATCGAAGTCAGTTGATTGGCTAAAATTTGGTCAAGCTGCACCGGGGACCGGAGACCCGGGACTACCTTTGCCCGACCTGCGGCATTCTTGCAGTGTGTGGAAATCGGCCGCAAAGAAGCCCCGCCTGGCCGAAGTGGAATTTTGCCGACAGGGAGTTTTATCCACCCCCCCTTGTTCCTCTCAACGCCTCCCAGATCGAGGGCCCTGCGGGTTACGGCCCCTACTTCATGTTCGGTGTCGACGGGAACCTGAATCCTGGCCAATTCCCCCTCCGCTTCCAACCTCTCAAGGAACGCCCGGAGATCGTCATACGGCATGCTTCGCCTCCTTTTTTTGCCTGCCTTCATTAGTGCGCATAGTCTTCAAGGGGGATGATATAACGAGATTTCAGGACCGGAGGCCGAAAAGCTGCTTCGTGTCTTCCGGCGTGGCAATCTCCCGCCCCAGCTCCCTGGTGATCGTGGTGACTTTCCTGATCACCTCGGCGCAGTTTTTGATTTTTTCATCGGTATGCGGATACATCCAGATAGTATCCTCCATGCCGATTCTCACGATATCCACCCCCAGGGTGATGGCTTCTATGATCAAAGGCAGCCAGCAATGCCCGCCGATGGTAGCACCGATGACGCTCCCTTTTGGTAACAGATTCATAAAGGAGATCATATACATCCTGGCCCAGGGGTCCAGGCCGGTCGGACCGGAATAACCGGACCCATGGTAACCGCCGATCATATTCATCACGCAGGGCCCTTTCAGGGTCCCATCCTTCAGCAGCCACTCCTGCACATGGTTGACGCAGGCGTAATTGTGAATTTGAAACTCGGGGCGGATGTCGTTCCCTTCTAAATATTGCACAATGTCCTTTAAAAGGGGCTCTTCCATCTCGTAACGGCGCGGGTAGGGGGCAATGACCAGGGAGTGGACATACCGGCGCCCCCGCTTGGCCCCCATCTCCAACAATGGATCGACCAAGGGCCTCAACATGTCCGCCCCTTTCTTGGACCCGTCTATATGACCGCTATGGGACAGCAAGATGTCGGGACATTCATCAAGCACCAGATCCAAAGCCCGCACTACGAATTCCGGCTCATTGTGCGGCACCCCGTCTTCATCGCGCACGTGGACATGCCAGTTGGTCGCGCCTAATTTGTAAGAGGCGATCACTTCGCGGGCTAATTCTTCAGGGGTGAAGGGCTGATTTGGATTTTGATGGCGCTTGATAAAAGCACCCGTCGGCGCCACGGTAATGGCCAATTTTTTGTCCATTGTATGGTCTTCCGGATCCAAATGGATGGGGACAATCCAATTAATAAATTTGTTGCGTTCCGCTTCTTCCATCATTTATTCTTCTCCTTTATTAACCGATTGGCATGATCAATCTGCTAAATTCCTGGATGACCGCCTTCGCGGGAATGTCACCTTTGCCGGAAGAGCGCGGTCATCTAGCGCCGCCAAAGATCTCCACGGCCAGTTTCATCAGCTTGGCCTTCTCGGCCATATATTCCTCGGTATCGGAAAGCCGATCATTGGGGCCGGGGATGATGGCCGGCACAAAACCTTCGGTGGAGACATCTGTCCGGACGGAGGGGTAGCCGTGGGCCGGGGCGTAAATGCTGCTTCCTTCCCGGCTCGCCAGCCAGTTGATGAATAATTTTGCCGCATTGGGATGGGGCGCTTCTTTGAACGTCACAAAGATGCCCGCGGCGGCGGTTATGAAATTGGGCTCATTGAGCCTGGCGAAAGCGATAGGCGCTTTGTTCTTGATAAAGTCCACGGGCTGGGAAACACTGGCGCCGATCACGAGAGGATGCTTGCCGCGGGCCACCCACTCGGCGGCTTGGCGGCTGTCCCGGACGACGGTCGGTTCCTGCTTGAGCAGGTCGCGCATAAACTTCTCGCCCCGTTCCCGCCCCAAGACCTTCAGAATGGTATGGGCAAACCATTCGTTACTGTTGCCTGGGACACTGGGATCCACAAGAACGATTTTGCCTTTCCATTTGGGATTCAGGACATCCAGGGTGGATTTTATCTCGTCCATCTTCACCAGATCGGTATTGATGGCATAGAAGTTGTCCACTAAAAGGATCAGCGTCAGGGCATGCTTTTCCGCATCCAGGAAAGGCAGGCGGCCGCCCTTCCATTTTGCCGGCTCAACAACATCAGGCAGCATCAGCAAAGGTTCCAGGGGAACGGAAACCTTCATCGGTTTGATAAAATCCCGGAATTCAATGCTGCCCACGTGAAACAGATCCGTCAAACGCAAGCCGGTGGCATATTCCGTTTTGAATTTCTGCTCAATTTCGGCGCCGGTACCGGGGGTATACTCCACATTGATGTCGAACTTCTTCTTGAAGGCCTGTTGAACGGCACTGCGCGCCCCGGCCGGAACAAAGGCACTATATACCGAAACGGTTCCCTCTTTTTGCGCCCGGGTCACCAATTCCTTCCATTCTTTACTGTCAACTCCCTTCGCCACCGTGGCCCCCCGGCTGTCCGGGGCAACAAAAAAAAGCGACAAGAAACAAATAAAACTGGTAATCAATTTAACCGTCTTGTTCATAGCTCGTTCCTCCTCTTGATTGTTGTACGTTTGGCCATCCTGATCGAGAAATTCGGCCGTTGGATATAAATTTGGGTGGTTTCTTTTTGCTTTGCCAGTTGCTTGATTATCTTTACCAGCGGTTGCCCGGCATCCAGGTAGGCGCGCGGTTTGCCGCCGTCCGGCAGGGCATCGACGAACTCGCTGCCCGCATAGTACCGCAGGATCAGCTCCTCATCGGAAAGGTGGGCGCCGTATTTCCGCCGCACTTCCCGAAGGGAGGGTTCCGGCGGTTCCCACTTCGTCCACTCCCGGGCGCCGGCCCGGCTCAGGATCTTGCCCTTGATATCGGCGTCCATGACCTCCGGGGCCTCTTTTCCCCAAAAACCCAAGGCATACTGGATGATCTGGTCGGGCACCACTTTGTACCGCTCGCCGACGATCACGTTGATGGCCGCCTGCGTACCCACAAACTGGGCCAGGGGGGTGACGATAATGGGGTAGCCGAAATCTTTGCGCACCTGCGCGAACTCCTCCAGGGCGGCCTCCATCTTATGTTCCATCCCCACGAGCTTCAACTGGTGGCGCATGTTGGAAACCATCCCCCCGGCGACCTGGTGCAGGTATTGGGAATAGTCGTATTCCACCGGCGCGCCCAGGGGCAGACGGTCTCGCCTCGCCACGGCGGTGAAATGTCTTTCCACCGCCGCCAGTGGCTCCAAATCCACCAGGGGC
>Ga0082335_1001450_pt1 | contig 50214 bp, 34 predicted proteins | sample Subgrocontami58m_FD_72375 | JGI IMG/M metagenome (GOLD analysis project Ga0082335, IMG submission 72375) | Subsurface groundwater microbial communities from S. Glens Falls, New York, USA - GMW37 contaminated, 5.8 m (SPADES assembly) (version 2) ... | reverse complement strand
GTGGATCCCTACGCCGCGCTGGCGTTCGACGGTGGCATCCCCTGGCAGCCGAACATGCGGCTCTCGGACATCAGCAGCGACATTCGTTTCGCCGCCGGCACGTCGCGCGGGTTCATGCTGGGCGATTACCTCGGGGTGGCTCCGCCGTGGGCGCCGGGTGCACCTTGCGTCGCCATTTGGTGCGATACGCGTACCGGCGACTCGGATCCTTTCGTCACCCGGTTCGTGGCGACCGCTCGCAACGACTTCCTGACATGGAACGTGGCGCAGGGGTTCGTCTTCACCTATTTGATCAGTCACCTCGAAGATCCTGATGCCGATGGCGTGCCAAACTATTTGGAATACCTCGCTGGCACAAATCCACGTCAGGCAAACTCTGGCGACGATTTGGTCGTCCACCGCTCGTCGCCGACAACGATCGATGTAGCCTGGACGGAGCGAGCGTCAGTCGTAAGGGAGTCTAACATAAACAAAGACGGCGTCGCCGCTGCCATCTTGCCGCTGGACTTCGTCGCACCGTTTGGAGAGTCCCAAGTTGCAGGCAGTACCCTCGTGCCCGGTGAACTTCCGGCGGTCGCCCTGGCAGAAGGGTTGGCGTGGCGCGGCACTCGCCTGGCCGTACCTGCCGGCGTTGCGGTCGGCATTACGCGGAGCTTCCAGTTCAACACTGGTACCTCGGTTTGGGCCTCGTCAGCCGTCGCCATGAACGCGACCAACGCCCGGTTGACGAACCTCTCCACGCGCGGCCGCACCGGCAGCGGGGCCAGTCAGATGATTGTCGGGTTCGTCGTGGATGGCGGCTCGAAGTCGGTCCTGCTCCGCGCGATCGGGCCGACGCTCGCCCAGTTCGGCCCGCGGGGCGTGCTCGCCGATCCAAGACTGGAATTGATCTTCGGCTCCCTTGGCCAGTTGCAGGTGTTCAGTGTATCCAATGACGATTGGGCGACGTCGCCGGGCGTGAATGCCGCGCTGTTCAGCCGGCTCGGCGCATTTCCGCTGCCGGCCGCGAGCAAGGACGCGGCGATTTTCCAGACGCTCCCGCCGCGCGCCTATACCGCGATTGTTTCCGATCCGAGCAACAACGGCGGCGTCACGTTGGTGGAAGCCTATGACGCCGACGCGAATCCCGGCACGCCCGCGAACCCGCGGCTGGTCAACGTTTCAACGCGCGGCGAAGTCGGTGCGGGAGACAACGCACTGATCGCGGGATTCGTCCTCAGCGGCACGCAGCCGCGGCGGGTGCTGATTCGGGCGGCGGGCCCGAGTCTCCAGGGTCTTGGCGTCACCGGCGTGCTCGCCGATCCCGTTTTGACGCTCTTCCGCGGCAGCACGGAAATCGCGAAGAACGACGACTGGGAAATCAGCCGCAGTGGGGCGGCGGTGGCCGCGACGGCGCAGAAAGTCGGCGCGTTTGCGCTCACCGCCGCAAGCCTCGATGCCGCGCTGCTGATCACGCTCGCGCCCGGCACCTACACCGCGGTCGTCACTTCCGCCGATGGCGGCACCGGCATCGCGCTGATCGAAGTTTACGACGCGGACTGAGCAGTCGCCGGAGCGAGCTTGCTCGCAATCGAGCCGGCCGCTGATGCTCGCCGCCTGCAAACAGGCTCCTACAAATCGCTTTTCCGGTTCTGCTGCCTCACGCTCGTCGCGCACGCTGCATTCGCCGCCGTACCCCCGGACCTCAGGACGGCACTCGACAATTTCCACGCGGAACCACCGCGCGGCTGGTCGTTCACCCAGACCACGAGCGCCGAAGGCAAATCGACGGTCGAGCACTGCGATGGTGGCCGGCCCGAATTCGCGCGCTGGACACTCGTGCAAAAGGACGGACGCGCGCCGACCGCCGACGAGCTCAAGGACTACAACGAGGCCCGTTCGCGCCGCTCGCGCGGAGGCACCGCGCCGAAAATCACGGACCAGTTCGATCTCACGACGCTCGAGACGGTATCCGAAACGCCCGAACGCGGCACGTATCGCTGCCGGCTGCGGCGCGGCGAATCGCGCGACGTTACCGCCCCCCATCTTCGGGCCACGATTGGGCTGCACCGCCCCACCCGCACGATCGAATCGATCGAACTTGCCAGCGACCGCGGTTTCAGCCCGACGCTCGGCGTGAGCATCGCCGAGATGAAAACCACGCTGACCTATAGTTTGCCGGTCGGCGACCGCCCCAGTTTCCCGCATCAGGTCACCACCCACGTCCGCGGCCGCGCGTTTTGGTTCAAGTCGCTCGACGCCGACATGGTCGTGACGTTTTCGGATTACGCGCCGGTGAGCGACCAGAGACCAAAAACCAAAGGCTAAAAATTGCGGTGGGAACGCTTGCTTGGCGTAGCGCGGGCAACCTGCCCGCATCTGGATCAAACCACGGGCAGGTTGCCCGTGCTACTTTGGGGTCTTGGGCCGCCCCTCATTCTCCTCCGCTCCACTTGAAGACGAACGCGCTGAGCGGCGGCAGCTTCACGAGAATCGAGTGGCTGAAGCCGTCGCGCTCGAGATCCTCGGTGTTGCGGCCGCCGTCGTTGCCCAGCCCGCTGCCACCGTAGTACTCGCTGTTCGTGTTGACGACCTCGCGCCAGAAGCCCCGCCGCGGGACGCCGATGCGATAATCGCGGAGCGCGCCGCCAAAATGGCAGACGACCGCGTACAGCACCTGCTCGGTGGGATCGCTGCGCAGGTACGCGATCAGGTTCGCGTCGGCATCATGGCAGGTCAGCCAGCGGAAACCCTGCGAGTTGAAGTCGTTTTCGCTCAGCACCGGCTCGCTCGCGTAGAGCTTGTTCAGGTCGCGCACGAGCAGCCGCACGCCCTCGTGGTCCATGTACTGGCAGAGGTGCCAGTCGAGGCTGCGGTCGTGCGACCACTCGTTCGACTGCGCAAACTCGCCGCCCATGAAGAGCAGTTTCTTCCCCGGCCAGAGCCAGGTGTGCGCGTACAAGGCGCGGAGGTTCGCGGCCTTTTCCGCAATGTGCCACGCACCCATCTTGAACAGCATCGAGGCCTTCCCGTGCACGACCTCGTCGTGCGAGAAGACCGTGATGAAATTCTCGGCGTACTGGTAGAGCATGCCGAACGTGAGATCGTTGTGGTGATGGCGGCGGACGATCGGCTCCTTCGTGAAGTAGCGCAGCGTGTCGTTCATCCACCCCATGTTCCACTTGTAGTCGAAGCCCAGCCCGCCGTCCTTCGTCGGCTTGCTCACCCCGGCGAACGACGTGCTCTCCTCCGCGATCATCATGCCACCGGGATAATACTGGTGCACGAGATCATTTGCGCGACGGAGGAAATCGATCGCCTCCAGGTTCTCCCGGCCGCCGTACTTGTTCGGAATCCACTGTCCCTCCTGGCGCGAATAATCGAGGTAGAGCATCGACGCCACCGCGTCGACGCGCAGCCCGTCGAGGTGATAGCGGTCGAACCACGCGAGCGCATTGGCCACGAGGAAGGCGCGGACCTCGTTGCGGCCGTAGTTGAAAATCAGCGTGCCCCAATCCATGTGCGCGCCCTGCCGCGGATCCGCATGCTCATAGAGATGCGTGCCGTCGAACTCGGCCAGGGCGAAACTATCCCGCGGAAAGTGCGCCGGCACCCAATCGAGAATCACGCCGATGCCGCGGCTGTGCAGGTGATCGACGAACCAGGCGAAATCGTCCGGCGTCCCATAGCGGTGGCTCGGCGCGAAGAATCCAGTTACCTGATACCCCCATGACCCGTCGAACGGATGCTCCGCCAGCGGCATCACCTCCACGTGGGTGAAACCCATCTCGACGACGTAGTCGCCGAGCTGCCGCGCGAGTTCGCGGTACGTCAGCGGCCGGTCCGCATCCTCCGGCATCCGTTTCCACGAGCCGAGATGCACCTCGTAAATCGACATCGGCCGATCGAGCTTGGACGCCTGGCTGCGTCGCCGCTCCAGCCACGCGTCGTCGGTCCACTGGTGTTTGCGCGTATTGTAGACGATCGAGGCGTTGCCGGGCGGTCCCTCGAAATACGTGCCGTAGGGATCGGCTTTCAGCCGGAGGTTGCCGCGCTGATCGCGAATCTCGAATTTGTAGAGCTCGCCCTCGCCAAGCCCGGGGATGAACAGCTCCCACACGCCGGACGCGCCGAGCGTGCGCATCGGGTGAAACCGCCCGTCCCAGTGATTGAAGTTGCCCACGACCGAGACGCGCGCCGCCGATGGCGCCCAGACCGCGAACGAAACGCCGGAGACCCCGCCGAGATCGCGCACGTGCGCGCCGAGTTTGCGATAGATGAAGTGCTCGTTGCCCTCGTTGAAGAGATAAAGATCCTGCGGCCCGAGCGTGGGCAGGAAGCAGTAGGGATCGTAGAACTGGCGAAACTCGCCGTTGGCGTACGCCGCGCGCAGCTGGTAGCGGAACACTTCCTTCCGCCGCGGGATGAAAACCTCGAACAACCCCTCCGGCGCGAGCCGCGTCATCGGGTGCGTCCGCGGCGGCTGCGCGTCCAAATCGACGACCTCGCACCCCGCCGCATCGCGCACCAGGGCGCGCACAACCACCCCCGCGCTCCGCTTGTGCGTGCAGGGATGCATGCCAAGCAGCGAATGGGGCGAAGCGTGTTTCGCTTCGATCAGGGCAGTGAGGTCCGTCTTGGAAAGAATCACGCGAAGAAGGTGTGGGCCAAGACAAGCTGGGCGAACCGTGCAGCTGCGTCTAGCCGCGAATCTCCCCAAATCTCCCGGGAAACCGATGGGGCAAAACGCCCCGAGGTTCCAGTGCGCCGCATCATTGTCCCGAAGCTTGCTAGCGTTCGCGGCGCCGCCTTTCCTGCGATCGTGATCCGTCGAGTTGTCATCATCCTGCTGTTCGCCGCCGCGTCGTCCCTGCGCGCGGCGGTGCCCGCGATTGCGCCGGGCGGGGAGCTTGTGATGGAGGCGGACGAACCGAGCATCGAGGGCGCGACCAATGTCGGGGTGTTGAAAGGGCATGCCCGGATCAGCGATGGCAGTTTCCAACTGCTCGCCGACGAGGTGCGCTACGACAACAACACCCATGTCGCGACCGCGCTCGGCCACGTGGTCTTCACCCGCGGCGAGGTACGTTTGCTCGCCGATCGGCTGGTCTACCACCGGCGCGATGGCACGTTCACCGCCGACAATATCCGGCTCGGGAGCTATCCTTACTTTGTCGAAGGCTTCTCCGCGTCGGGGTCGCGGGACGAAATCACCGTGCGTCGCGCCCGCGCCAGCTATGGCGAGCCGGGGCCGTGGCAGCCCACGATCAACGCGGACACGCTCATCTTCGCCCCGGGCAAACAACTCCGCTCGGAAAATGTCACGGTGGGCATCGGCCACGCGCAGCCCGTGCCGATTCCGCGCTTCGACCACCGGCTCGGCGCGCCGCTGATTGGCACAGTCAACCTCACCGGTGGTTACCGCCGGTCGCTCGGTGTGTTCGCCGACGGCACGCTGCTGGTGCCGCTGCGGCCGGGCCTCCGGCTCGGGACCGATCTCGGCGTGTTTACCGAGCGCGGCGTGATGATCGGCCCCTCGGGCCGTTATTCGAACTTCGAGGATTCCGAGGCGCTCAGCGGCTATTTTCGCAGCGGGTACATCCGCGATCACGGCGACCGCAAAACCGACTTGCTCGGCCAGCCGATTCCGCCGGACCGCGCGTTCGTGGAATGGCAGCACCGGCAGGTGCTTGCGCCCAACCTCACGCTCGCAGCGCAGCTGAACTGGTGGAAGGACTCCGAAGTGCTGCGCGATTTCCGGCCGCGGGCGTTCTTTCCGGTGCAGCAGCCCGACACGTTCATCGAGTCGGTGTATGCGGGATCCAACTACTTCGTGTCCGCCTTCGCGCGGTTTCAGCCGAACAAGTTTCACCGGGTGCAGGAGCGGTTGCCGGAGGTGCGGTTCGATTTGCTGCCGCTCGCGGTGGGGAACGGATTCGTGGAGCGGTTCGAGGCGAGCGTGGTGCGACTGCGCGAGGATCCGCCGCCGGTGCAGTTCACCAACGTCCGCACCGTAGCCATAGCCAGGCCTCCGGGTGGTGACGTCGGCACCGTGATTCCCGGTTCAGCGCGTACGGAAACGGTGATCACCACGATGGACGATCCACCACGCCACACGACGCGGCTGGATGCCTATTACGGGATCGAACGGCCTTTTGCGCCGGTGAACTGGTTCGTGTTCACACCGCACGCCGGTGGGCGCTTCACCTACTATGCGCAGACGCCGGCCTACCCAATCGTCGGCGTTTTGCCCAATCAGTCGTACGTCACGCGTCCTGTGTTCGATTCCGGCTCGTACCGCCGCATGTTGGGCGAACTCGGTTTCGACGCCGCGCTCCGCTCCAGCGGCACGTTCGAATACAAGAACCCGCAGTGGAAAATCGACGGGCTGCGGCACCTGCTCACGCCGCGGCTCAGCTATCGCTACATTCCGGAAGGCGACAAAGGCCGCGCGTACATTCCGCCGATCGATCGCGAAGGGTTCTCGACCTACCTGCAGCCGCTCGGGCTCGGCGACCAGCGCAACATCGACGATCTGCACAAAACCAACACGCTCCGGCTCCAGATCGACAACGTCCTCCAGACCCGCGACGCCGTCTTTGGCACCCGCGATCTGCTCGCGCTGAATGTCGCGAACGATTTCCGCTTCCACCGCCGGCCAGGCGAGCGCGATGTCTCGGAAATCCACACCGAGCTCGCGCTGACGCCCGCCCGCTGGCTGCAGGTCGATGTGTACGAGAGCTTCGCGCCGCAAAACTTCAAATTCCGCGAATTCAACTCGGGGGTGACTTTGCGCGACGGCCGGTTCTGGTCGGTCCGGTTCGGCAATAATTATCTGCACGACAACCTGCAGGATTACCTGGTCGACGGCCGCGTGCGAATCAACGAGCGGTTCGAGGCGCTGATGAAATTGCAGTACGACGAACGCCGGCATCGCTTCAACGAGCAGGCCTACGGCATCGTGCAGAACCTCGGCAACACGTGGCTGATTTCGTACACCGTGAGCCTCTATTCCGGCCGGCGCCGCGAAAGCAGCTTCGGGTTCAACGTGCAAATCGACACCGTGCGGTTTTGAACAATCGAGGATGCTACCCATCCGGATCGCTTGCGGGTGCGACGATGCTCAAACCGCAGATGTTTCGACCGCGATTTACGCTGATCGCGCGCATATGGGATACGGGTAGAAAAAACTCCGCCCACCCGCGGGTTCCGCGTAATCCGCGGTTAAATGCCTTGGCAAATCCCTTCGGTTGCGTTCGGTGCTCCGAACGACAAGCCGGGCTTCCTTGCCATGAACGTCGCTGAAAACCAGGCCCGCAACTTTCTCCAGCTCCTGGGAAAACTGCGCCCGCACTGGCGCCGCGATCCGGCCCTGCCGCGCCGCATCCAGTCGTTGCTGACCGGCGAGCGACGCTTCGGCTCGCGCGATCGCCGGCTGTATCGGGAGCTCGTTTACACCACCCTGCGTTACCTTCCCTGGATCGAGCCGCTGCTCGACCATGACGCCGGCGAAGCCATCCGCCGCATGGCGTGGCTCGCCGCGGAAACGCCCGCCACGAAGGCGTTCTGCGCGACATTCGCCCGCGGCGAACCGCCGGCCGGCGATCGGGCCGAACTGCTGCCTGCGTGGTTCCGCGATCATTGCCCGGAAATCTTCTCGGGCGCGGAACTCGACGCGCAGCTGCGGCGCGCCTCGTTGTGGCTGCGTCTGCAAACAGACGACGCCGGCACCGCCAAAGTGCTCGGCGAGTTTTCCAACCGCGTATGGCAGTGGCGCCGTTCGTCGGTGTTGCCTGACGCGGTCGAATTGCTCAGCGAAGCCGATGTCACCCAAACCGACGCGTGGCACGACGGCCGCGTGGAGGTGCAGGATCTCGGCTCGCAGATGATCCTCGAATCCATCGGCCTTCAACGCGGCGAGCGGTGGCTCGACGCCTGCGCCGGCGCCGGCGGCAAGAGCCTGCAGCTCGCGCGATTGCTCGGGCCCGCCGGGCACGTCGACGCGCACGATGTCCGCGCGGATGCGCTCGAGGAACTGCGGACGCGCGCCACGCGCGCGGGAATGATTGTAGCGGCGGTCTGTGACGGCCGTTCCGGCGAACCCGGCGGTCATAGACCGCCGCTACAAGACGAGCCCGGCGGTCATAGACCGCCGCTACAAGACGAGCCCGGCGGTCATGGACCGCCGCTACAAGGCCACGCCGCGATCACGTTGCGGCCGGGCCGAGTTGCCGACAACGTCGCTTACGACGGCGTGCTCGTCGACGCGCCGTGCAGCGGCTCCGGCACGTGGCGGCGGTTTCCCCACCTGAAATGGTCCATCACACCGGACCTCGTCGCGCAGCGCGCGGCGCTGCAGCAGAAGCTCCTCGCCGATTTCGCGCCCCGCGTGCGGCCGGGCGGCCGGCTGGTTTATGCCACGTGTTCGCTCAGCCGTTGCGAGAATGAGGACGTGGTGGCGGCGTTCCTCGCCGACCACAGCGACTTTCGACCCGAGCCTTTCGCGGCCACGTTCGGTTTCGCGGTCCGGGGCAACGGTCTGACCATCCTGCCTTCGCGCCACGACACGGATGGTTTCTTCGTCGCGTCGCTGCGCCGGGCGTAGCTCGCCTGTTTCGCTGCAGCCGGGGGCTCACCGGGCAGGTCGCTGACCGCGGCCGGCTCTCAGCTCCCCTTCGTCTTGAAAGTCCGGCTGTGGCCGGTCGAGGGCACGCTGAACGTGTAGCTCATGCCGTCGGGCGCGACAGTCATCTTGATCAGATTGGCCGGGCACTTCGCGGCCTCCGGTCCGGTGAGGTTGTCGTGATTGGCCACGCACTCGCGCGCCGCATTCTCCTCCGCGGGCACGTTGTAACTCTGGTGCACCTGGTAACGCGCCTGGACGGATTTCGCCGACTTGATCGCCGCAAATGCCCCGGGCTGCCCGCCCTTCTTCGGCCCGTTGTTCATCATCACCACGGTCGGCGCCAGGCTCTGGATCAGCACGGGGTTGTTGCTCACCTCGAGCCCGTGATGGTCGGTCTGATAAACGTCGACCGCGCCGACCACGTTGTACGGCGTGACGAGCCTGCCTTCGTACGTCCAGGTCAGGTCGCCGCCGTCGAAGAACTTGAACCCGCCGAACGTCAGCAGGAAGACGGCGCTGTTGTCGTTGTCGGAATACGGAATCGGTTTCCCCGGCTCCGCGCTCGTCAGCGGATTCCTGGCGCGCCGCTGCGCCGCCGACGGCTCGATGACTTTCTGGTCTGCGGCCACGCAGCGCAATTCCAGCGCGGCCGCGCCCGACGCCCGCTTGAGGGGAATCATGGCACCCGGCACCAACGGCAGCCGTTGCGCGCTGATTTCCCGGAACGGTTTGATCTGGGTGGCAAACGGCGACTGCGCCCGGCGGTCGGGATCGCCCTCCGGCATCTGCCGCTGGAAAACGGTTCCGAACGGCAGTTGCTGCGCCACCTCCGCCGCGCCGCCGAAATGGTCGATGTGCCAGTGCGTGATGAGCACGTAGTCAATCCTCGTGAGCCCCGCCGCCTTCGCGGCCGCCACGATGCGCGCGGAGTCGCGGCCGCCAGGGTTGCCGGTGTCGATCAGCACCGACTCGTTCGCCGGCGTGACGATCAGCGTCGAACCGCCGCCCTCCGAGTCGATCCAGTACACGTCGAGCGTCTTCGTCTTCTGGTCGGCGCGGGAGAGCGCGGCAGCCAGCAGACAGACGAGGAGCGGGCGCATGATTTTCATGGAGTGAGGTGTTGGTGTTTTCTCGCGAATCAATCAACACCTCCCGCTGGGCGAGGTCGATCCGGATCCTGCCGCGAAACTCCGCCTTTCTTCGGTCCCTGGTCCCTGGTCTCTGGTCCCTGGTCCGAGGCGAAGCCTCGCTCACTCACGTCTTCGAATAGAACGCGTTGATCTTGTCGGCGACATCGCGGAACCCGATGTCCTCGCTGTAGATGACTTTGAACTCCTCGATCGCCGCATCGGGTTTCCCCATCAGCTCGTAGCAGGTGCCGAGCTGGTAGATGACTTCCTTCTTGGTGTCATCCATCGTGTTCAAATCGGTCTTGGCGGTGTTGAACTGCGTCACCGCCAGGTCGTAGAGTTTCTTCGCCTTGAAGCAGCGGCCGAGCCCGATCAGCGAAGCCACGCGCACCTGCGGCCCCTTTTGCGCCTGCTGGAACTGGCCGATGGCGGCATCGACTTGCCCGAGTTCCAGCAACAGCGCACCGAGCGAGTAACGCGCCGGATAGTCGTTCGGGTAGCGCTCCACATAACGCTTCGCCTCGCCAAGCCTGAACTCGTTCAGCTCCTGCTTCGCCGCCTGCAGCTTCGCTTGCGCCGCGACATCGGACGGCGCCGCGGCGAGCGCCGCCTCCGCCTCCTTCATGTGTTTCTCGATCACGGCCGTCGCGAGCTCCGACTCTTGTTTCTCCATCGCCGCGTCCGTCCTGCCCGTCGGCTGCGCGCGAGCCTTGCGCACCCACGCCAGCGCCTCGTCGAGATTGTCGAGCTGCCGGTACGCCTGCGACACGCTGCGATAGTGATTGAGATTGTTCGGCTCCTTGGCGACGCGGGCCAGCGCCTCATCGAGCAAACGCTGCGTCATCACATCGCCGGTCACGAGCTTGGCCGACTGTTCGAGCGAGACGGCCTGCGTTTCGTCGCGCAGCTTGTCGCGGTACGACTGCTGCTCGTCCCACCTGTGCTTGACGACCGTCTGCGCCACGGACGCCTTGCGCATGAGGTTCTGCGCATCGGCGTCGGTCGGCTTCGTCCGCAAAATCTCGTCGGCAATCTTCAGCGCGTCATCGGGCTTGCCGGCCGCCAGCCACGCCTCACCCAGCGCGAGCAGATTGCCCCGGTTATCCGGATCAATCTCCCGGACGGCATCGAGTGCGAACGCCACGGTTTCCGGCAGTCCGAGCGCGCCGGCGGCTTCGGCCAGCATTTTCAGCGCGGGCACGTTGTTCGGATCCTTCGCCAGCAACGCTTCCGCGCTCTCGAGTTGCTTCGCCGGTTCCTTCCGGCCTCCGCCAAACATGAATGGCGCCGCCGACAAGCCGCTGAGCGTTTTGCCAAAAAATCCGCCCGACTTCCCGCGGTGCTGCCGCAGTTGCGCCACCCGCTGCAGCCGGCGCACCGGCAAACACCCCGGCTGCGCCTTCAGCACCTGCGCGGTAACCTCGAGCACGTAATCAAAATTGCCGCGATCCAGCGCAATGCGCGCGTTCTCGATCAATTTCTGCTGGCGCGGGTCGAGCGAAGCGACGGAGACTTCAGGCATACGAGGTGCGGAGCGAAGTCTCCGCGCGCGGAACGGTCAACGGTAGAGTCTGCCACCGTGCACCGCAAAATTCGCGCAGCCCGCCAGCGAAGCCGATTCGAAGCGCGCCGTGGTCGTCACGATGCAAGCGCTGGCGTTGCCATGATAAACTCCCTTCAGCCGTTGACTCCGCCGCGACCCTGCCGACTTTAATCGAGCGAAACCAATCCTTTCGCGTCAAACGACCGTGTTGAAGCCCAGCTGGTTCGGCTGTTCGCCACTCCACCCGACACTCCGCGTCCTGTGCGCGGCAGGCGTCACCGTCGTGACGGCGCTCACGTCGGCGCGGGCGCAGACCATTCCGGCCAAAGCGACCGACGACGAGCTCCAGATCCGCGGGATCTTCGACAGTGCATTGCCCGGCACCGAGCAGAAGAACTCGCTGCGACTGATTGTGCATCCGCACATGGGCGACTTTCACCGCAGCGATTATCTGCGGATGCCGGTCGGCGTACGCTACGGCGCGAGCGATCGGATCGAGGTTACCGGCGAGGTTGAAACGTTTGCGTCGCACGGGCTCGGCCACGTGCCGGTTTTCCGCAAATACGGGTTTTCCGCGCTGCACCTCGGCAGCAAGATGCAGCTCGGCGATTTGTTGCACAACGGCTGGGCCACCGCAGTTGGCTTCGATTGGACGCGGCCGGTCGGCCAGCCGCCCGCCGACATCACCGACGGGCTGATTCACATTGCGCCGTACGTGAGTCTTTCCCACCGGCTGGTGAGTGCGTCCGACTGGCGCGTGTTCGGCGCGCTCGCCTACGACGAGGTGCGCGGCACCCACCTCCCGATGACGCTGCGCAAAAACCAGCTGGGCGCCGATGCTCCGACGATTTCCGGCGGCGTGCTCCACGAACGCGGGCCGATGACCTACACGCTCGAAATGCTGTGGACCTCGTCACGCGTCTCGCGCCGATTCGATCACGACGTGTTCACGGTGCGGCCGGGACTGGTGTGGGTCGTGCCGAAACGCTTCACCTTCGGGTCCGATGGCCGCTGGGTCGTCGGCACGGGACTGCGGCTGAGCGACGGGCCCGACGGCTTCGACGTCGGCGTGAGCATGAAGCTCCGCGCGAATTTCAATTTCCGGCGGCTCTTCAAACGGGCGGAAAAGAGCGGACCGTAACAGAATAGTTCGGCCATCCTGATTGGCTCGCATCGGTGGAACGCGACCTCCGGGCGCGTTCATTTGACCTACGCAATCGACGGCGCCCGGAGGTCGCCGTCCACCGATCAGCTTCACTTCCGCTCACACCACGTTCAAGTCCGCTCGCGTCGCGGCTTCAAGCCGCGCGAGCGCCGCGCGGACATCCTGGTCGGTCGGGCCTTCGACGAGCAGCCGCAGCTTCGGTTCGGTGCCGGAGTAACGGACGAGCACGCGACCGCGCGCGCCGAGTTCACGCTCCAGGTCGCGGATCGTCGCGGTTAACGTGGGCAGCGTTTCGAGCGGTTTCTTTTCCCGCACCTTCAGCGCCGCGGTGACCTGCGGAAATTTCGCCAGGGCCCGCCGCAGTTCCGACAGCGGTCGTCCCGTGGCGAGCATCACCTCGATCACCTTCAAGGCGGCGACGAGTCCATCGCCGGTCGGCGATATTTCCGAACAAATGATATGGCCCGACGACTCGCCGCCGAGCGTCGCACCTTCCGCGAGCATCCGCTCGATCACGTAGCGATCGCCGACGTTGGTCCGCAACACCCGGCCGCCCGCCGCGGCGATCGCCGTATCGACACCGAGGTTGCTCTGCACGGTGATCACGAGGGTGTTCTTCACCAGCCGGCGCTGCGCCAGCGCATGCGTGCCGAGCAACGTCAGAATCTCGTCGCCATCGAGCAATTCGCCGCGTTCGTCGCACAACACGCAACGATCGCCATCGCCATCATGCGCGATGCCGAGTCGCGCACCTTCCGTGCGCACCCGCGTGGCGAGCGGCCCCGGATGTTCGCTGCCGACCGCCTCGTTGATGTTGCGGCCGTCGGGACCATCCCCGATGCCCACGACCTCCGCCCCGAGCGCACGCAAGACCACCGGCGACGTCGCGCACGTCGCGCCGTTCGCCGTGTCGAGGACCACGCGCCAGCCGCGGAGCGAATCCGCCGGGAGGATCCGCCGGGCCGCTTCGATGTAGGCCGCGGCGGAGCGCGGGTGGACCGCGACCTCCGGGCGCGGTTCGACAGCGCCCGGAGGTCGCCGTCCACCGTTCCAAGTTGCGAGCAACGCCTCGATCTGCAGTTCCTGGTCGTCGGTCAGCTTGATGCCGTGGGTGCCGAAAAACTTGATCCCGTTGTCCGCGGCAGGATTGTGCGACGCGGTGATCACGACGCCGAGCGCCGCGCCCTCCTCGCGCACCGCGCGGGCCACCGCGGGCGTCGGCATCACTCCGAGGGAAAACGACGTCGCGCCCGCCGCGCGCAATCCACGCACGACCGCCGCCTCGAGCGCTGGGCCCGACGCCCGCGTGTCGCGGCCGATCAGCACCTTGCGCTCGCCGCCCGCCGCTCGCCCGTCGCGCGTTTGCTGCAGCCACTGCGCTGCGGCGAAACCGAGCCGCGCCGCAAAGTCCTCGTTGATCAGCGGACCGCCGTACGCCCCGCGGACGCCGTCCGTGCCGAAATATTTCCGACTCATGATCAGCGACTCGACCTGTATTCGTAGCCGCGGCCATTAAGCCGCGGTCGAGATGAATTTCGCACTGCATTCCTCCGCGCCTTGATGGGCGCGGCTACGCTGCGTGAATCCTTATCGGCTCCCATAGAACTCCCGCGTCGCCGCGATTTTCTGCTTCACCGCGCCGCCGACCAGCAGTTCGCGCGCCGGCGCGAGCCCTTCGCGCACGCTGCCCACCTTCCCCACGACCCACATCGCCACGGCCGCGTTGAGCACGATCGTGTCGGTCAATCCGGCGGGGGCGCGCCCTTCGAGCAGCGCGTCGACCATCGCAAGGTTGGCGGCGAGGTCGCCGCCGGCGAGATCGCTGAACGGCGCGCGCGCCAGGCCGAAATCGGCCGCGTGCCAGTCGCCATCGATCGCCCGGCGCGCGCCGAACCCGCGCACGCGATTCGTCGTGGCCGTCGTGAGCTCATCGATGCCGCGCTGCGCGTCGATCACCCCGTGCACCGCCAGGCCCGCCTGCGCGCCCAGCGTCTCGAGCGCGCCGGCGAGTTTCGGCACGGACGCCGCGGAAAATGTCCCGAGCACCACGTGCGCCGGCCGCCCCGGGTTGATCAGCGGTCCGAGAATGTTGAACACCGTGCGCAGCCCGCGCGCGGCGAGCGCCTTTCTCACCGGCGCGATGTGCTTGAACGTCGGGTGATAGGCCGGTGCGAAAAAGAATACGAACCCCAGTTCGTCCAGCGCGCGGCGCAGCTTCTCCGGCGGCGCTTCGAGGTTCACGCCGAGCGCCCCGAGCAGGTCCGCGCTGCCGCACTTCGAGGTAATCCCGCGGTTGCCGTGCTTCATCACGGTGACGCCCGCGCTCGCCAGCACCAGCACCACGAGGCTGGAGATGTTGAAACCGCCCGCATGATCGCCGCCCGTGCCCACGATGTCGATCGCGCGATCCGCCCACCGCTCGACGCCGGGGTTGATCGCTCGCGCGCGAAACGCCTGCGCAAACGCCGCGACCTCGTCCGCCGTCTCGCCTTTCTGCGCGAGCGCGGCGAGAAAGTCACCCTTCGCTTCGTCCGTCTCGCCCGGCGTGGCCAGCAGCGCCGCGGCCGCCTCGACCTGCGCCGGCGGGAGATCGCGGCCAGCGGAAAGTTCGCGGGTGAGTTCGACGAGCGATGGCATGCGTGATCGAGCAGCGCGCGGCGGCGGGCGGGAATCGCCGAGGCTCGCGCGGTGGATTTCAGATGGATTGCGTCGTCGGTCGCCGTCCGGCAATGACAAACCCGAGGCCGCCAAATAAAATTTGCGCGGCCCGCGCAAAACTGAAACCAACCCCGCCGTGCGCAAACTGGTCCCACTCACGCTCATCCCGTTTTTGACTGCAGTCGCCTGGGGACAAGCGCAGGTCGCCCCGTCGCGGGCCCCCGCTCCTGCTCCCCCGGCCAGCGCGGCGGCCGCCGCGGCTGAACTCAGCACGCGCGATGCGATTATCCTCGGCGTCGTGGAGGGAGTGACCGAGTTCCTGCCGGTTTCGTCCACCGGCCACCTGATTATCGCGGCGCGATTTCTGCACCTCGAATCGGAGCAGCCGCTGATCGGCCGCGACGGCCAGCCGCTCTGGTACAAGAAGCCCTCGGCAAAACACCCCGCCGGCCAGCCGCTCACGCTCAAACTCGCGGCCGACACCTACACGGTGGTCATTCAGTTCGGCGCCATTGCCGCGGTTGCGCTGCTCTATTGGTCGCAATTCATGGCAATGGCGCGCGGGCTGCTGGGCCGCGATCCCGCCGGTCTCCGGCTGCTGATCAACGTGCTGGTCGCTTTCCTGCCCGCGGCGGTACTCGGTTTTCTCGCGCACGACTGGATTGACGAGCACCTGTTCTCGATCGGCGCCGTGATCGTGGCGCAGGTGGTGGGTGCGCTCCTGATGTTCTACGCGGAGCATTGGCGGCACCGTCGCGCCGCCATCTACGCCACCACGAGCCCGCCGATGGCGACGCCGCGCGACATCGACAACCTCACGCCGCGCCGGGCCGCCACGATCGGCATCCTGCAATGCGCGGCGCTTTGGCCCGGCACCAGCCGCTCGATGATGACCATTGTCGGCGGTTACTTCGTCGGGCTCGATCCGAAGCGTTCGGCCGAGTTCAGCTTCCTGCTCGGCTTCGTCACGTTGACCGCGGCCTCGATCTACAAAGGTTACAAGAGCGGCGGCGCGATGATCCAGGTCTTCGGCTGGCCGCATGTGCTGCTCGGCGCCGTCGTTGCGGCCGTCACCGCCGCCGCGTGCGTTCGGTTTCTGGTGCACTGGCTTACGCGACACGGACTCGGAATCTTCGCGTGGTATCGCATCGTGGTTGCGGCGGCGCTGGCCGCGATGTTTTACCTCTAGGTTTTCGCGCTGCGAAAACCTCGCGAAAACCTTGACGCGTCGTGGGCCCACCTTTTACTCCGACCTCTTCACTCGAAACACGCGTGTGTTTAACCGGAACGCGCGCGCTCAAACGCTTCATCCCATGGCCAATCCGAAACGCAAGCAGTCCAAACGCCGCAGCGCCAACCGCCGCGCGGCCAACGCTTTCAAGGCGCCGGAGTTCGCGAAAGACCCGACCGATGGCAGCGCGTTTCGGCCGCATCGTGTCAACCCGAAGAACGGGATGTACCGCGGTCGCCAGGTATTGAACGTCGAGGTGTAAGCCTCCGGCTTCCTGCCACAACCTGTGCCATCCCTGGCGATGGTCACCACCTCCGGCGCGAACAGCGGGCGCATCGCGGTCGACGCCATGGGCGGCGATTTGGGCCCGGCCGAGATCGTCGCCGCGGTCAAACTCGCTCTCAACCAGTACCCGTCACTCAACCCCATCCTCTTGGTCGGGGACCAGGCGGTGCTGACACCGCTGGTGCGCGACGCCGGCTTGGCGCGCAACCCGCGCCTTTCGATCCTGCACGCATCGGAAGTGATCACGATGGACGACAAGCCGCTGAACGCGCTGAAGCGGAAGAAGGACTCGTCCATGGTGCGCTCAATCGAACTGGTGAAGAACGGCGAGGCGGGCGTCGTCGTGAGCTGCGGCAACACGGGCGCGCTGATGGCCGGCGGCACGCTGCGGCTCCGGCCAATGGAAGGCATCGCCCGGCCGGCGCTCGCTGCCATCTGTCCGCGCGAACACGGTCACTTCGTCTTGATCGACGCCGGGGCGAACCCCGAGGCGAAGCCCGAGCAGCTCGTCCACAACGCGATCCTCGGCAGCCACTACTGCCGCGTCATGCTCGGCGCAAAATCACCGCGCGTCGGGCTGATGACGATCGGCACCGAGGAGGGCAAAGGCAGCGCGATGATCACCGAGACGAACGACCTGCTCAAGCGGGTGGGCAACATCATCAATTACCGCGGGCCCATCGAGGGATTCCACGTGTTCGAGGAACATGTCGATGTCGTCGTGTGCGACGGCTTCGTCGGCAACATCATGCTGAAGAGCTGGGAATCGCTCGTGAAATTCTTCAAGGCGATGCTCAAGGAGGAGATGAAGGCCAACCCGCTGCGGATCACGGGCGGTATTCTTTCGAAGGGCGCCTTCGACGCGCTGAAGGATCGGATCAATCCCGACCGCTATGGTGGCGCCCCCCTGCTGGGCTTGAACGGCAACATCCTCAAGGCCCACGGTTCCTCGAACCGCCGCGCCATCAAGAGCGCGATCGCCGCGGCGAACGAAATCGTGAAGGCGGACATGAACCAGCTGATCGAGGCCGACATCGCGCGGGCCAACGAACTGATTGGCCACCCGGTCGGATGAAGCAACAAGTATCAAGGATACAAGTACCAGGGAGCTGATCACCGAGCCACCGATTCAGAGTGCCGCTTGATCCTTGATCCCTGAAACTTGTCCCTTGGCCGGCTCGCAACTCCTTTCCCCACTCGTGTCTCTTCCCTCCACCGTCATCCTCGGCACCGGCTCCTATGCTCCCGAGCGCGTCCTGACCAACGATGACCTTGCTCACATGGTGGACACGTCGGACGAATGGATTCGCAGCCGCACCGGCATCAGCGAGCGGCGGATTGCGTCGCCCAAGCAGGCCTCCTCCGACCTGGGGGTGCTCGCCGCGCAGCAGGCGCTCGCGGATGCGCGGCTGGCGCCGGCGGACATCGACCTGCTGATCGTCGCGACGGTGACGCCCGACCTGCCGATGCCGGCGTGCGCCTGCTTCATCCAGCACAAGCTGGGCATCCCGACGACGGCGGCGTGCTTCGACCTCAACGCCGCGTGCTCGGGGTTTGTCTACGCGCTCGACACGGCGTGCGCGATGATCGCATCCGGCCGCTACAAGAAAGCCCTGATCATCGGCGTGGAGAAACTGTCCTCGGTCATCGACTGGCAGGACCGCACGACCTGCGTGCTTTTCGGCGACGGCGCAGGCGCGGCCGTCATCGGCGCTTCGGACGAACCGAACCGCGGGCTGCTCGGAACGCGGCTGGGCACGTATGGCGAAGGCGCCGAACTGCTGTACATCTCGCATGGCGGCAGCCGGGAGCCGACCACGCCGGAGTCGATTGCGCGCAACGACCATTGCATTCGGATGAAGGGGAAAGAGGTGTTCAAGCTGGCGGTGCGGGCGATGGACGAGGCGGCGCGCGATATTCTGGAACAACACCATCTGCGCGCGGATCAGATTTCACTCGTGATTCCCCACCAGGCCAATCTGCGGATTATCGACGCCATCTCCCAGTACCTCGAACTGCCCATGGATCGCTTCTTCGTGAACGTCGACCGTTACGGCAACACCTCCGCCGCTTCGATTCCGCTGGCGCTGGACGAGGCGCGCAAGGCCGGCCGGATCAAGGCCGGCGACCTCACGCTGCTGGTCGCATTTGGGGCGGGCTTGACCTACGGAAGTGCGCTGATTCGCTGGTAACCTTTAGAGTGAAAGTGAACGTCAAAGTGAAAGGGGACAGAACACGCGTCCAGGCCTGAGCCACCTTTCGCGCTCATCGCACTTTCACCCTCACTCTCCCTTTCCCTTATCCGATGCGTTTCCCTCCAGCCCGCACGCAGATCGTCTCCTGCGTCTTATTTTCGCTCTTCTTTCTGCTGTCGGTGGGTCGGGCGGACCTGGTTTGGACGCGACAAACCGGCTGGCGGGTGGAAGGCGGCGCCTTGTCCGGGCTCGCCGGAGCCGAAGGCCGGAACGCGCTCGAGCAAATGAACAAGGCGCGGCTCGCCGAGGAAGACGGCCACCGCTACTCGGCCATCAAGGGCTACCAAGCCATCGCCAAACGGTATCCGAATGCCATCTACGCGCCGGAAGCCCTCTATCGTTCGGCCCGGCTGCGGCTCGCCCGCCGGGAATACACCAAGGCCTTCGAGGATTTTCAACAGGTGCTCAGTCGCTATCCCAACACCCGCCGGTTCAACGAAATCGTCGGCGAGCAGTACCGGATCGCCAGCGCGCTGCTCGACGGTGCGCGCGGCCGGATGCTATGGGGGCTCCTGCCGGGCTTCCGCCAGCGCGACAAGGCGATCGAGTACTTCGAGACCATCCTCGCCAACGCGCCGTACAGCGATTACGCGCCGCTCTCGCTGATGAACATCGCGCGCGGTCACCAAAAGCTCGGCAACACCGAGGACGCGATCGACGCGCTCGATCGGATGATCAACAACTACGCGCAGAGCCTGCTGGCGCCCGATGCGTACCTGAAGCTCGCGCAGACGCACGCTTCGCTCGTGGACGGACCGTACTACGATCAGGCGGCCACCCGCGAGTCGATCACGTACTTCACCGATTACATGCTGCTTTTCCCCAGCGACACCAACGTCGGCGCGGCGGAAAAGGGCCTCGATGGCATGAAGACGATGCTCGCCGAGAGCAAAATGAAGATCGGCGATTTCTACTTCCACAAGCGGTCGAACTACAAGGCCGCGCGCGTGTTCTACAACGAGGCGATCACGGCGTATCCGGAATCTGCGATCGCCGCCCGCGCGAAGAAGAAGCTGGACGAGGTCGAGGCAAAGGCGGCCGCGAACCCGCCACCCGATCCGAACAAGCCGGCCGAGCAGCCGAAGAAGAAGAAACGATTCTTCTTTTTCTGAGCCGTGCCGCCACGGCATTCGTCGCGAGCATGCAAGCGGCACCGATCGGCCACGCAGCGGACAGCGTGAGCTTTTTGCGTCGCCGCGACGGCGAATCGCTCACTCGTTCCGCCACCTTGCTGTTCCTCCTCGCTTCCGGCCTGTTGTTCGCCGGCTGCTCGCACTATCAACTCGGTACCGGCGGCAAACTCACGTTCGCCACGCTGTTCGTCGAGCCCGTGGCGAACAAGACGCTCCTGCCCCAGTCGCAACCGCTCGTGTCGACCCGGCTGCGCGAGTCCTTCGCGCGCGACGGCCGCGTGGGAATTACGAACTCGGCCCACGGCGCCGAAGCCACGCTCATCGTCGTGCTCAACGATTATCACCGCGACATCGCCGCCGGGCGCGAAGACGACACCGGCCTCGCGCGGAAATTCAACGTTACCCTCGGCGCGCTCTGCACGCTGCGCGACAACCGCACGGGCCAGACCATTTTCGCGGATCGGTCGATCAGCGCGGTCCGCGAAGTGTTCACCGACCGCGGCCAGTTGCAGGCGGAGTATCAAGTGCTGCCACTGCTGGCTGATGCCCTCGCCGCCAAGATCGTCCACTCCGCCCTGGATGTCTGGTAGGCAGCGCGGTCAACCTGACCGCGACCCCGACCGGGAATCCTCCCGAAGTACGCGGTCAGATTGACCGCGCCCCGCCCGCGGGCGCCATCCTTTTTGTTTGTCATTCTGAGCGGAGCAAAGAATCCACTTGGACGTTCGTATGCCCTTGCCGCGTCGCACGGATTCTTCGCTCCGCCCAGAATGACCACCAATTAAGGAACCGGTGAATTCGCCATCCCGCCACGCTCCGATTCTCGCGCCTTCCATTCTCGCCGGCGATCACGCCCATCTGGCGAACAGCGCCCAGGCCGTGGCCGCGCTCGGGCTGAAATGGATTCACCTCGATATCATGGATGGCCATTTCGTGCCGAACCTCACCTTCGGCCCGGAAACGCTGGCCGCCCTGCGGCGAGCGGGCTCCCAGCTGTTTTTCGACACGCACCTGATGCTCGATGAACCGCACCGCTTCGTCGAGCCGTTCGCCCGGGCCGGCGCGAACCTGATCAGCATTCACCTCGAGCCGGCCTACGATCACGCCGCGACCCTCGCGAGAATCCGTGCGCTCGGCTGCCAGTGCGGCATTGTCGTGAATCCCGACACGCCGGCGGCCGCGATCGAGCCTCTGCTCGCGAGCATCGATCTCGTGCTCGTCATGACCGTGCAGCCCGGCTTCGGCGGCCAGAAATTCCGCGATGAGATGATGCCGAAGCTGCGGCAAATCGACGGCTGGCGGCAGCAGCGCGGACTGACCTTCCGGCTGGAGGTCGACGGTGGCATCGATCTGCCCAATGCGGCGACCTGTCGTGCCGCGGGCGCGGATACGTTCGTCGTCGGCACCTCTTTCTTTCGCGCGCCGGACCAGGCGGCGTTCGCGTCGGCCATCGCCCAACTGTAGCGGCGATCGATGACGGTCGCCACCCGATCCTCATGCCGCACGAACGCCCGCACGCCGGGTATCTGATCTCCGATGACCCGGCGCGACTCGATATCGACGCGATTCACGGCTATCTTGCCCGCAGTTACTGGGCGCAGGGCGTTCCGCGGGACATCGTGGCGCGCTCGATTGCGAACTCGCTTTGCCTGGGGGTTTACGCGCCGGCCGGCGAGCAAGTCGGCCTGGTGCGGGTGATAACCGATTTCACGACTTTCGCGTATTTGTGCGATGTCTACGTGCTGGAGCCGCACCGCGGCCGCGGGCTCGCGAAAGCGGCGATGGACGCGCTGATGTCGCATCCGCGGCTGCAGGGATTGCGCCGGATGCAGCTCGTGACGAACGACGCGCACGGGCTATACGCGCGCTATGGTTTCAAGGTCGTCGAGCAGCCCGAGCGCCACATGGAGCGCCGGCAACCGCGGCCGTATCGGTCGTAGCCCGGTCAATCTGACCGGGCTCCTCCACGTCGTGAACACGGGCAGGTTGCCCGTGCTACTTCAACCCCTCCGCGATCCGCTCCGCCCGCGCGTAGTTCGCGCGAAAGATATCGCCAAGCTCCCGGGCCAGCCGGATTTCGTCCACCTTGTCCTTCGCCCCCAGCCGCGCGCGGATGTCGGTCGTGGTCCGGTCATAGGCAATCGCCGACAAGTCCTGCAGCGCCACGAGCGCGCGTGAGCGGGCCGGCTCCGGCGCCGCGTTAATCGCGCGCCAGGCCGCCACCAGTTCCGCGTGGGCATCGAGGCACATCACGCGAACGACAAAGGCCATCTCGCGGAAATATCTCCCGGTCCAGGCCTCGCGATAAACCAAGGGGTCCTCCTGCTCGAAGGGCGAATCCTCCGGGTCGCTGCGCAGCGGTTTCCACTCCGCGTGCGCGTAGAAATCACGGCGCACGGGCATGCGCCGGAGCGCGAACCGCTCCGGCCCGCCCGGCGTGCCCGGTTTGAAGTTCCACCGCTTCTGCCCCTCCATCGACAGCGTGTATTCGATAAAATCAGACGCCACCGCCCGATGCGGCGCGCCCCGCAGCAGCGCAATCGGGTCGACCGAGGCGACCGAGCCGCCCGGCGGCGAATGGTAGCCGACGCGTTCCGCGCCCTCGCGCTCCCGCACCGGCGGCCCTGACCGGCGGCGGAGGGCCTCCTGCTGCTGCCGGCCATAAAAATCGATGCAGAGCCCGACGGCGCAGTTGCCCGCGGCAACATCGATCGGGGGCTTCTGCGACGAATCCGTGAAGTAGCGCGCGTTGGCCCCGATGAGTTGAATCAACCGGAGGCCGTCCTCCCAGCCGAGCCGCACTGCCCTTGCCTCCTCGCCCCCCGCCTTGAATCGCCGCTGCATCTGCTGCTGGATCATGTTTTCGAACGCCTTCGCCACCGAGCCGCTCTTGGTCGGATCGGCGAGCCCCACCTCGCCGATGAGCCGCGGGTCCGCCAAATCCTCCCAGCGCCTCGGCTCGCGCTCGATCCCCAGCCGCCGGAGCGAATCGCGGTTGAACAGCACGCCATAGGAACTCAGCACCGTGCCGATCCACAGGCCTTCCGGATCCCAATAGGTCTCGCCGCCGAAGTTCTGCGGAATCGTGTCCGCCGTGAACCATTCGGGCCGCCGCGTGCGCAGCCCCGAGTCAATCAGCCGCCCGGCCTGCGCCTGCCGCTCCAAATCGTACGTGCCGCCACCGAAAAAAACATCGATGCCGCAGCTCACGTTCGACGCCAGAAACGCCGCGCGGGCGGCGCGGACACTTGCCGGTGCGTCGGGCGGCAGCCGGCCGTTTTGAAAGCCCGCCTGCACCTCCGTGCTCCACGGTTGGTGCAGCTCGCGCGTCCAGTGGTTCTCGAAGCCCGTCGTGTATTCTCCCTCGAGAAACCGCGCGATTTCGCTGGTCCCGCCGACGACCCGCCAGTCGATCGCGACCGTCCGGCCGGTCTTCGCCCGATACCACTCCGCAAAACCGCGCGCATATTCGAACCGGATGGCCTCGTTGTGCGGCGTGATGATGACGACGGTGTCGTCCGCCCGCTTCGCCGACACGCGTCCCGGCCGCAACGCGAACGGCAGCGCGACGATCGCGGTCAGGAGTAAAAACAAGAGAGCGCGTTTCAGACGAAGCACGGCGTCATCCGGAGCGTAGCGAAGGATCGCGTGGGGTTTGGAACGTTCATTCGCACAGCACGACGACATCCTCCGGCTCCGCCGTGGCGAACACTTCGCCGCGCTCGGCTTGGTCGATGAAACGCGGGTTGAGTTCGACGATCTTCAGCTGGTGGCCGCCGGCGATCAGCTCGTATTGCGCGATCTCGCCCAGGTAAATCGCTTCGCCGATCCGGCCGCGGACGGCATTCCGCGGCGGCGGCTCCCGGTGGAGCCGCCAGCACTCCGGCCGCACCGAAATCGTGACCTTGGCTCCAGCCACGGGCGCGGCCGACGCATCGCCGGGCACGCCCTCGAATCGGCCGATGGGCGTATCCACCATCGCCCGACCACCGCCCGCGCTCACGAGGGTCCCTTCGATGAAATCGGTTTCGCCAATGAAGTCCGCCACCCGCTTCGAGGTCGGCCGCCGGTACACTTCGCGCGGCGAACCGACCTGGAGAATCCGGCCGCGGTCGAGAATCGCCATGCGATCGGACACCGAGAGCGCCTCCTTCTGGTCGTGCGTCACGTACACCGTCGTCAGCTTGAACTCCTTGCACACGCGCCGAATCTCCGCGCGCATCTCCAGCCGCAGCTTGGCGTCGAGATTCGACAGCGGCTCATCCAGCAGCAGGCAGCGCGGCCGAATCACGAGCGCCCGTGCCAGCGCGACGCGTTGCTGCTGCCCGCCGGACAGCTGATTCGGCCGCCGTCCGGCGTACTCCGCCATCCGCACGGATTCGAGCGCCTCATGGACGCGTCGCTTCGTTTCCTCGCGCGGCACCTTCCGCTCCTCGAGCCCGAACGCCACGTTCTCCGCCACCGTCATGTGCGGCCACAGCGCGTAGCTCTGAAACATCATCCCCGTGTTCCGCTTGTGCGGCGCGAGCCGCGTTACGTCTTCGTCGCCAAACCAAATCCGCCCCTCGTCCGGAATGTAGAACCCCGCCATGCTCCGCAGCAGCGTCGTCTTGCCGCACCCGCTCGGGCCGAGCAGGAAAAACAGTTCGCCCGGTTCGATCGTCAGGTCGAGGTTCTGCAAAGCCGTCACCGCTCCAAACCGTTTCGTGAGCTGCTGGATGCGGATCGAAATCATGCCGTGCGGCCCTGTTCCAACGGCTCCCCCCGCAAAGCGCAAGCGCCCGCCAATCGCCTCGACTTGCTCGACGACCGCGCTACAGTGGCGACAACCTCCTTCCGCCCGAAGGACCACCCCCATCCGAGGCCGCGAACGCGCCGCTCGCGGTCGAATTCCCCGCCCATGAAGACATCACCCCTCGCGTGGTCATCGCTGCTGGTCGCGTGTGCGCTCGCCGCCGGTTGCGCCGGACCCACCGCCGCCACCACCCCCCGCGGCGAGCCAATCGTCACCGCCGAGTACAAACAAGTTTACCTTACCGGCAGCCATATTCCGGTGCGCGTGCCGACCAGCCCGACGGCGCGGATTCCCCCGACCATGTCGCCGCTGGTGATCTTGACGCCGGAAGAGTTCGGGCGAGGCACCTCGACTCCGATGCATTGAGCTGGGGCCGCGTCACGGAGCGGTGAACAACCGCCGCTCCCCTATCGTCCGTTCATTTTTGACCGCGACGCGCAGGACGGTGAGATTTTTGGAGGGCCCGCCTCTGTGCGGGCCGCGGACGACACGGAGGTCGTCCCTCCAGTATTCGCAAGAACGACGCCGCTCTGCCGCGGCTCCCACGCGACCGAACAGGGATTGCGTCCGACACCGCGCTTTGTCTGGCTGGGCGCTACGTCTATGCCCGCCTCGAAGCCGCGCACCCTGCTGCACCCGGACCTCGCCGAAGTCCTCCTGACCGAAGAGCAGATCAAGCAGCGGGTGAAGACAATCGCCGCCGAAATCAAAGCGGTCTACGGCGATAACGAGTTCACGATCATTTCCCTGATCAACGGGGCCGTGATGTTCACCGCCGACCTCATGCGGGAGATCGACAACCCCGTCCGGCTCGACTGCATCCGCGTGTCGAGTTACGGCCTGCGGACGAAGTCGATCGGCGCGCCGCAGATCATCCATAGTCTCACGCTCGACATCAAGAACCGCGACGTCCTGCTGATCGATGACATCCTCGATACGGGCAAAACGCTGAAGCTGGTCTCCGAGCTCGTCCGCGAGCTGAAACCGTCCAGTCTCCGGACCTGCGTGTTGCTCGACAAGAAAGCGCGACGCGAAGTGCCGATGGAGGCCGACTTTGTCGGCTTCGAAATCCCGGACAAATTCGTCGTCGGCTACGGACTCGATTTCGCCGAGCGCTACCGCAACCTGCCCGGCATCGGCGTATTGAAACCCGAGAAGCAGACCGCGTCGGCCTGGGCCTCGGGGTGATTTTCCGAATCTGCATGAACATGAAACGCTCCATCCGGCTCGCCGTTTTGTCGCCCATCTTCATCCTCGTCGCCGGCTGCGCCGGTACGCCGAAGCAAGCGACGAATGACGCGGAGTACGAGTGGGTGCGGCCGACCGGCTCGAACATCGCGGTGAAGGTGAAAAAAGGGGAAGCTGCCGCCGTCACGACCTCGCCGGTCGGAAGTATCACCGGCGAACAGGCGTCATCCATCTATAACAGTGCCGGCGGCAAAGTGCCGACCGACAAGGGCGGGCCGTAAGTTTCCGGGCGACGCGGCGCCTTGGTGCCACACGGCCGGCCCGGTGCGGGCAGCGACGACATCTCGCGCGTGCCGCTCCGACCGGAACTGGCAACGCGGCTCGATCAGTTCTGTCGGATGGGGTGAATTCGTTCGCTGGCCGGCCGCGACGGTGCCGCCGCGAATCGCCGCCTTCTTCAGCTGTGCATCGATCCGCCGACTCGAATCGGGAGCACCACGAAGGGCAGGTTCGCTAGATAAAATCGCCGCTGCAGCGCAAACGCCGTGTAGTTGTGCAGCATTCGCGTGAGGCGCGTGTCGCGCGCGAAGAGCAGCTGGCCCGCGAAGTACACGCTATTCGGAAACCGGACCCGCGCCTGCCCGGCGAGTCGCATGATTTCGCCGGTGATGTCGTGACCGATGGCGCAGAACGTCGCCGCGCCGAAGCCGTGCGCGCGCGACCACGCCGCGTATTTCTCAACGTCGGATTCCACCTGCGCGCGCAACGCCTCGAGCTCGGCCGTGCCCTTGAAATTGCCGGCATCGACGGCGCCGACTGCGATGAACACGAAATTCCGGAACGTGTCACCGAACATCCGGGGCACGTGCATCACGGTGTGCAGGCCGAGCCCATTGTAACCGTTCACGAGCACGATGGCGGTGCGCGCCTCGGCGTCGGGCTCCGCGGTGTGGGCTGCCCGCGAGGTGGTTTCGAGGGCGGCGGCCTCCACGATCGCGTCCAGCCGGCGCAACTGCTCGTTCACGCTCCAATAGTGACGTTTGATGGCAAACGCCGCGCCGATCAGCGCGCCGGTGACGACGAGCGTGACCCAGGCGCCCTCGAAGAACTTGATCAGGGTCAGCGAGACGAGGATGAACGTCGTGAGCGCGAACCCAAATCCGTTGATCGCGAGTTTGAGCCGCCAACCGCTTTCGCGCCGCCGCGCTTTCCACCAGTAGACCACCATGCCGAGCTGGGAGAGCGAGAACGTGATGAACACGTTGATCGAGTAGAGCACGACCAGCGCGTCGACCGAGCCGCGCGTGAACCACATCATGATCACGGCGGCCACCCCCATCAGCAGGATGCCGTTCTGGGTGACGAGCCGGTCGCTCAGGTTGGCGAAGCGCGTTGGAAACCAGCGATCGAGCGCCATGTTTGCCAGGACACGCGGCCCGTCCAGAAAGCCGGCCTGCGCGGCGATGAAGAGCAGCACGGCCTCCGATGCGAGCGTGATCCAGACGAAGCCCGACCCCAGCAGCGGCGGCCAGGAGGCCGTGAGCTTGCCGAAGAGCACCGCGTTGAGCGTCCTGCCCGAGACCGGTTCGACGTGAAACAACAGGTAGGCGACGAGCAGGCCCGCCACTGTCACGGCCAGCGACGCGCCCATGTAAATCATCGTCACGCGACCCGTGTGCACGCGCGGCTCGCGCAGGATCGGCAGGCCGTTGCTCACGGCCTCGATGCCCGTATAGGTGCCGGCGCCGAGGCTGTAAGCCCGGAGCAGCAACGCGAGCAGGCCAAACCCGCCGACGTCGGCCGAGACCGAATGGATCTCGCGCGCCGTGCCGCTGAAAACTTCGCCGAAGCCGCTCGCATGCGTGCCCAGCGCGTAGAGGATCGCAAAGGCGTGCGTGGCCACAAAGAGAAAAAACACCGGCACCCACAGCATCACCGACTCCCTCACCCCGCGGAGATTGATCAGCGTGAGCCCGATGACGCCGGCGTAAGCGATGCCGAGTTTCAGATGCAACCAGTCCGGCGGCAGGAGGCTGAACAGCGCATCGGCACCACTCGCGATCGAGATCGTGATCGTGAGCACATAGTCGATCAGCAGCGCGCTGCCGGACACGACGCCGACTGTCGGCGAGAGCAGCTTGCTCGCGACGAGGTAGCCGCCGCCGCCGGTCGGAAACAGCGCGATCGTCTGCGAGTAGCTCGCCGAAATCGCCAGGATGGTGACGACCGAGGCCAGCGCGACGAACAAGGCCAGGTGGTGATTGCTGCCCAGCGCCTTGAACGTTTCCTCCGGGCCGTAACACGACGATGAGAGTCCGTCCGCGCCAAGTCCGACCCACGCGAGGATCGCGACGAGCGAGGTTTTGTGGAAAAGGTTCTCCTCCGACAGCGAGCGGGCGCGGCCGACCAAGACTCGTTTGACTGAACTGAACAGGGACATGTTGCGCGAGGTTGAGCACCGCGCCGTGAACACGATTCCCCGTGAGCACGGCGCAGCCGTTGAGGTGCGAGCGACCATCGCGACGTCCCGGAACGAGAGCCCGTTTGGATCACCCTTCCCATTGCCGACGAGGTTAGCTGACGGGCTCGGTGCTAGGAAGTCACCGCGGCAACGCTGACGCGTCACCGTTCGCCCCGGCCGCCACGCGTTGCTTCATGCAAAAAAAACGCGGCGGAATATTGGGTCCCCCGTGCTGACCACCGAGGAAGCGGCGGCAGCTTAGGCGTCTGAATCCAAAGAACGGACCGGCACGATGAGATCCGCGGGCGCCGACTCAAGTTCTCCCGCTACGTAGCCAGCACAATCAAGGACCAGACAGGCATATGCAGCGAAGCATCATCCACGTCCAACCGCTGGAAGTGCTCGTCGCAGTCCACGCCCGCGCCGCCGTCGCCCCCAAGCGGCAGTCGCGGTGACTTGCGCCACACACGCGCGCATTTTCCGTCTGGGCGCACTTCGGTCTGCGCGCAAATTCAGGCCACCGCTTCGCCGACTGTGATCTGCGGCGATTCGTACGGCCCCGCTCAGATGGAATTGTCGAATTGCAGCTCGTCCTTTTGTTTCTTGGGCGGTTTCCCGAAGGTGTAGCTGAACCCCGCATAGAAAATGCGGGCATTGCGGCGGCGCGTGATTTCGTCGTGCAGGACCGGTGTGTCGATGACGATTCGTTCCCGGAACGAATCGAACAGATCCGACGCGGTGACGGTGAGCGCGTACCGGCGATCCTTGAAATCATGCCGCCATCCAAGATTGGCGAGGCCGGTCGCCCGCCGATAGCCCTGCGCGGTCAGTCGCCGGGCCGAGTAGTTCGCGTCGAGTTGCACCGAATCGGCCTTGGTCGCATGCCAGTTCAGATTGAACTTGGCGTCCCAGGCGACGGTCGCGCGACGCCCGGGAAAGCCAAGGTTGGCGGCATCGATTGCGCTGCGGAACGCATGGGCGCTGAAATTAGCCGACACCTTCGAGCCGAGATTGGTGGTCGCGGCGAGTTCGAGTCCGCCTGACCGGCTGGTCGCCAGATTCTCGTGGGTCGTCAGCAGCGTGACGGCATCGATGTAGCGCGTCACCGTCGTGAACGCACGATAGGTGTCCCGGAAATAAAGCGCCGCCAGATAGGTCGTGTCGCCGTCGTGAAACTGGTAGCCGCTTTCGATGGAGTGCGTCTCCTCCGGGCGGAGCCGCGGATTGCCGGCGCGCAGGTTGAACGGGTCCTGGTACTCGGGAAACGGATTCAGGTCATCGCTTTCCGGCCGATGGACGCGATGGCTATAGTTCAACTGGAGCTGGCTCGTCTCGGTGAAATTGTAGCTGAGGTGGAGCGTGGGATGGAGCCGGTAGTACTCGATGCGATCCGTGAGGTGAACCGTCGCCTGGTTCGTGTTCACCACGGTGCGCTCCACTCTCAAGCCGGCCAAAAATCCGAACCGGCCAACCGGTCGCCCAAACGTGGCGTACAGCGCGTTGATCGTGTCGCGGTAAATAAAACGGTTGGTGCGCGTCATGTCGGTCAGCCAGGTCTCGCTGGTTCTCCGCCAAAATCATCGCGTCATCGGAAACGAGAGAGCTCAGGTCAAACCACGCCACCTTGCACCCATGGCAGGCGCCACCATCGGCGTGTTCGACCCTTCGTCGCGCCGTCGACCAGAACGCCCCTGGCCGGACCTGGCCACGTGGCGTGCCCGCTCCGCGCGCGGCCTGACTCGAATTTGCGCGGGCGCCAGCCTCGCCGCCAACCCCCGACGTTAATGCCAACTCGCCTGGGACAGGCGCTCATGCTGCTCCGCGACAAATGCCGCAATCGTCAGCAGCGGCACCCGCAGCTTCCGGGCAATATCCAGCGGCTTCGCCCCCGCCCGCAAAGCGCGGCGAATCTTTGCGCGAACATCTGGCTTTGATGGCATACCGGCAAAAAGCTGCGCGTCGGCGACAAGGATCAAGCAAAGTCGCGTGGGGAGAAAGCTGAACTTCCACGCGGGGACTATTCCTATCCTGCACGAGGCGCACCGGCGCTTCACGTCAACTCCGATCGATTCCCAAGTTGCACACACGCTATTCACCAACGCCGACGTTCTGGCCGCAGGCGCCGGGAGGGCTTGGCGATTCAGACGACGCCGCGTGGCAATGCAAGGCGTGCTGGAGTACGCGATCAGCTTTCCCGAAGCCGCCGCGGCGATCTTCCCGCTTGGCTGCAACCTGCTGCGTGACGCCACCAGCGTGGCGAGCCGCAACGATTGGCGCCGATCCGAAAACCAGCGAATTTGCGCGGGCCGTGGCCGCAGCTTGCGCGTCGGGGGCGCGATGGTCTTGATGGCAGCATCATGCATCTCTTTCGTTCCATCGCTCTGTCGGGTGTCACCGGGGCCGCGGTATTGTTCGCCGCGGAGGGCGCCACCAGCGTCAAGTTGACCAAGCTGGAGGATCGCGTCCGGGTTGAAATCGGCGGCCAGTTGTTTACCGCGTACGTGTTTGGCGACGGCGCGTCGCGGCCGTATTGCTATCCGGTGCTGGCGGCGGATGGCACGCCGCTGACCCGCGACTTTCCGCAAAAGGACACGCCGGGCGAGGACCGCGATCACCCCTGGCATCGCTCAATCCTGTTCGAGCACAGCATGATTAACGGCGTCGATTTCTGGAACGAGGGCACGGGGGACATCGGCCGTTCGCCGAAGGAAAAAGGCCGCACGGTCAACGACGGCGCGATCGAGACGAAGGACGGCGCGGTCGGCGTGCTGCGCGCCCGCAACCGGTATGTCGCCCCCGATGGCCGGTTGATTTGCCGGGATGAACGCACATTGCGTTTTGGCCGGGCGCCGGACGGCCGATACATCGACTACGAAATCACCCTCCGCGCCCTGCCCGACCAGCCGCTCGTCTTCGGCGACAACAAGGATGGCACCATGGCCATCCGGCTCGCGCAATGGCTGACGATGCCGCACAAGTACCAGAAGAAGGACTCGGGTGGCGCGGGCCATATCGTGACGGCCAAGGGGGTGCGCGATGGCGCGGCGTGGGGCACGCGGGCGGACTGGTGCGACTACTACGCGGAACGCGCGGGAAAGACCTATGGCGTGGCCATCTTCGATCATCCGCAGAACCTGCGGCATCCGACCTGGTGGATGGCGCGCGACTACGGGCTGTTCGGCGCGAATCCCTTCGGCTGGCACGATTTCGAAAAGGAATTCAAGGACCAGCCGCACCAGGGCGACCACACCGTGCCGGCGGGCGGCAGCCTGACGCTGCGTTACCGGCTGTATTTCCATTCTGGTGACGCCCAGGCCGCGAACCTCGCCCAGCGGTACCAGGAGTACGTGGCGGGTGGAGCTGGCCGATAGGAGCGCCCGCGGATCGCGCATCATACAGTCGGATCAGGTGGAACGCGACCTCCGGGCGCGTTCTTGCCGCGGACGCGACCAGACGGCGCCCGGAGGTCGCCGTCCACCGTTCGGTATTCGCCGCTGCGAATGGAAAATGCCTTCAACTGCATGAATTGACTCAGGAGAAATACCGGCCCCCGGAATCGCGGGGCGCCGGCGCGGTCGAGCACCACTTCGGGCTCTTCTCTAGGTGATGGTCCCGCGATCGGCCGCGCTTGCGGTCGCGGTGCGAACCTAAAAACTCCGGCGCCCCCCTCACCCACTTCGCCCCGATGAATATTCCCACGCGCCTCCTCCTTGCCGCCGGCTGGTCCGCCCTGATGGCCAGTCCGCTCGCAGCCCAAATGGGCGACGCTCGCGATGCCGCCGGTGCCGTTCAAAAACCTCCGCCGGCGAAATGGGTCCGGCCGGCGCCCATCCTTTCGCCCGAGGAGTCGCTGGGAACCTTCACGCTGCCGCCCGGTTTCCGAATCGAACTGGTCGCGGCCGAACCCTTGATTCACGAGCCGGTCGCACTCGACTTTGGTCCCGACGGCCGGATCTGGGTCGTCGAGATGCGCAGCTATATGCCCGATGTCGACGGCAAGGGCGAGAACCAGCCGATCAACCGCGTGGTGGTGCTGGAGGATACGAACCACGACGGCCGGATGGACAAGAGCACGGTGTACCTGGATGGGCTCGGGCTGGTCCGCACCGTGATGGTGCTGCGGGACGGCGTGCTGGTCGGCGACCCGCCCAATCTTTGGTTTACGCGCGACACCGATGGCGACGGCAAGGCCGACGAGAAGACCGCGATCGCCACGGACTTTTCCGTTCGGGAACGGAACCCGGAGGAAGGTGCCAACGCGCTGATCTGGGGGCTCGACAACTGGATTGGCGGCTCCGAGTACGGCCGTCGCTGGCGCCGGCAAAACGACCAATGGATCAGTCGGCCCGTGGTCATGCGCGGCCAGTGGGGCCAGGGCATGGATGATTACGGGCGGATGTTCACGAATTCGAACGAAGACTATATCCGCGCGGATCTGATTTCGGCGCATTACCCCGCACGGAATCCCAATCTCGTGACGGGGTTTCGCTCGCGACGGTCCGCGAGCGGCGTCAACTACCAGGTCGACGCCGACGAATCCGTGTGGCCGATCCGGCCGACGCCGGGCGTGAATCGCGGCTACTGGGAAAACCGGCTGCGCGCGGACGGCTCCCTGCGGAACTTCGACGCCGCGTGCGGGCCGGCCATCTACCGCGGTGACAATTTTCCCGCCGAATTCTACGGCAATTATTTCAATACGGAACCGGCCGGGCATGTGGTTCGCCGAACGATTCTCACGGACCAGGACGGGATTCTCAGCGGACACAACGCCTATACCGGCCGGGAATTCCTGAGTTCCACCGACGAGCGGTTTCGCCCGGTCAATGTCTATACCGCTCCGGATGGCACCTTGTACGTCGTCGATCTGCACCGCGGCATCCTGCAGCACCGGCAATATATGACGACGTACCTGCGGCGCCAAATCATCGAGCGCGGGCTCGATCAGGGGCTCGGGTATGGCCGGATCTATCGAATCGTCCACGAGTCGAAAAGGCCCGGCCCGGCGTCCGCGCTGGCCACGGCCACCACCGCGCAACTGGTCGAAGCGCTCTCGCATCCGAACGGCTGGTGGCGCGACACTGCGCAGCGGCTGCTGGTGGAATCCGGCGACAAATCCGCGGCGCCGCGACTGCGCGAGCTGGCGTTGTCGCGCCAGGTGACCGAGGCCATCCGGCTAAAGGCGCTCTGGACGATGGAAGGTCTCGGGGTCCTCGCGCCGAATACCATCCTGCCGGTGCTGGAGGATGCATCGCCCAAGCTCAGGGCGGCCGCGCTGCGGCTGGGCGAACCTTTTCTCGCCGCGAGCGATGTGCCGTTCACCGAGCGCGCCCTGCGTCACGTCAGCGATCCCTCGCCGGAAGTTCGGTTGCAATTGGCGCTCTCGCTCGGCGAGGCCCCGCCGCCGACGCGCGCTGCGCCGCTCGCGCTGCTCCTGCGCAATGCCCCGGAAGCGCCGTTCCTGATTTCGGCCGCCGTCAGCAGCCTGTCGGGCCAGGAGCTCTCGTTTCTCGAATCCTTGCTGGCCGCGCGGGAATGGCGCGAGTCGCGCGCGGGTTTTGCCGAAGTCCTGCAGGCGCTGGCTTCCGCCGTGGCCCAAGCGGGAAAATCACCTCCACTGAACCGACTCTTGCTGATCGCGCAGGGGGAAACCGCACCGAAATGGCAGCGGCTCGCGTTGCTCAATGGCATCCGCGCTTCCGGGCTCCGCACTTTGGATGCGCTGCCCACAGCGTTGGAAAGTGCCGCGAAATCTCCTGAGCCGGAAGTGGCGCGCGCCGCCATCGAGTTGAAGGGCCGGCTGGTCTGGCCTGGCAAATTCGGCGCCGCACCGCCGCCGCTCACCGCCGCCGAAAAACAGTTGTTGGAAAAAGGTCAGGTGGCGTACACGACGATCTGCGCGACCTGCCATCAACCCGACGGCCGCGGCCGCGAAGGCGTCGCAGCGCCGCTGATCGATTCGCCCTGGGTGCTGGGCCCGGATGAATTCCTCGCCCGGATCGTCCTCAAGGGGAAAACCGGCAAGACCAACGTGACGATGCCGCCGTTGGAGATGCTGAGCAACGAGACACTTGCTTCGGCGCTCACCTATATCCGCCGAAGCTGGGGCCACACCGCGCCGCCGGTCAGTCCGTCTACGATCGATCGGATGCGCGAAGCCATCATCCTTCGCAGCCAGCCCTACACCGAAAGCGAACTCGCCGGCCTGCGGAACGGGCCGTAGCCGGATCGATGCAGAGAGGAACCGCGAAGGACGCGAATGAACGCGAATTTCAGAGGGCAAGAAGCGATCCTGATCACGCTGATCATAATTCACCGTTTGACGAGTCCGCCAATTGGTATGCTTTCATTCGCGAATCTTCGCGTTCTTCGCGGTTGAATTGAATAGTTCCGGCCTAGATCTCCCGCTTCGCCTCGAATCGAACAGCTCTTTCGGCGGCGGGACTTTCAATCCTTACCGACCCATCGCCCATGACACCCATCGAAAAGGCCGAAAACGCGCTCAACCGTCGCATCGAGCGGCTCCAGGCGGCGCTGCGCGAAGCCAAATCGGAACGGGCACGCCAATTCGTGTTTCAATCGCTCGTGGTCTGCCTCGGCCTCGGCGAGGCGCTCAAGGATTACGTCAAAATGATCGGCCAGTATGCGCAAGGACGTCACCGCGAGCTCAAGCAGGCGCACGATGCCCTCACGGCGCAGCACGCCGATTTGCTGAAGTCGGGCCACGCGCTGCTCGAGCGGTTCAAAGCGGCTCCGACCGATCGCGCCCTCCGCCAGGAAATCGAACGTGCGCAGCACGCCATGACTGCCATCCAAAAAACCCTGCGGCGCGGAGCCAACTCGCTGCAACGCGAAATCGCGCCGAGCATGGCCCTGATCGACAAGCTGGCGGACAGCGTCAGGCGGCTCGCCGAGGCTGACCAAATCGAAACGCTGAAGCGCGTGACCAGGCTGGTCCTGGGACAGGCGCGCGAGCTTTACCGCGCCCAGCCGACGCTGCCGTCGAAAGATATCATCGATGCGGCGGCTTGGGAAAAGTCGGCCGTGTCCGCCATCGATGAGGCCACCGATTTCCACGAAGCCTACGCTCGCGCCGGCTTCCAGGCGATGCTCGCGCTCGACGTGATGACGATGGCGGTGTCGCCCGCTCCGCCACGGACGACCGACGAGGCCATCCAGCGGGCGAACGAATCCGTGTCCGCGCGCCTCAAGGGAATCACGGCGAGGTTTGCGACTTCAAACTGACCGCGGCCACGCTGGCACCATACGGATCATGCAGTCGCCCGCGAATGGACGCGAATAAACGCCAATGAGATCATCAAGAGAACTCGCTTCCCTGAAAGGTGAAAGCACACCGAGCAAACCATGTCCTGTCCTTCCCCTCTGAAATTCGCGTCAATTCGCGTGATTCGCGGGCACTCTTCTGAATTTTTCCGACTGAACACCGTTCCGGCCTGATTCCGTCGGACCGTCGGACCGCCCAGGCCGCCCGTCCTGATTGGTCTGGAGCTTCAGGACGGCAACGAAAACGCGTTCGACTTCCGACTGAAATCCCCGCACACCGCGCACACGGATCCTGGCATTCGCCGTGGTGAATCATCGGCCTCGAAACGATCATGAGCCTCACCCCCACCCCGCTCCGGTTGCTCGGCGCGCTCGCGCTCGCAACCTGCGTTGCCCCCGGCCTGCGCAGCGCGGAATCGAAGCCAAATGTCATCCTCATCTACAGCGATGATCACGGTTTTGCCGATCTCGCGGCGCAAAAAACCGATCCCGACATTCGCACCCCACAGCTCGACGCCCTCGCCGGGAACGGCGTGCGCTTCGTGCGCGGCTATGTCAGCGCGCCGCAGTGCGTCCCTTCCCGCGCCGGCGTCATCACCGGCCGTTACCAGCAGCGTTTTGGTGTCGAGGACAACCTGAAGGGACCGCTCCCGCTCGCCGAACTGACAATCGCCGAACGCCTGAAGCCGGCCGGCTACGTTTCCGCGCAGGTCGGCAAATGGCACCTCGAGCCGACGCCGCGCAGCGAGGAGCAGTCATCCGCAGAAAATGCCCACGCCTTCCTCCCCGGCGCGCAGGGTTTCGACGAGTATTACTGCGGCCCGATGAACACCTTCATGGCGTCGCACGATCTCGAGGGCATCCCGCTCGCCCATGCGCCGCAACGGCTCACCGACCCGCGCTTCCGCTGTGTCTGGCAAACCGCGGCCGCGCTCTCGTTCATCAACCGCCACGCGCGTGAACCGTTTTTTCTCTACCTCGCCTATTTCACGCCGCACGTGCCGCTGCAGTCGCCCGAGCCGTGGTTCTCGCGAACGCCCGCCCAACTCCCGCTCCCGCGGCGACAGGCGCTCGCGATGATCGCCGCGATGGACGAGGGTATCGGCCAAATCCGCGCCCGGCTGCGCGCGCTCGGCCTCGAGAAGAACACCCTCGTCTTCTTCATCGGCGACAACGGCGCGCCGCTCAAGGATGGTGCGTGGAACGGTTCGCTCAACACGCCGCTCACCGGCGAAAAAGGCATGCTGACCGATGGCGGCATCCGCACGCCGTTCGTCGCAGAATGGCCGGGCACGCTGCCGGCCGGCCGGGTCTACGAGTCGCCCGTCAGCAGCCTGGACGTCGCCGCGACGGCGGTCGCGCTCGCCGGCCTGCCCGGCGATCGCACGCTCGACGGGGTGAACCTGATCCCCTTCGTCCGCGGCGAAAAAAACGGACCGCCCCACGCGGCGCTCTTCTGGCGCTGGCGTTCGCAGGCCGCCGTGCGCGCGGATCACTGGAAGCTGATCCTGCTCGGGCCGGAACGAAAATTCCTCTTCGACCTCGACAGTCCCGAGGGCGAAACGAAGGACCGGCTCGCGGATTTTCCCTCCGTCGCCGCCGACCTCGAGCGGAAACTCATGGCGTGGGATGCGACGCTGCCGCCACCGCATCTTCCGCGCGCCGCACATCCGCAGGACAACGCCTTCTTCGACGGACACGTCCTGAAGACCGCGCCCGCCCCGGGCAAGCGGCCGCGCGCGGCCAAAGCCGCGGCCGCCCCCGCCAGCGCCAGTCCGGAGCTTACTCAAGGCTGGATCGGCCGCAGTTGCTCGCTCGCCATCCAGGACGGCGCGCTGCGCATTTCCGCGGAACCCGGCGCGGGGAGCGTGCGCGGTTTCATCACGCACCCGGGACTGAATCTCGCGGGGCCGCTGCGCGCGAACGTGCGCCTTCGTTCCGCCCGCGGCGGAACGCTGGCCCTCGCATGGCGCACCCGCGAGCAGCCCGATTTCACCCCGGAGAACGCCATCCGCACGGCCGTCGCCCCATCGGGCGAGTGGCAAACCGTCGGGTTCGACCTGCCGGCCCGGGGAAGCGTGATTCATCTCCGGTTGCACCCGCCGGCGGACGCCGCCGTGGACATCGCCGAGATCTCGCTGCGCGATTCCACCGGCGGCGCGCCGCAGGTCTGGAACTTTGGCCGGGCCGCCCCACCCTAGCCGATTTCCGCGCTTTCCACCCCACCCCCATGAACCCCACCCCTCCGCCCCGCGGGCTTTCGCCGGCCTGCTTGCTGGGCGCATCGCTTGTATTCAGCCTCCTGCTACCATGCCGGCTTCCGGCCCAGGCCCCCGCCACCGACGCCGCGACTCCGGGCCGGACCGCCGATGCGACCGTGGTGCTGTCGCCGTTCCAGGTCGATGCGTCCGCCGAGAACGGCTATCTCGCGACGCAGACGCTCAACGGCACGCGGCTGAAGACCGATCTGAAGGACATCGGCTCGTCGCTCACGGTGTTCACCGAGCAGCTGATGGACGATCTGGGGGCGAACAGCATCTACCACCTGATGTCGTTCGCGCCGAATACCGATCCGTTCGTGATGTCGACTTCGGACATCACGGGCAACGGGAACGACTTCATCAACATCCCGACCAAGTTCGTGTCGCGCGGCGGGGCTTCCACGGTGGTCGGGCAGGATTTCTTCACGAACAACATTCCCCAGGACCGTTTTAATTCGGAAGCGCTCACCTTCACGCGCGGGCCCAACGCGATCCTGTTCGGCCTGGGCAACGCCGCCGGGGCGTTCATCTCGTCCACCAAGCGCGCGAAGCACATCGATGCGCGAACGGTCGAGCAGCAGATGGACAGCCGCGGCGGCCACCGGCTCACCGTCGATCTGAACCAGGTGCTGGTGAAGGACCGGCTCGCGGTCCGCTACAGCGGGCTGTTCGAGGGGCTCAACGACTTTCGCCTGCACAACAGCACGTATCAGCGCCGGCATTTCGGGACGTTGAACTTCACGCCGTTCAAGCAGACGACGCTGCGCGCCAACTACGAGGGCGGCCACATCCAGCAATCGGGCGTGCGGCCCTGGCCCGACTACGATGCCGTTTCACCCTGGCTCGCCGCCGGCTCGCCGATGATCGCCACCTTCAGCAACGTCGCCGCGGGCAAGCCCGCCGGCACGCAGAACTTCGGCTACGCCGGCCTGGTTTCGACGGAGTTTTCCGCCGGCGGCACCCCGATCCCCACGCAGCGGCTGACCAACCAGGGGCAGAGTGTCGCCACCACGTTTGCCAACGGCTTCCCGGTCAATGGCGGGAGTTTCCGCTCCCTGGTGAACGACTCGATCTACCCGACCTTCGCGAGCGACTTCGGCGACTCCTCCTACCGGCTGACTGATTACCACAGCGTCTCCGCCTTCCTCGAGCAGCAGATCACCCGGGACTGCTTCGTCGAGGCCGCGTTCAACAAAGTCGACAGCAAGCTGAGGGCGGTGAACGGCTTCGTCGGCCAGAACAGCGTGATTTACGTGGACCCGAACCGGCAGCTCCCGAACGGGCAGCCCAATCCCAACGCGGGCCTGCTCTACAGCCAGTCGCAATCGACCATCATCGACGCGCCCAACGCCGCCACGAATTTCCGCGTGATGGCCTCGTATGAATTCGATTTCGCCCGGCACACGCCCGGCCGGTGGCGCAAGCTCGGCCGCCACCAGTTCGCCGCGTTCGTCGAGGAGAGCGACCAGACCGGCTGGTCGAGCAACAACGGCATGTTCAACACGACGCCGCTGGCCACGACGGGAGCCGCGGCCGCCATCAGCAATGGCAACAACGCGATCCAGTACCGGTATTATTTCGAGCCTGCGAAAAACAAGGTGGGCACCTCCATCGGACGGCACATCGAGGCGATTCCCGTCCTCTACGCGAACGATCCGCTGCCCCCGCGCAACCCCAGCGGGATCACGCCCGCGTTCATGGCGCAGCAGGGACCCACCATGACGGAGGCCGTCGTCCGGACGCGCGCGTTCGCCCTCCAGAGCTTCTTCTGGAAGGATCGCGTTGTCCTCACGAATGGTTTCCGCACCGACAACCAGACCTCGTGGCTCGCGGTGCCGAACGACTTCGTGGCGCGGCGCGACGCCAACGGCATCGCGCCGCGCCCGAGCGGTTTCAACGTCCGCCAGTTGATGCCCGACAGCCGAGCCGAGCGCGGCGGCCACACCTACTCACGCGGCGTCGTCTTCCACGCCCTCTCGTGGCTCAGCCTCAGCTACAACACGTCGAATAATTTCCAGGTGAACGCCGGCACGCGCAATGTCTTCGGCGATCTGCTGCCGAATCCGCAGGGCAAGGGCAGCGACTACGGGGTGAAGCTCTCGCTCCTCGACCGCCGCGTGTTCTTCGATCTCACCTACTACACGATCAGCAACCTGAACAGCCCGGACAGCATCTCCAACAACGCCGCCGGCAACTTCAAGCAGTTCGATCAACTCTGGATCGCCGTGGCCGATTTCACGCACGATGTGAAGTACCTCACCTCGCCGTACTCCACGCTCAGCACGGTGTGGGCGGACGTCGTCTCGACCCGATCGAGCGGCTGGGAGTTCGCGCTGACCGCCAATCCCACGAAGCAGTGGCGCCTGACGCTCAACGGCAGCAAGCGCGGCGACAACACCACCTCGGCGCGCGGCACCTACATCAACCAGTACATGGCGCAGTACATCCCGATCATCAAATCGCATCCGGAGTGGCTGCCGCTGGAGGCGGCGAACGGTTTCACCGTGGCGACGCGCGTGGCCGATCTCGAAAGGACGCTCGTCAATTTCAACGCCATCCGCAACAGCCCGTCGGCCAATTTCGCGCCCAACTGGACGGTGAATCTCATCCAGACCTACGAGTTTGCGCGGGACAGCCGCCTCGCCGGATTCGCGCTCGGCGGCAGCATGAATGCGCGCGGCCAGGCCATCGATGGTTTTGCCGTGGACTCCGCGCTCGTCCTCGATCCGACCCTGCCCTACCACGCCCCCGGCTACGCGAACTTCGGCGCGTGGGTTACCTACAAGCGAAAGTTGTTCAGGAATCGGGTCGACTGGCGGCTGCAGCTGAATGTGCGCAATCTCCTCGACGAGCACACCGTTTTCCCGCTGGTGACGGTCGACACGCGCGACGGCCGGCACACGCCGAATGTCGCCATCTATACGCTGAAGGAACCGCGCACGTACGTGTTCACGAGTGCCTTCAAGTTCTGAGGTGGCGGAGCCGCGTTGCTGCTGGAGGGCCCGCCGCCGTGCGGGCCGCCCTGCGCCCGGTCGGGTGTTTCCCTTTTGAACCTCAGCCGCGCGTTTGCGCCGCCAAGGCCCGCTCGCGTTGATACTGCTCGTGGGCTGCGTGAGCCGCGAGGCCGGCGATCAATTCGGTCACGAAGGCCATCGTCTCGCGCGGCATGAAGGGCCGGTCGGTCGTGCGGGGCCCGCCCAGGGCCGCGCCGAGCCGCAGGGTGCCGGCGGCATACGACAAACTCGCGAGCGCGATCACCTCGAGCGCAGGATAGTCGCGGCGAATGGCCTCGAGCGTTTCCGCGGCGTGCCGGCCGGATTGGGTGAAATCGGTCAGCAGCAAATCGGCCGGCGCCTCGCGCAGCAGCGCTGCCGCCGCCCGAATGTCCGCCGCGTCGCGCACGCCATGACCGGCGCGCAGCAACAGGGCACCCACGAAGTGGCGCAGCTCAGGATTGGAATCGACGACAAGAACGGAGGGCATGACAGCAGCGAGTTTTGGGCGGTTGGGAGTTACGGGCCCCAGCATGCCCGAGCCCGCGGAGACCGTCTGTCCGCCCCACGCTGCTTTTTGCTGTCGGTGTTCGGCCTACACCGCGTGTCACACGCGGAACTGAAAAGGAGTCGGGCCGCTCCGCCTAACTGTTTCTCGTCGTCGCTCGAAGATCTGTCATACCGGAAGCATGACGCGTTGGCTTCGTGGAATCGCGGTGGTGGGTGGGTTGGCGGCTGCGGCGGCGCTGCAGGCGCAGGGCGGTTCCGCCGAAACGTGGCAGGCGGGCTATAGCGGTGCAGAGGCGAACGGCCCACGCGTGCTCGGCTACTGGCGATTCGAGCCCGGCGCGGAAACCGCCGACTCCTCGGGCAAGGGTCATGGGCTCTCCCTGGCCGGCGCCGTCGCCGTGCCCGACGGCCATCGGGGCGGCGCCCTCGCTTCATTCCCGGGCTTTCCCGTGGAGGACAAGCGCCACGCCGCGATCGCTGCCGCCCATCCGGCGTTGTCACCGAAGGGAGCATTCACCCTCGAAATGTGGATCAAGCCGAAGCCGGAGCTCACGGCGGAGTTGTCGCCGGTGCTCGTCGACAAGCAGTACGTCGCGCACACCGATTATCAGTGGCGGCTCTCGACGGCCGACCGTTCGGGCGCGCGACGGATGATCGTCTCGTTGGGTTTCGGCGGGGACTCGGAAGTCTATCGGTCGGAACCATTCCAAATCGGCACGGCGTGGCAGCATGTCGCCTTCACCTATGATGGCGCGGGCGAGGTCCGCTTCTTCCGCAACGGCGCGCCGGTGGGTCAGCGGAGGGACGCCGCCCGCGGCGCCATCGCCGCCGGCAACCGGCCGCTGTCGATTGGCGATCGCGGCGGCAGCAACTACGCCGGGTTCCCCGGCACGATCGACGAGGTGCGACTCTGTGAAGGCGTGCGCGAATTCCGGCTGCTCGCGGTCAGCTTCCAGACCGAGCGCAAAACCTGGCGGCGGATGGAGCCGGCACCGGCGATCACCGTCGTCGTTCGCAACCTGGGCAAGGGCGCGTCCGCTCCCCTCACCTTGCAGCTCGGCGTGGAGGGTCGGCCCACGCAGTCGTTGGCGGTGCCGCCACTCGCGGCGGGCTCGACCCACGAGGTCGTGCACATGTTCGACCCGTCGCTGCGGCCGGACACGTACCGGCTGGTCGCGCGCGTCGAGACCAAGGCCGAGCCCGCGTTCGCCAGCGAGGAGAGTTGCGAACTGGTGATTGCGCCGCGCCCGCTGCCGCAGCGGATGCCCGTCGTCATGTGGGGCATCAACGGGACGGAAGCGATTTTGCAGGAGCTGCCGCGGCTGCAGGATCTCGGATTCACTCACTGCCTGGCCGGCGGCGTCGACTTCGGCGCGATTTGGTCCGCGCAGCGGGCAATGCCGCCGACGAGCGCCGACCGGATCGCCGCCACGAAGGCGATGCTCGACACGGCGCTCGCGCACGACTTCGGGATCGCCTTCACGCTGTCGCCCGGCGGCTGGCTGAAGGAGCGGAAGGAACTGCAACGGCTCGACCGCGCGGGCCGGCCGTATCAGCCGCGCGGCGACGTCAACGCCGCCCTGCCCGGCCTCGCCGATTTCGCGTTCAACGTCGGCGCCGGCCTCGCGCAAACTTATCACGCGTTCCCGGCCTGGCAGGCGGCGCTGATCGACACGGAGGTCCGCGACTCCACGCAGCTCAGCTTCTCTGCGGCCGACCGCGAGGCGTACCGCCGGTTCGCCGGCGACGAGATTCCGGCGGACGTGCCGACGAAACGCGGCGTGGACTGGCGCACGTTGAAAGGTTTTCCCGCCGATCGGGTGATTCCGGACGACGATCCCCGCCGGCGCTACCTGCAGTGGTTCTGGACCGTCGGCGACGGGTGGAACGCGCTGCATTCCGCGGCCCACCGCGGACTGCATTCGACCGGACGCGACGACGTCTGGACGTGGTTCGACCCGGCGATTCGCGCGCCCGCCGTCGGCGGGAGCGGCGGCGAGGTGGACGTGCTGAGCCAGTGGACGTACACCAATCCCGATCCGCTCCGGATTGGGTATTTTGCGGACGAAGTGTTCGCGCTGGCCGAGGCCGCGCCGCACCACCCGCGGGTGATGAAGATGACCCAACTCTTCTGGTATCGCACGCAGTCGGCGCCGAAGAAAGCCGGCGCGGATTTCGTCGCCTCGCCGTTCGACGATCACGATCCCGACGCCGCGTACATCACGATCGCGCCGGTGCACCTGCGCGAATCGTTTTGGACCAAGCTCGCGCGGCCGGTGCAGGGCATCATGTACCACGGCTGGCAGGCGCTCGTGCCGACGCAGAGCCCCAGCGGCTACCGTTATACGCATCCGGATACGAAGGAGGAATTCCGCCGGCTGCACCGCGGCATCGTCGAGCCGCTCGGCCCCACGCTGGGCCAGGTCGGCGATCCGCCCCGCGACGTGGCCTATCTCGACTCCTTCACCGCGCAGATGTTCGCCGGCCGCGGCAGCTATGGCTACTCCAACGAAGAGGCGTACCTCACGCTCCTGTACGCGCAGTTGTCGCCGGAGGTGATTTTCGAGGAGACGCTGCTGCAGCGCGGGCTGCAGGGCTACCGCGTGCTGGTGCTCGCGGACTGCGACGTGCTGACTGCGAGCGTCGCCGGCCGGATCCGCGAATTTCAGCGGAACGGCGGCATCGTGATTGGCGACGAGAACCTCGCCCCGGCGATTCGCGCCGATATGGTGCTGCCAAAATACGCGCGCCAGAAGAAAGGCGATGTGGATCACGCCAAACTGCTCGCGAACGCCGCGCGGCTGCGGGCCGCCCTCGACGCGAGGTACGTCCGCACAACCGACAGCAGCGAGCCGGAAATCGTCACACGGCTCCGCCGGGCCAGTGAGGGCGACTATGTTTTCGCGGTCAACGATCGCCGCGAGTTCGGCACCTATGTCGGCCAGCACGGGCTCGTGATGGAGAACGGCGTGCCGGCCGCCGGCACCGTTTCGCTGCGGCGCGCCGCGGGCCACGTCTACGACCTCGCCGCCGGCCGCGCGATTCCGGCGACCGAGAAGGAGGGCCGGCTCGTCTGGCCCGTGCAGCTGGCCGGCGGCGACGGCGGCGTGTTTCTCGTCGTACCGCGGCCGCTCCAGGCGGTGAAGATCCAAGCGCCGGAGACGGTGCCAACCGGCTCCTCCGTCGACGTGGAGATTGCGATCGCCGACGATCGCGATCGCCCCGTGCCGGCGGTGATTCCGCTGCAAGTCGAGATTTCCGATCCCGCCGGCCGTCGCGCCGAATTCAGCGGCTATTACGGCGCGAAGGACGGCCAGCTCCGGTTGCGCCTGGACATTGCGTCCAACGATCGTCCCGGCGTCTGGCAAATTCGCGCGCGCGAACTCGCCTCCGGCCGAACCGCCACGCACTACCTGCGCGTCACGGAGAAGGTAACCACTAACGCTCGCTAACGGGACACTAACAGTGCAAGGAGCGGGCCGCGTACCTGATAAACTTTGGTCCGCACCCTCCGAACGAATGGAAACGCGCTTGGCTGATTCAGAGCGTTAGTGGAAAGTCAGCGGCCGTTAGTGGTTCACTCCATGTTCGGTTGGATAATCACTGAAGCCCTGCGCTCCGCCTTTCGACCTCTGTCCTCGACCTCTAACTCACGCCATGCTCTTCCGTCTTTGCCCGCTCGTGCTGCTGCTTGCCTTGGTCCTGCCTGCGGCCGAGACCACCGGTGATTTCGCCGCCACGAGTCAGGCCGTCGGACGGCTGCCGGATGGGCTCGAGACACCGGTGAATCAGCGTGTCACTCCGGCCGGTAAATCGGTCGAGTTGCCGGGCGTCCGGCCCAACGCACTCGCCTTGAGTCCCGATCGCGAGTTGCTCGTCACGTCCGGGCTCCAGCCCGAACTCCTCGTCATGTCGCCGACCACGGGCGAAATCGTCCAACGCGTCCCCTTCCCCACCGACGTGCAGGCGGAGGTCGCGCCGATTTCTCCGCAAATCCTCGCCGCCAACAAGTCGGCGAAACTCAGCTTCACCGGCCTCACCTTCTCCCCGGACGGCAGCCGGATTTATCTCGCGGACGTGAACGGATTAATCCGCGTGTTCGGCGTCGACCGTAACCGCAAGGTATCGCCGCTGTCCTCGTTCGCGCTGCCGCCGGCGAACGCGCCCATGCGAAAACCGGAAATCCCGGCCGGACTCGCCGTCGCGCGCGACGGGCGGAAGCTCTACGTCGCACTCAACCTCTCGAACCGCGTCGGCGAAATCGACGTTGCCACCGGGCGGCTCGAGCGGACCTGGGACGTCGGCGTCGACCCCTACGCCCTGGTGCTCGCCGGTCACAAATTGTACGTCAGCAACTGGGGCGGCCGCCGGCCCGAGGCGAACTCGCTCACCGGCCCCGCGGGCCAGGGCACGCGCGTGCGGGTGGACGATCGTTCCATCGCCGACGAAGGCTCGGTCTCGGTGGTCGACCTCGCCGCGCCCGGCACGGCGGCGAAAGCGGAAATACGCACCGGCGCACGCGCCTCGGCGCTGGCGTTGTCACCGAACGGCCGATACGTCGTGTGCGCCAACTCCGGCGGTGACACGCTCAGCGTGATCGACACGCGGAACGACCGCGTGATTGAGACGGTCTCCGCCCGCCAGAATCCCGCCGACCTGTTTGGCGCACAGCCGAACGCGCTCGCGTTCGACCCGGCGGGCCGGACGCTCTTCGTCTGCAACGGCACCCAGAACGCCGTGGCCGTCTTCGCCTTCGACCCGGGCGAGTCAAAGCTGCTCGGGCTGATCCCCGTCGGGTGGTTTCCGGCGGCGATCGAGTTCGACGGCAGGCGAAGGCAGCTCTGCGTGGCGAACCTGAAAGGCATCACCGCGGTGAAGGAGAAGACGAAACCACCGTACGGACCGAAGTCCGGCGCAGGCTTCAACACGCGCCAGTATGTCGGGTCGCTGTCGCTCGTGCCGGTGCCGGCGGCGCGCGAGCTCGCGGCGCACACCCGGACCGCGCTCGCGAACCTGCGCTACCCGCTGCTGGCCCAGGCCCGGCGGCCCGCCCGGCCCGGCCGCCGGCCACAGCCGGTGCCGGAGCGGGTCGGCGAGCCGAGCGTGTTCAAGCACGTCATCTACGTCATCAAGGAAAACCACACCTACGACCAGAATTTCGGCGATCTCCCCATCGGCAACGGCGATCCCGCGCTCTGCGTTTACGGCGAGCGCATCACGCCGAACCAGCACAAGCTGGTGCGCGAGTTCACGCTGCTGGACAACACGTATTGCTGCAGCATCCTCAGCGCGGACGGGCACCAGTGGTCGGTCAGCGCGATGGCCACCGACTACCTCGAGCGCTCGTTCGTAAGCTGGCCGCGCAGCTACCCGGCGGGGAACAACACGAACGAGATCGACGCGATGGCGTATTCGCCGGCCGGATTCCTCTGGGACAACGCGCTCGCCCACGGGAAGACCTTTCGCGACTACGGCGAGTTCACGATCTCCCACAAGAAGTGGGCGGACCCGAAGCGGAAAGGCGCACCCAACTTCCTCGATTGCTACCGGCAGTTCGTGAACGGCACGGCGGAGATTGCGCTGGGCAGCGAACCGAGCGTCGAGCCGCTGCGGCCGCACCTCGCCGCCGGCACCGTCGGCTGGGATCTCGACGTGCCGGATGTGTTCCGCGCCGCGTACTTCATCCGCGAGCTGCGCGAGTTCGAGGCGAAGGGCACGCTGCCCGAGCTCATCCTGCTCTGGCTGCCGAACGATCATACCAGCGGCACGAAATTCGGCTCGCCGACGCCCGCGGCGCAGGTGGCCGACAACGACCTCGCGTTCGGCCGGGTGGTCGAGGCGGTGAGCCACAGCAGGTTCTGGGCGGACACGTGCATCTTCGCGATCGAGGACGATCCGCAGAGCGGCTGGGACCACGTGTGCGGCTATCGGACCACGGCGTATGTGGTCAGCCCCTACACGAAGCGCGGCGCGGTGGTGAGCACGCAGTACAACCAGACCAGCATCCTGCGGACGATCGAACTGATGCTGGGCCTGCCGCCGATGAACCAGATGGACGCGACCGCGACGCCGATGGCCGACTGTTTCACCCCGCAGGCGGATTTCACGCCGTTCGACTCCGTGCCGAACCAGGTGCCGCTCGACGAGATGAACCCCAACCCGAAACTGGTCCGCGACCCGCAACTGCGAAAGGACGCTTACGCGTCGGCCCGGCTGCCACTCGATCGGCCGGACGCCTGCCCCGAGGACGTCCTGAACCGAATCCTCTGGCGGGCGATGAAAGGCACCGCGGCGCCCTACCCCGTTGCCGCGATCAAGATCGTGGACCAGGACTGAACGGCAGGAAGCGGCCCGCACGGAGGCGGGCCCTCCGAAAACTCCTTGGGCTTGGGGTCTCTGGTCTCTGGTCTCGTCTCTGGTCCTTGGTCCCTGGTCTGAGGCGAAGCCTCGCTACAGGTAATCTCCCTGCAGAAAACGCTCTTCGGTTTCCTTGACGATCTCCTCGAGCTTCTCCTCCTCCACCGACTTCCTGGCCTCCTGCCGCAAGCCTTCCCAGAGCGTGGTCATGTAGCTATCCTCCACCGCCTTTTGCCGCTGCTCCGCCCTGGCAATCGCTTCGTTCAGGGCGGGAATGCCGTTTTGATCGAACTCCTCGTAGTACCCCTTGATCCGATCAAAGTGTTTTTGCAGGGTCCCGATCGGGCGGTTTTTCGCATTCGCGACGTGGTGCTCCGCGGCAAATATCGGCAAGCGCGGGAAGGGATTATCAAAGATGGTTCCGCGAAACATCTCGTCGTGCTTCTCGGCGATTAGATTGACCGAGGCGGTATCGGCTTCCAACGCCGCCCCCACCTTCACCGCCCGATTCAAAGCCTCCAACGCCTGGGCGGTATACGTCTGACGCTCCTTGTCGTAGCCCGTCACCATCAAATTGCGGGCCTCGCCGATCGCCTTGATGAAATCGAGCATGATGGATTTCACCAAATCGACGGCGTTGCGCCAGTCGGACAGGAACTGCTCGCACGCGAGCCCGCTCATGTAGGTCGTGTCATGGTTGCGCAACCACACCTCCAGCTGCCGGCGGGCTGATTTGCGCAAGTTATCCATCGCCGTCTCATTCTGGGCCAAAGCGCGGCCGAAAAACTCCACCTCCTTTTCCGCCTTCGCCAACTCGGCCTCGAACTCCGCCTTGGCCTCTTTGCGAAAAGCCATGAACGGCGGGCGCGTCACATCCACCCTCTCCCTCACCCGCTGGTTCTCCTCCTGTTGCGCCACGAGAATTTCCGCGGCGCGCGCCAGGTAGGCCTCGCGAATGAGAATATCCTGAATGTCCTCGGGCGCATTCTGAAAGAACGTGGCTACGTCGTACGGCCGAAACTCGATCACGGGCATCGACGCCTCAGCCGGGTGCAGGTGGATGATAGGTGTGATATCCGGCACTTCGTCCGGAGCGCTGTCGATGGGGTTCGGCGGGGAAGATGGGGACTCGGGGCCCATGCACTCGAGCGTATGGGCGTCCGGCATTTTGGAAAGCGAAGGTTTTTCGGTCGCTCGAAACGGTCACCCACCGGATTCACGTCCAACTTGCAGTACCGCCAAGGGCGAGGCGCCGGCCTCCTGCTCCCGCGAGCGACGAATCGCCTTGCGGCGACCGCCTCGCGGTCGTTGCGCGCCGCTCCTCCCTCTCCTTGGCCCCGGCGAGTGCCCGCGAAGATCGCCGGATCCACCGTCAACTCGCAGGGGCACTGGCGAGCGCCTCGACTGGCGCCCTATTCGCGGTGCCCGAGCAGCCGCGCAGGCAGGAAGAGGAGCGCCTTCACCAAGGCGAGCAATGCCTCCATGACGACACCCACGATCCGAAATGGAATCGAAAGCAGCCACAGAAACGGCCAGGCCACCAGGACCAGCAGGGCCAGCGGCCAGCAGAGCACGAGGACGATTGCCCACAGGAGAAGGGTCAGCAGCAGTTTCATCGTTCGTAGGGGAGAACACGCGGCCGCTCCCGAAGTTGCGAATTTTTGCCGACCGGCCGGGTGCCACGACGGCGGCGCCGGGCCGCGTTCTCAGAATGTGGCCCTGACGCCAACGGTGATGGTCGAGCCGAGTTCCTGGAACCGGCTCCCGCGCGCATAGGCCGGCGTATCCGGAGCGTAGATGCGCGACAACGGGTTGAACCCGCCGCCCAGATCCGTGAACGAACCGTAGAGGGCGAATTGCTGCGTGAGGCTGTACTGCGCGGAAATGCCGAAGCGGCGCCGCGCCCCCTGATAGTTGTAGGTGCCGGCGGGAATCCCGTTCGCCGCATTGGCCGCCACCGCCCCGCGGCGGGTTTCACCCTGGTACGTGCAGCTCAGCTTCACGAAAAACCGCGGGCGGATGAAGTTCACGCCCGCCGCGAGGCTGCTCGGATTGAACCCCGTGAAATCGGACGTGCTGCTGCCGCCGAGGTGCATGCGCGTCGTGTTGAAGAACGCCTGGAGGCCCCGCGCCCAGTGCGGCAGGAACGTCAGCGACTGCCGGTAGGTGAACTCCACGCCGGTGATCTGCGCTTCGCCGGCGTTCGTCTGCGTCGTGATGTCGTAATTGAGGTAAAGCGGATCCGCCGGCAGCCCGTAGCGCTCGAGCAATTCCGGCGTCGCCCGTGTCGTCGTCGCCCCGAAGAAATTGCTGATGTTCTTCTGAAACACGCCAATCGAACCGAACCCCTCCTTGATTTGATA